>FUFK010805610.1_pt1 | contig 17051 bp, 20 predicted proteins | sample 1021851 | NCBI WGS metagenome assembly FUFK01 (sample SAMEA51879418, study PRJEB19060) | metagenome | reverse complement strand
TGAGTGAGAATTATAAACGCCCTCCGGACGCCTATCGCTGGTAACTTCGTTTACCCAGTAATTCAGTAATTCAGTACAAGCCAGTGGAAAGTTGGCAGGAGAACAATCTCTGATTCATCATCGTCGGGCGGGGGTGCGACGCCCGCGGCGCCGCCGGAGGCACCATCGGTCGCGCATGCGCTCAACAAAACGCATCCGAGAGCAAGAACTAGCGGACCACGCACCTGTCAGTCTCCGCCCCGCGGCAGCGAGGCATGGATCTCTTGGCATTCAGGGCAGATGGGGAACTTCGACGGATCACGCCCAGGCGTCCACTTCTTGCCGCACAGCGCCGTGACAGGTTTACCGGTGACAGCACTCTCGACGATTTTGTCCTTCTCGACGTAGTGGGCGAACCGTTCGTGATCGCCGTCGTCAACCGAGGAGGTGCGCTCTTCTAGGAGCGTGTCGCCACCCGGCGAGGCAAGCGGCTCGAGGGGTCCGGAATCGGTCACTCCTTGAGTGTACGTGCTCGATCCCGTGCCCAGACTTCGAACTCACCCCAGATACTCACCCCAGATACTCACCCCCTAGCCGCCATCCGGCCCACCCACGACCAAGATCTCCCCATGAGCACCTTCATCGATCCTGTCCCGCAGGATGTCGCTGACCCGACCACCGATTACCCGGCGAACGCTTTTGCCTTCCGCTACGTGCTTCCCGCTCTCCTCAAGGAACCTGGGCGGCGTCTTCTCGAAATCGGCGTCGGCCAGGGGGCCGCGCTGTCGGTGTTCACCGACTCCGGTTTCGAGGTGTCGGGATTCGATATCGACCATGCATGTGTTGCTCAGACACAGAACCAGGCGCTCGCCCTCGGTCTCGATGCCGAGAGATTCACTCACGGCGATCTGCGGGAGCCCCCGTCTTATCGCTCGATCTGCACACAGGGACGATTCAACGGGATCGTCGCGATGGGCGTCCTGCCGCACATCGCAGACAAGGAATCGAGCATTCGCAATCTCTTCGACGTCACCGAACCGGGTGGTCAGGTGTTCATCGAGTTCAGGAACCTGCTCTTCGCCATGTCCACCTTCAATCGCTTCACCCACAGCCTGTTCATGGATCAGCTGCTGCACGAGGTCTCTGGTCCCGTACGTGACGCGGTCAACCACGAACTCGCGTCACGCCTTCGCATGGACGTTCCCGGTTCCGTTGCGCGATCGGCCGACGCAGGCGATGACATCCTCGAAACTTTCGACAATCCCTTGACGGTTCCCACTCTATTCGCCGACGCCGGTTTCAACGATGTTCGGGTTCACTACTTCCACTACCACGCAGGCATGCCCTACCTGCAGTCAGAAGATCCCGATGCATTTCGACGTGCGGATGTGGCGCTGGAAGACGACTCCTCTGGGTGGCGCGGCATGTTCCTCGCATCTGCGTTCGTTATTCACGCACGACGGCCCGCCACGTCGTCTTCGGATGCTCGGTAACTTGTTCCGACCCCGGTGACACCATCAGACATGATACCCCCTAGGGTATATACATGACAACGCAGAATCTGACAGAAGAAACCTTCGCCACCGTCGTGGGTGGCAACGACATCGTGCTCGTCGACTTCTGGGCATCCTGGTGCGGCCCATGCCGGACGTTCGCCCCGGTGTTCGAGAAGGTCGCCGAAGCGAATCCCGACATCGTCTTCGCCAAAGTCGACACCGAGGCCGAGCAGGGACTTGCCGGCTACTTCCAGGTCAGCTCGATCCCCACTCTGATGGCTATCCGTGACGGCGTCGTCCTGTACTCCCAGGCGGGCGCACTCCCGCAACCGGCGCTGGAGAACCTGGTGCAAGCGGTGCGGGACGTAGACATGGACGACGTCAAGAAGAAACTCGCCGAGGACTCCGCCAGCGACCCTTCCTAGGGTCGCGGCATAGCCGCCAAGGTGCGGCGCAGCGCCGCTAGGGTTCGGTGGGTGAGAGAGACGATCGACCTGCGGGGCCGCAACTTCCTCGCCGAGAAGGACTTTTCGGCAGCGGAACTGACGTATCTAATCGACCTTGCCGAGCAACTCAAGCACGAGCGTCACACAGGACGAGAGAAGCAGCGCCTGAACGGTCGAGGCATCGCGCTGATCCTCGAGAAGACATCGACGCGAACACGGGTGTCCTTCGAGGCAGCCATCGCCCAGCAAGGGGGCTTCAGTTCGGTCCTAGACCCGTCATCGAGCCAAATCGGACATAAGGAGTCGACGGCGGATACCGCCCGAGTCCTTTCACGGGTTTTCGACGCGATCGAATATCGCGGCGCCAATCATGCGACGGTTGTCGAACTCGCCCGACACGCGACCGTTCCGGTCTTCAACGGGCTGACCGATACGTGGCACCCCACTCAGATGCTCGCCGACTTCTTGACGATGAGGGAGCACGCACGCTCAGCCACCACCTCTTTCGCCTACGTCGGAGATGCGCGCTTCAACATGGGTAACTCGCTGCTCGTCAGCGGGGCGATCCTCGGTAGCGATGTCCGCATCGTCGCTCCACAATCCCTATGGCCGGCTGAGGACGTTCAGCAGATCGCGCAGGAGCGCGCAGAGGAGTCCGGAGCTCGAATCACACTCACCGAGAACATCGACGACGGCCTCACCGGTGTCGATTTCGTCCATACCGATGTGTGGGTTTCCATGGGGGAAGCAAAGGACGTCTGGGCTGAACGGATAGAGCTGCTGCGCCCCTACCGCGTGGATTCAGCGCTGATGTCGAAAGCAGCCCCCGGTGCCGCCTTCATGCATTGCCTTCCCGCCTACCACGACACCAACACCGACATCGGTCGGTTTGTTGCCACGGAGTTCGGCCTCAGCGACGGAGTCGAGGTGTCCTCAGAGGTGTTCGACTCCCCCGCCAGCATCGTCTTTGACCAGGCAGAGAACAGGCTGCACACGATTAAGTCCGTGCTCGTTGCAACCATGCAGGGTGGACAAGACCCGTTGTCCGCTTCGGACTCCAACTAGCCGAGGCGCGCTCGCAGTTCGCTCAACTGGTTCCACATCTCACTGGGCACGCGATCGCCGAACTGCTCGAAGTACTGCTCGGTGAGTTCCGCCTCCGCTCTCCACGACTCCGCATCCACTCGGAAGAGCTCCCGCACGTCGTCGTCGCTGAGGTCGACCCCGTCAAGATTCAACTGATCGATCACGGGAAGGAGACCGACAGCGGTCTCGACCGCTTCCGCCTTCCCACTCAGTCGCCGCACGATCCAGTCGATCACCCGTGAGTTATCGCCGAAACCGGGCCAGATGAATCGCCCGTCGGCGTCGCGACGGAACCAGTTCACCGAGTAAATGCGAGGAAGGTTGGAAGGTTGCGTAAACGAGCCAACATTGAGCCAGTGGCCCCAATAGTCCGCCATGTTGTAGCCACAGAACGGCAGCATGGCGAAGGGGTCCCGACGCAGTTCCCCGAGATTGCCTTCGGCCGCCGCCGTCTTCTCACTGGACATCGTCGCGCCCATGAAGACACCGTGCGCCCAATCACGCGACTCCGCCACCAGCGGAACATTCGTTGCCCGCCGACCGCCAAACAAGATCGCATCGATCGGAACTCCCGCGGGCTCTTCCCAGTTCGGTGCGATCGTCGGACACTGCGCCGCAGGGACAGCGAACCGTGCATTGGGGTGACTGGACGGCTCCGCCGAGTCCGGCGTCCAATCCCGGCCCTTCCAGTCGATCGCGTGAGCTGGCGGCTCTGGCGTCAAGCCTTCCCACCACACGTCTCCGTCGTCCGTCAACGCAACATTGGTGAAGATGCTGTTGCCCCCCTCCAGGGTGCGAACAGCATTCGCGTTGGTGTCCATTCCTGTTCCCGGAGCAACGCCGAAGAAGCCGGCTTCGGGATTGATGGCGTACAGCCGGCCGTCCTCGCCGTACCGCATCCAGGCGATGTCGTCGCCGATAGTCTCGACCGTCCACCCCGGTATCGAGGGCTCAAGCATTGCCAGATTGGTCTTTCCGCAGGCAGACGGGAACGCCGCGGAAATGTGGAAGACATCACCGTCGGGCGACGTCACTCGCAAGACGAGCATGTGTTCAGCAAGCCAGCCCTCATCACGCGCCATCGCCGACGCGATGCGGAGTGCATAGCACTTCTTGCCGAGGAGAGCATTGCCGCCGTAACCACTCCCGTAGGACACGATTTCGCGCGTCTCGGGAAAGTGGACGATGTACTTCGTGTCGCTGCACGGCCACGAGACGTCTTGCCTGGAAATTCCAGCGTCATTGATGAGCGGAAAGCCCACCGAGTGCAGACATGGGACGAAATCTCCAAACTCCCCGATCTCCTCCAGTGCCGGTGTTCCCATGCGCGTCATGATGTGCATGCTCAACACCACGTATGGCGAGTCCGTGATTTCGACGCCTAGTTGGGAGATGCGAGAACCCAGCGGACCCATGGAAAACGGAATGACATACATGGTGCGACCACGCATCGACCCGGCGAACAGACCGTTTAACGTGGCGCGCATCTCACTGGGATCGGCCCAATTGTTCGTCGGGCCCGCATCGACTTCCCGTTGCGAGCAGATGAAGGTCCGCCGTTCGACGCGCGCAACATCGCTCGGGTCACTGCGTGCAAGGAATGAATTCGGTCGATGCTCCGGATTCAGCTCAATCAGGGTTCCGGCATCGACCAGTTCCCCGGTCAATCGGTCCCATTCGTGGGTCGACCCATCACACCATTCGATGCTGTCTGGCTGTGTTAACTCCGCGACTTCCTTGACCCATTCGAGAAGTTGCTTGTTACGTGTGGGTGCGTCTTCTAGTCCCTGTAAAACCATCGTGACTCCGTTGTCCGATCGAGTTGGGTAACCCGTGGCGGGTGGGAAGGCTACGAGATTGCCGCTTGGGGCCCCAATTCGCACCTCGACACTCGTGTGTAAACGCTGTCTTGTGAGCAATGGCACAGGGCCGGTGTGACGTGACTAACGAATGGACCGATCCAACGGGCAATGAGATGGCTAAAGCCGGTCGAGGTACGGCGCTCGTGGCGTCAAGATCGCTTTGCGGACCATCTGCGCGAAAGCCTTTGCTCCCTCAGGGCGCAAGTGGTAACCGTCCGCGTACAGGTACTCGGGGTTCTTGGAGGCTACAGAGTTCCAATCCACAAGGACAACCTGGTCACTCCGGAATTTCGCATCACACCGGCGCAGCATCCGATTATTCACGTCTTCCCAGGCGCGGGGGACCTTGACGGTCACCAAGTACACGGTTCTTGCTGGTCCGGCCGCGCGCACGAGCCGACGGCACATCTTCAGGGTGTAGGTCCCGTTGGTTCCCAAGTGGACAACCACGTGCTCGGGGAGGGAGGCTCCCCGATCTCGAACAAGCCCTGGACCCACAGACGCCTGGCGACTCACAACCGCATCAACCTTCGTGACACCGGCCGCCTTCAACTGAGATTTCGCACCGAGCATCACCGAGTCACCGATGACCACGGCATCCAATTTCCGGTGCTCATCAGCATGGGCCCCCTGCGTGACGGCCACCGCCGGCAGACTCACCGCCAACGCCGTGACCGTGATCACCGCAGACCGCACGAGCCGCATAACGCTACGACGCACGGGCAACCACCACGGATCCCAGCCTGGACACAACCTCGGTAAGGACCCCTTCGGACGTCGCGAAATTGATGCGTACGTGCCCAACACCGGGAGAACCGAATGCCGATCCGGATTTCAGCGCGACCTTGCCTTGCTCTCGGATCACTTCGGCGGGGTCGTCGCCCAGCCCTTCCACGCGCACCCAGGCAAGGTAGGACGCCTCCGGCCAGGTCATCGACACTCCAGCCATGTCCTGGAGTGCGGTGAACAACTGACGACGACGACTATCCAACGCAGCGAGCATTTCGCGTCGCCAGGACGCCCCCTCCCGATACGCCGCGAGACTTGCCAGGACGCCGAAATGCCCCACGAGATACGTCACTTCGGTGGGTAAGCGCTCGCGCAATCGCTCGACCACGGTCGGAGCTGCCACCACTTGAGCGCACTTCAAGCCGGGGATATTCCACGTCTTCGATGCCGACATGATCGCTACCGCGTGTATGTCCGCAACGTCGGCGGCAGCCTTCAAGAATGGTGTGTGCTTTGCCCCCGCGTGCGTCATCGGAGCGTGCACTTCATCGGCGATAACGACGACATTGTGCTCGGCGGCGAGCTCGGCGATACGACGTAGATCCTCCGCCGAATGAACTGTCCCAGTGGGGTTGTGCGGCGAGCACAGCACGTAAGCCTGAACCGATGGATCGGCGAAGGCCTCTGCGAGCCCATCCATGTCCAACCGATAGCGACCAGCGTCCACGGTCAACGGAACGCTACGTAAACGTCGAGACGCGACTTTCTCCACCGTTGAGAAGAACGGCGGGTAGACCGGCGGGTTGATGACGACGGTCGACCCCGGATCGGTGAGGTGGAGTAGCGATTGCCCGACCGAACTCATTACGTCAGCGAGCACCGTCACGTTGCCCGCGTCGATCTGCCAGTTCCATTCGGCGCTCGCGAACTCGGCCAAAGCCGCGGGGACGCCGTCCGCCCAAAGATACCCGGTGTCGGAGTTGTCCACGGCGCTACGCAGAGCATGCGCGATCGGTTCGGCAAGCGTGAAGTCCATCTCGGCCACCCAGGCCGGCAAGACATCCGGCGGATATGTGCGCCACTTCGCACTGGAGCGACGCCTCAACTCCGCGAGGGATACCTCGTCGATGGCCATGAGACAAGCATGCCGAAGGTTGTCGCGTTCGAACGACCCCTTACTGTCTACGCCTCGAGGACACCCCTGACCACACTGTCCGTGCTGTGCGTGACATCACCGTCGAATTGCTCGAGGGAGATGTCGACGACGGGGAACGTCTCCATGTCCATCCCGCCAGGAAGGGAGAACTCCTGCACATCGCCAGTTCCGAGAACACCGATGGACACCATGGAGTCGGCTTCGGGGGTGAGCATCCACACCTCGTAGTACCCGTCCGGTTCCGGCAGGTCGGGCACATCGATGACCAGCGTGGGGCCGTCGGCCGTCTGGAGCACCTGCGCGACCCCGCTTGAGTCCTTCCCAGGAAGGGGTTCCAAGGTGGCCTGTGCGATGGCGGGAGCGGGCTCGGACTGGTTCATCACCACCGCAGTGCCCACGCTCCCTGCCAAGAGACCGACCGCGGCGGCCAGAGCGAACCAACCCATCCGAGCGCCACGCGGGGCGGCCGGCTTGTTGATCTGTTCGTCGGAGTCGACCTCCATGGCGATCCGATCCCACAACTCACTCGGCGGCTCTACCGGCTTGTCTTCGTCGGTCACCGACCGAGCACTGTGGACGATGGCACCGAGTTGATCGACCTTCGCCTGACACGACACGCACGACCGCACGTGATCGTCATCTCGCGCCGACATACTCTCCCCGAGGGCGAGGAGCGCGATCGTGTCTTCGTCCACGTGACTCATCTGCTCGTCGTCTCGGGCATTTCCATTACCCTCATGCTGCGACACCGTCCACCTCCAATCGATCGCGGAGCCGGGCCAACGACCGGCGTATGTGACTCTTGACCGTGCCCAGCGGCAAGTCCAGCAAGCTAGCCACCTGGGCGTGGGTCATGTCCTGATAAAAGCAAAGTTCCAGAATGCGTTTCTGCGGCTCACCGAGGCGGGCGATCTCATCCGCGAGGAGTACACGATCCACCGTTCCCTCCACCGCATAATCCTGCTGAACCTCCTCGGGGACCTCGTCGACCGGATCAGCCACGCGGCCACTGGCCCGGTAGTGATCCACGATCTTGTTCCGAGTGATCGCAAGCAGCCAGCCGGGGAGGCTTCCGGAGTTGGGGTCGAACCGATGCCGGCCTTGCCATGCGGCGACGAAGGCGGCCTGGGTCACATCGGCAGCGTCGTCGTCATTGCGCAGGCTTCGCCGGGCAACCGAGTACACCAGCGGCGACCACCGGTCATACACCTCGCGGAAGGACCCTTCGTCCCCCCGCGTGAAAGCCGCCGCGATTTCCGCATCAGCTTCCGAGCGCACCGACCGGACCTCCGTTGCCTCTGCAGGCAAGGTGGCATCCGCCACGCCCGCCGTAGTCGTGGTACTACTGTCGCTCATCGGTTCAACTCCGCCACCAGCAGGTCCCCCACGGGAGTGCACGACTCCCGGTGACGACTCTTGCTCATGATCGGCTCCCCATAGGCGTTTTGGCCCGCCCAGACGGGCGGTCACTAAGGAATACGCATTGCGCGCCCTCGATGGATGCACTGCGAGCCGAGAAATTTTCGACANGCGCACGCCCGTGCGGGCAGGAAGCCCTGAGGGGCCGTTATGCCAGCGACAAAAACAGCTTTTCGAGTTCCTCCGGCGTCATGGGCGCCTTGTCGCCGTCTTCCCAGCACTGCTTCAGCCCAGTGGCAACGACCTTGAAGCCAGCCCGGTCAAGGGCCTTGGAAACGGCCGCCAATTGGGTGACGATCTCGCCGCAACTGCGGTCGTCTTCGATCATGTTGATGACGCCATCGAGCTGCCCCCGCGCCCTCTTCAGGCGCACGAGAACATCGCGGCTAATCGCTGGATCTATCTCCATGACCCCATGCTACCCCAATACCCTCTGGGGTATTATCTCGAACATGGAACACAACCACGGAACAGCCGTTCAAGAGCCCCTCGCGCCCCTGGCACGCAACCTGCGCCAGGCGATTCCGGAGGTCTACGCGGGCTTCCGGGAACTGCACTCGAGTGCCATGGCGGACGGCGCCCTACCCCTGAAGGTCAAGGAACTGATCGCGTTCACCCTGTCGATCGGCTCCCAATGCGACGGCTGCATCGCGGCGCATGCTCGGAGCGCCTCTCGGGCCGGGGCCACCAAGGAGGAAGTCGCCGAGGCCATCGGCGTCACGTTCCTCATGCAGGGAGGGCCGGCAACGGTGTACGGACCACGCGCTTACGACGCCTTCTGCGAGTACTACGACGCCCAACATCCCTCGTCAGGGGATGCGTCCTGAGCGGCTCCGTGCCCGGGAAGATCGCCCTTGTCGGTAGTGGCGAGTACCTGCCCGAGATGCAGGACCTCGAGGAGTGGCTACTGACCGACAAGCCGCCTCGCTATGTGCAGTTGGCTACGGCCGCGTCCCTTGAGGGCGAAGAATCACTTCGCCGCTGGCACGATTTGGGAGCTCGGGCAGCTGAGCGACTCGGTGTCGAGCAAGTCATCGTCGACGTGCGAACCCGACAGGACGCAGATAACGCAGACTACGCCGAGGCGATCAGCGGTTCCGGCCTGATCTATCTGTCCGGAGGCAACCCCAAACACCTCGCCCGAACACTGATCGATACTCCGGTGTGGGAGGCCATCCATCGAGCCTGGAGGCAAGGAACGTCTCTCGCAGGTTGCTCCGCCGGCGCCATGGCACTCAGCGGCTACGTGCCGGATATTCGGCACCCCCGCTCCGGAGGCCAAGACGGCCTCGGACTCGTTCCCGAACTGCGGGTCCTTCCCCATTTCGACGTCTACGGCAAGTGGATTCCCGACATCGTCATGCGGCCTTTACTGAGCGAATCCACGACGGTCATCGGTATCGACGAGCAGACGGCTTTTCGCGCCGAACCTCCCGAGGACCTCGAGCAGTCGTGGTCCTTTCGAGGCGTGGGGCGGGGATCGTGTTGGCGCATCGAAAGTGACCGCAAGTACCGCGTCAACTCACCCATGGAGCTATCGGTCGTGTAACGGACAAATCGCGTCGGCGATTTTCCACCCACCCATCGCGCATCCGAGCCCCCTGGGGCAATTCCCCGAACTTTGCGCCATCTACGACGCTTCCCGCCTTCCATCCACTACCCGGGCAAGCTGCGCGCACTGGTCCCGCGCCACCGCCTGGGTGTACTTGGCAAAATCCCACTCGTCGTCAGGTACCGCCGCTATCTCCTCGGCACTCAGCGTCTCCAGCGTGGAAGCAAACGCCGCTGTTTCCGACAGGGCCTCAACAAGCGGGGCGAACCGATCGTCCGCCGCGAACACCCGCCGTGCGGCCTCAAGTCGGACCCGCGCCCGCTCGGCGTACTCCGCACGCTGATCGGGTGAGGCTTCGAGCGCCGACACCACCGGCTCGCCCTCCTCGTTCCATCCGCAGGCGAGAGCAGCGTCTTCGTCAATCGATGCCGAGGAGCAGGCGCCGATGGCCAACACAGACACCACTCCGATAACGATTGCTGTCCGACGCATGTAGCCACCGTAGGTTCCTTGGTTGTCATGGGCCACACTGACGACGTGTTGACCCCCATCCTGCGTCCGGGGATAAAGACGTTCAAGCCACGACGCAGCAGAATCACGCCCCGCCAGCAGCAGGCACTCGCCGACGCGGGCCCCTGCTTGCTGACCGAGGAGACGCTCGGCGACGCGTGGGCTTCCGGTTCATCGGTCATTGTGGACATCGGATTCGGATCAGGTGAGCCGGTTGCAGCCATGGCAGGCAGCTTCCCCGAGCAGATCATCCTGGCCGTCGACGTGCACACACCCGGCATCGGGGACCTGCTGGATCGCTGTCGAGTCGAGGACATCGACAACGTCTTCGTCATCGAAGCCGACGCCCTCGAACTCGTGCCCACCATTCCCGGCCCGGTATCGGGTGTGCGGACCTACTTCCCTGACCCGTGGCCGAAGTCCCGACACCACAAGAGACGCCTCGTGCAAGCCCCGGTCATCGACGCCGTCGCCGAACGTGTCATCGACGGTGGCTTCTGGCACCTGGCGACGGATTGGGCCGAGTATGCGGAATCCATCTGCGCGGCATTCGACGAGCACACTGGATGGCAGGGCGGAGTGATCCCTCGCCCCGATTGGCGTCCGGTGACGCACTACGAGCGTCGAGCGATTCGCGAGGGAAGGGCCGTGGTCGACATGTGGTTCACCCGAATCTGACTTACCGTGCCTGTATGCGCGTCGTCTATCCCCTCCTCGCAGCCGCCCTCCTCTCGGCATGCGTGACGGGCTCAACCACCGGTGGGCAGGAAAGCACGCAGACGCCAGCGCAGACCCCCACGCAGACGCAAGAGCCGTCTCCCGCTCCATCACCATCAAGCGAGCCCACGCCATCACAGTCCGAGCAACCCGGCCAGACACCGAGTCAGACACCGAGTCAGCCCGACGTTCAAGTGGCTGAGTGCACGCAAGAAACATTCGACGCGACTCGTCAAACAATCGAAGGCCAACAAGAGGCTTTTGCGACAGGTGACTTCGCGACAGCACGGACCTTCTCGTCGCAATCGTTCCAAAGTAGCGTGAGCGTTGAACAGTTCCAGGAAATCATCGTCGGCACCTACCCCTTCTTGATCGACAGCCCGGAACTCGCTTTCCCTGAGTGCCAACGAGAAACAGACACCGTGCTGATGAGGGTCGAGGTGGCCGGCTCACCATCGATAGTCCTGATCTATCGGCTCGTCCTTGAAGATGACGGCTGGTTCATCGATGGAGCGTCGATCGCGGGAACCCGCGAAGATGTCAACGCCTAGGGCGATTGAGCCAGAATGCGCCGCCGCCGACCCGAGCGCCTACGTCTGCAAGTTTGACTCGATCGCCTGATGCGCCTGACGTAGTGCGGCACGCTCATCGTCGGCCACCTCGGTACTCACCGTCTGCGACCAGCCGACCGGGCTGAGTAACACCGGGACGGCCAAGGGTCCTCGAAGGTCGTCGAACTCACCATCGAGGATCACCTGCGCGGGGATGGCCGCCTGCTCTCCGTGAACGAGAAAGCCCACGACGTCGACTACCGCGTGCGCCGTGGCCAGTTCTGTCGTGCGACCGGCGGTGAAGTGGGTGAAGAACGGCTTGACGGCCGCCCGAATGTCCGGAGGTTGCCCCTGGATGAACTCGAAGGCTCCGTGCACGTCGTGAGCATTCACCAACTCCAGTGCGCGCGATCGAACCTCGGGTATTTCACTACTCAAGTCCGCAAGTGATCGTCCTTCGCGCGCCCGCCCGATGATGTCGGCCAGCTTCTGCTCGCTCACCCCGCGAGCATGGATGCCCGACCAAATCGGTACCAGGTGGTCCCCATGCTGCCCCCACATCTGGGCGGACACCATGGGCCGACGTACCCCCAGGTCGGCGGCAATCTCACGCCGGAAGCGGAGGGAATCAGACCAGGCCGCTGCGCCGATCAGCCGATGTCGAGGGACGACAGATGCGAACGACTGCACGGCGAGTTCAACGGGGTTCGATTGCACTACGACGGTGACGTCGCCCGTCATTCGTCCAACACTCGTAGCAACGTCGTCGAAGATCCGGTGATTCGTTGCCGCCAAGGCAGCACGGTCGGTGGTCTCACGTGTAACCGTGGCGCCAGCCATCATGACGACAACATCAGCACCCGTATCGCCGACATCGGTGCCCAGGTGAATCGTCGGAGCCGCGTCGGCGAACGCGTCGTACAGGTCCGCCCGCAATCCCCACAGTTCCGACTCGTGGGCGCCACCCGCATGACCCACGAGGTGGAGGTTCGCGTCTTCGGACAGCAAGGAACGCTCGACCATCTGGGCAGCGACCTGGCGACCGCAACTGCCCGTCGCACCAACGATGGCGATGTTCATACGCGCAGACTAAAGGTGCGTCGTCGGGCGGAGCGGAAGTCCGGTGGCGGTGTAGCAAGCGTCGATGAATTCCGCCTGCACAACCGCGTCGTCCGCGTCACTGAAGATGGGCGTCTCGTTTCGCAGGTAATCGGCGAAGGCTTCGAGTTGATAGGTGTAGCTCGTCTTCGTCCCCAACTCCTCGACACGCTGAACTCCATCGACGGTGACCGTGATGCGGTCATCGAAGGAGGCAACGCAGAAGTTGTGGGCGAACGCCTCACCTGAGGTGCCGGTGATTCTCATGGTGAAGTCCATCTCCGGAACGACGAAACTCGACTCAAACCGCGCCGTGAGACCCGACGGATACCTCATGGAGGCTTCTAGTTGCTCGTCCACACCACCGGAGCCGGGGCGCTCGACAGCCGTCGCCGACGCCAATGATGGCTCTCCGCCACCCACGTCGCGCAGGCTTCTGAGCCCGTGGATCGCGTAACAGCCCACATCCATCGTGGCCCCTCCGGCGAGGGCGAAATCCCAGCGAGGGTCGGTGGGATCGGTGTTCGGGAAGGACATGTGCACGTCGATGTTGGTCAGCTCACCCAATTCACCCGAGCTCGCCAACTCGAGCATGCGCTTCATGACGGGGTGGTACCGGTAGTGGAATGCCTCCATGAACTTCACACCGGAGGCATTCACGGCGTCTCGAACATCACGGGCCTCGGCAGCATTGCTGGCCGAGGGTTTTTCGCTCAAGACGTGCTTGCCGGCCGAGATTGCTCGGAGGTTCCACGGCCCATGCAGGCCGTTCGGAAGCGGGTTGTAGATCGCCTCGACCTCCGGGTCGTCGATCACTTCCTGATACGAGTCCAGGACCCGTTCGACATTTCCGTCCTGGGCGAATTGCTCGGCTCGGCTCCGATCGCGGGCGGCGACCGCCACCAATCGATGTCCGGTGTTGCGTGCGGGTTCGATGATGGCCTTGTCGCTGATTCGCGCGGCTCCCAGAACTCCGATTCTCAGTGGCTCCATGGGGTGAACCCTAAACTTGCCGCCACAGCCCACGATCGCGGGAGTTGTCATGTCGAACTACCGAGGCAGGTTTGCCAGCCTCATTCGATTCGACCTCTCCAAGGCCGATTGGCCCGATGCTCTGCGCGCCGCGGCAGTCATCACCATCGTGACGGCCATTCCCATTGTCAACGGCGACTGGACTCTCGCCATCCCGTTGCATATTGGGGCTGTTTTTGTTGCGGTGAGCGAAGCGGGGCAACCGTTCGGCCAGCGGTGGCGGACGATGCTGTGGACCACCGCGGCGCTGATGGTGGCTGCTTTCGTCGGCCATGCCGTCTCCGATTGGGCCATCGTCGCCATCGCTCTGACCGCCCCCATCGCATTCGCTTGCGGGGCCATCGGCACCAAGAGCGCACGGGCCGCCCTCGGTGGCATGTTCACTCTGGTGACGTTCACCATCTACATCGGAATGCCCGTTCGCGTCCAGGACGCGGGAGCTACGGTCCTCTTGATCGGTTTGGGTGGTTTCGCTCAGACCGTTGCCGCGGTGGCAATGGGTATCGCTCGCGGCCAACATCGGGGAACATGGATCATTGAGCGATGGCCAGCGGGGTGGGACCGAGCCTTTGTTGTCCATGGGGTTCGCCTCGCGATCGTCATGGTCATCGCCACTGCGATATCAGAGGCGGCAGCGCTTCCCCATCCATACTGGTTACCCATGACGGTCGCCTTCATGTGCAAACCGGACCGCGACGGCACCGTGGACCGGGTTATCCACCGACTGGCCGGAACATGCGTCGGCCTTGTCATGATGTGGGCTTTCGACGTTGCCCTGTCGCCGAGTTTCGGAGTATTCCTGTTCGTCAGCCTGCTCGGAGCCACCATTTTCGTCGCCTTCATCCGAGTCAACTACGCAGTCGCCGTCATCGGAGTGACGATCTGGATCATCGGTGTGCTTGGCGCTGTGGGGGACCCAGTCGCCAGCACGATGGACCTCCGGCTTCTTGCTACGGCCATGGCGGCCGTTCTCGTGCTGGCGGCCTTCTTTGCTCCATCACTTGTGTCGAATTCACGGGCTAGCCGGGTCAATCGATAGCACCGATCGGTGCAGCCACTCGGTATTTCATCCACCAACCTGAAGACGTTGCACACCGGTGGCTGTGACAATAAAGGCGGAGTTTCGTGAGGCGGCGATGGCTTCCGCCGCGCCCACAGATCCGGCCTGCTGCCACTTGCGACCGTCAAGTGTTCGATGAACGAAGCCGTCCGGATCCACACGCCACATGGCCGATCCGTCATCGGCCGTGGCAAGTAGAACGCCTTCCTCCCCCACGGGCTCGATCGCATTCGCGTCGCGATTCCACATGGCGAGCCCCACGTCGGGAATGGCCAACCACAACTGCTCCATGAACAAGGCCACCGAAAACGCAGTCGTCACCGGACCGGGCAGCCAACTGTCTCCCTCGTCCTCCGACCACAACAGTGCGCCCGTGGTTGCCCAACCCGCAATAGCCGTCCCGTCCGCAGCCAAGGAGTGGAAATCGGCCTCTCCACCGAGTGATATTTCCGACCAGGCACGCCCAGCGTCGTCACTTCGAATGAGCCCCATCGGCTCGCTGAAAGGCGATCCGGGTCCCGCGTGACCGCTTGCGAACAAGGCTCCCGTCGGGTCCTGAGCAAAAGCCATCAGATCATCGCGTGAGTCCCCCACCGACTCAGTTACCCCCGTGACAACGTCCACACTCGTCAAGCCGTCGTGGGTAGCAACGAGGAGACTCCGGTCGCGTAGCACTGCCCCGTGCACATGCGCCAGGGCGGATTCGAAGGTCAGTGTGTTCGGCAGATCTCCAGTCCAGTCCGTCCCATTGGGGGTGCTTGGAGTCTCTTGCGACGACAACGGCTCAGTCGACTTGACAGACTCGGACGAGTCAGCGCCTCCCTCAGCGACGTCGTCCGGGGACTCACTGCTTGAGGGAGCATCAGCGGGTTGGGCTGCAGCACCGCCATCCGTGTTTCCCCACGAGCAACCGACCAGGACGGCCGCGGCAAGGGCCGTCGTTGCTGTGGCGCAGGAGGACTTTCGCACGAATGCGCACCTTGCCTTTCCGCTTCACAGGCTGCAGCAACGCGTGCACGCAATCAGCCAGGCCATCCGACTACAGGCTTGTGCGTGCAGCGCCAATTGGTGGAGGTGCCGGGAATCGAACCCGGGTCCGTGCAGGATCTTTCCGTTCTTCTACGTGCGTAGCCGTGCTGTCGCTATCTCGGCCCCCGCGCTTTGTACGGCACTTCGCGGTGGCGGCCCAGTCACTGTTTGGTTTTCCGCCCGCTCCCGTGACCGGAGCGATTGGTGAGTCCCCTAACGACGTCAGGCCCCAACTCGGGGACGCATTGGGCTGACGGCAGATTTAAAGCTTAGGCCGCGAGGGCGTAAGCGTCTGCAGACTGCGTCTTTTTGGCAGTTATTTGTTTCCCAGGATGTTTAACGAGATTACCTGAGCTTCTCGGCACGCTTCTCCGGGCAGAGCGACTGTCCGTCGAAACCTGTCACCCCCTGTTGAGTTGTCACACCATTGTACTCGGTTTGCCACGCGCTCTTTCCTACGCCTTGTTCACCACATGGGACTCACCGGAAGCGTCCGGTTCGCTGTGCTGCGGTAACCGGACGATAAAGGTCGCGACCATGACCGCTGCCGGAACGATGATGCTGACCACCAGAACCGTGGTGTAGTTGCCCGTGATGTCGTGAATCAGGGAGAAGGCCAGGGGTCCGACGGCAGCACCGGCGATACCCACCGATGTCACCACGCCCCGGATTGCTCCGATGTGCAAGGTGCCGAAATAGCGGGGAAGTTCGGTTGCCTCGACTACCCGCATGGCCCCACCCGCTGCGCCGATGAGCATGCCGAAGGAGATCGCAACGAAACCTGGAGTTACCGCTGTGCCCAGGGCCAATCCCCCCGCCAACATGACCATGGACGTCGCCAAAACGACTCGGGGAGAGAACCGATCTGCCAGAGCGCCTATCCCCAGCGTGGCGATCAGGGTTGCAACGGTTTGTGGGATGAAGTTCGCCGCGGCTTCGGTCGGCGTCAGACCTCGACTTCCCAGCAGGTCGATTTGGTGAAACACCACGGCGGTGATGATTGCCGAGATGGTGGCGACCGCCGCGGTGACCAACCAGAAAAAGCCCGTCCGAAGAGCCTCACTGCGCTTGACGCCCCAGACATCGTCACTGCCGTCGACCGGGGCCGGGTCGCCGTCGACGTATTGACCCACATCACTCGGGCGATTGCGGATGCCGAAGATGGCTATCGGTAGAACCAGCGCCCACACGACGAGACCTTCGATCACCCATGTTTGACGCCAGCCGTAGTCGGCGATCAGGGATTCACCGAGTAGCGGCACCAGGGTCATGCCCACAGCACCGACGGCGGTGACGATGCCCATCGCCAGCCCGCGCTTGCGGGTGAAC
>FUFK010051041.1_pt1 | contig 17061 bp, 20 predicted proteins | sample 1021851 | NCBI WGS metagenome assembly FUFK01 (sample SAMEA51879418, study PRJEB19060) | metagenome | reverse complement strand
TTGCAATTTTAAAAGCACTATCTTTTTCAAGTGTGCTTGTATTACTGCTTATTGTAGCCCTATCCCCTCTCTACGTCACTATGGGGTTAATGACAAGGCAAATGCAAGAATCTACTCGTTAGGATCTACTGGATATTGTGTCATGTTGAACTTTTCAAAGTTTCCATCTTTATCATAAGTTGCACCATATAAAGTAACTAAAGCTGCGGTATCAGAACAAGCATCAATTTCTTTTTCTCTTGTATCACAAGCAGTCCTTACACCATCACGATATGTTGTGATTGCTGTTGGTATTGCAGTAGATTTTTCAGCTTTTCTTACAACATACCAATCATATTTTGCTAATAAACTACCAGCAGTAACTTTTTCCTGTGCTTTTAATACTGATTTAACACCTAAAGTAACAAGTTGATCTCCATTTTCATCTAATACTGGATCGCCATTTTCATCAACTTCATTGACATCAATAAGTGATTTTGCAGTTCCATCACCCCAATAAAAACGTGAGTCATATACTGGATCGTCAGCAACTTCTGTTATACCAAGATCCTTTTTTTCTTGTGCTGATGATAGTCTTAACCAGTTAGCAGGGTACTGTGTTCCATCAGATGTTTTAAATGCAACATCAACTGCTAAAGGTTTTCCGTTTAGTAAAAAAGCCATATCTATATACTACCTTGCCCTTGCATTTTTGAAAGGCGATTCGCTAAATGCTAAATAAATATATGTTCCTCCACTATAATTAGTCTGTGAGTTATTGGCTCTTAGTTTAAAACCATTTGATAAATAATCTATTTTATCAAGACTTCCATTCCAACCTTCAGCTTGAGCATTGTTTGCGTAAAGAGCTTCATCTATTTCATTAAAATTACCACGTTTTGCATCTGAAATATTCCAATGGTCACCAGAATCGGTTCTTTTAATCATTACCCAAGCTGGTCTAAAGCCTGTAAAAACAAACGTGCCATCGCTTGATCCGTTGCCTGTATATGACCCAAACTTGCTATACCCTGCTACTTCGCTGAAACAGTAAGAAATCATATTATCACCAGAACCATTTGATCCGTTGTAATCTCCTAAACTAAACTTGGTAGAATCAATAGTTACACTTGTGCCAAGAACATTTGTATCATCAGATTCAGCATCATCTTCATTTAAATAAAGTATATTTGGATCAGAAGCACTATTAAAAGCTGCTGAGTGATAAACAGCCCAAAATGCACTACTTGAATCTGTCCTATTCTTAATAATAATTACATTAGGTGCAACTCCTAATCCATGACCTACTGTAGCCCCTGCTGAACCTGTGCCTGTGTATTTTGTTATGGAAAACCCTGCCGAGGCATTTACTTTGGCTACAGATTGGATTGTCCCATCAAAATTACTAGATCCAAGAGTTGAGTTTGTATTGGCCTGTCCTCCCATTCCACTGTGGTATTGACAGTAATAATAAAGAGTTGGAGCAGAGGCAGGTACAGTTATAGTTGTTTTATAAGCACTGTCATCTTTTACAACACCAGTTGTATATTCAGAACCTCCTCCATGAGTACCATCAGATGTTGTAGAAAATCTCACTGGGTGTGATTGTGCTGAACTATCTGACCAGTCAAAAACATAAGTACCACCTTCTGCAAGATCAAGAGTAACAGCAGACGTTCCAAAATCATCAAACCTATACTTATTACCAGAATCAGGAACAACTTTTACTGTATAAGTCTTGCCATCTGTATCACCAGCGTTCCAGTTCCATGCAGCATAAGTTTGTGTATCTCTATTTACAAAGAAGTAACCTCGCCCATTAAAACTTAGTCCATTCGATAGGAACTCATTTAAGCCAGAAGATTCTGAATATTCTGCAATGTCAACTCTAGAACTGCTTAATGTCTTTAATACTCCCCTGACACTGTCTGTTAATGAATGATGATAAGCACCACTTCTCTCTTTTATCCAAGCCCAATCTGGCTGAAAATTCAAGCCTGTAATAGATTGCGAACCATCATTACCTGTATAAAGCAAAGTATCAAAATGTTTATTAGGTAGCTTTATTGTTGGGTCGGGTAAGTTTGCTGTGCTTAATTCCCATGTTGAATCTACTCCAGCAGCACTACCTTGAGTCCACGAATCAGAATTAAACCTTACAAACGCTGCTGCATTAGCATTATCGTTTGCTATGTAAGCAAAAACTATATCATTTGTTGGGATGCCTGTATAAGTAGTTGAATGAAGTGTTCCATCTTTATAAATTTTTAAAGTTCCATTTTCATATTTTATTCCCATTAAATTACTAGCATTCCAACTAGGTGAACCACCAGAAGAATAAGAACCTCCTTGATACCTGTCACCCGTACTCGCAAAAACCCAAACTGCACTATTGCTTAACGCATTTGAGGGGTTATTAGGTTGACCAACAAATACACCTAGCCCTTGCCAACCACCCATAAGCGTAGGTTGTACCTCATAATAAAATTTACTTGTACCAGCAAAAGCAACAGTAGAAATTTCTTTAAAACCACCACTTCCAGACATTTTTAAATTTCCTTCAGATAATGTTGCATTATATGTAAAGCCAGTTAAAGGATTTAAGGTTGCTTTATTTAAACTTGGGGTATCAGTTACAGAGTCGTTACCATCACCAGCAGCTACAGAAAAATTATTTGGTGTGAAGTTGTTGCCGTTACCGCTTGAATCCTTACCAAGTGTTGTTGCACTTGTTCCAGAATTGTCTGAAAAATTTAAATAATAACCATTTGTTCCATAACTTCCAACATACTTTTTAGGATTCCATTGACCAGTTATAACGTCTGTTGTTCCAAAATATGAAGGATCATATTGAAATCCATCAATAAAATTAATTTCTGTTAAGTAACCATCAAAATGATCTGCGGATGAATTACCAAAAGTAAAGGAACGACCCCAGGTATTACTTTTACCAGACAAATTTACACAAGTATCATAATTTTGATTTGGTGGATGATTATGTTCTGATCCACTTCTCCAATCACTTACTTGTTCGTTATTAACATATATTTTAACTCTATTAGTAGCAGTAGCCTGTGTTGTATCGACTGCCAGAACTATGTGATACCATGCACTGGGATCTCTAAAGCGTCTTTCACCTACAAATCTAATACCACTTCCAGCATGATTGTTATCAATAACTGATAGTCTTCTATTGGAATCAGAACCACTATCGAATTCTATTTTTAAAATATCACCACTACCATTACCTGAGTCATTTGACCATATTCTTTGTGAGCTATCTCCTACCACTTCACAGAACTTCATCCAAAATGAAACAGTCCAAGTTCTTCGGTTTCCAGTTGAACTTACCGATCTAGTAACATATGTACTATCTGCTCTATTAAACCTTAAACTGCGATCTACTGCGTATGCCTTCTTTCCTGCTAGAAAGAAAGGTGATGGACTTCCTATACTGGTCATTAGCTAAAGTTTCCGACAAACTGTGCAGAAATTTTAGTAGATGATCGAGCGATCCAGGCAATCATATCAACTGCATTTGCTCCTGTAGACAATGTAGGTGCTGTTCCATCGCTGAAGTCCCAATACGATTCAAAAGCTGCGGTGTGGCCTCCAGTGCCGTCTTGGATAATAAAAATAACACCTGATTGACCAGCAACTAAAGTAGTAGGATTAGCAAAAGTAGTGTTTCCAGTAAGAGTGGTTGTAAAATTATTTCCTGTTTTAAAATCTAGCGTTATTGTCGAAGCATAAGTGACAGTAATAACTTCTCCGATAGTTCCTTTTGTAGTAACCCTTCCGTTACCACCAGACGTTCCACCATTATCAAATACAAGAGTATTTAGTCCACTTGTTTCGTGTTTTACGTTAGTGACTTTTAGTGTGCTCATGACTTGGGATTAGCGTCTTTTACAGCTTTATTATGTGCAGCAAAACTGCCTGTTGCATCTAGTTTACCAGCAATAATATCATCGTAAATCATTGCCATTTGCTCCCCTGTTGGTGCGTAAGTTGTAGAGCCTGTTTCTGTTCTCTTAATTTTATATTCTTCTGCCGTTTTCCATGCTATATAGGCTGCATTTAATTCATCATCTGTTGGTTGTGAATCTTTATTACCAGAATCCCACTCAATAATTTTATGAGGAGGAGGAGTTTGATCTAATCTATAACGATTAGCATTTTTACCAAGTTGCAGTAAAGCTAAATTTATGTCTGTGTCTGAATTTATCGCCATAATTAAGACTCCTTGAATATTTTTACTACTGTATAAATTTCTGTAGAAAGATCAGTACCTATTCCAAATCCATAAGTTGTTTCAGTACTTTCTCCATAGTGTCGTATTTCGTAAGTTGTCGCTCCAGATATAGTAACTCTGGCAAATAAATGAGCTACATTATAACCAGCACCTCCAGCACTAGCATACATAGATGTTCCTTCTTGAATGTTAGTTGCCGATCCTGATGTTTGATAAAGCTGAATCATGTGACGATTAGACTTGTATGCTGGTGCAAGAACCTCAATTAAATAAGAACCAGCTTGTAAAGTAAATTGATTACTACTTATTGAGACTATTCCATCTGCATCCGTTATTTCAGTATTTAGATCTCTTGTTCTCCAAGCTCCAGCAGTAAATGTACCTCCATCAGTACCTAAAGATTTTTGATCGCAAATAATTGCATAACTAGCAAATTTACCTCCCCCTGCTGCATCGAAACTTAGATTTCCCGACCCATCAGTTTTCATAAACTGACCAGCCGATCCATCAGCATTTGGGAGTTTAAATGCTACATCTGCTGATCCTGGAGCGTTTGTTGGTGAGTTGAGTGAAACAACATTACCGCCTGAGTGTTTTAGTGATATTTTGCTCATGGTTTAGGATATTTGTCTTTGATAGCTTTAATTGTAGTTTTCCAACCAGCTACACCATTATGATAAATCGTATCAAGCTGATCTTCAATAGGAGGATACTCTGCTCTTCTTTGAGATCTGTAACTATCATTTTCTAAATCCCATGCAGCCTGTAGTGCAGCAAGTCCATCTGTACATTCTTTTTCTGTAGGTTTTACACCGCCATCTAAAACCATTAAATTTGCGTAAATTTTATTTGAGGGGTCTGACCAACCAAACCATTGTCCAGTTCTTACAGTTACAAGATATTTTTCAATATTATCTGGTCGCATTTTAAGTATCTCCTAATCTTATAAATGTAACATAAGTTCTATTTTGATTTGAATTACCATCTAAAGTTGCTGTGTTTTGATTATATGCTTCAAAGAAAACCTTATCATTAGCTGTATTTGTAACATCAACAAAAGATTCAACAGTAACCATACAATAATCATAAGTACCATAATCACCATTACTACTAAGTCCAGCAGCAATGGCACTGTAATTACTTCCATCTGATGTTTTTTGTATTCTTAAAACCCCAAATGGTGTGTTGCCTGTATCTTCAAAATATCCATTAAATCTTACTAAATAAATACCTGTTGATGGAAATGAAAATATTCCACTTGAAGGGTTGCTAAATGAGCCAACACCAAAACCAACATTTGCCCAATTAGCACTTAAAGTTACGTATGAAGTGTTTCCAACACTTAAAGCAGTAGTAAGCCTAAATTGTGCTGCAACTGTAATTCCACCACCACTTATTCCAGTTCCAGAAATTCCAGCGTCAGTTATTGATATTCTTTCAACACCACCAGTTGAAAACTTGATGGTATTAGCAGAAGGAAAACTTATTCCTGTGTCAACATCATCACCAGTTATAGCTGGTGCGGACACAGATCCAGCTACTCCTTTAATTGCTGGTGTTGTTCCTGATAGTTCTAAGCTCATAATTAAAGAATAACAAGAGTTGCACCATTTGGCACGACTACTTCTTTACCTGTATTTATTGTAGGCGATACTGTAATCGCATTTTTACCAGACGTTAAAGTATAGTTTTCTGTAATAGTTTGACCTGTCTCTAAGAACACCTCATCCGTGCCACCTCCAGTAGCTCCAGCACCTCCTCCAATAGCACCCCAAGACGTTGTATAACCTTCAAATTGTCCTGTATCAGAATTATATCTAAATTGTCCTGCGGCTGCTGATGGTGCTCCAGATTGTCCAGGTTGCTGTGCGTTATTACCAACAGGAACTTTTAAAAATCCAGTAGATGACATCGTAACATCACCTGTCATCGTAGGACTTGCTGCTACAACATGACCAAAGTTTGCTTCGTTTATTTTTCCTAAAACAACATAAGTCGCAGTATCACCCGAAACTGATGTTGCTATTTTCAACTCATTTGTAGAAGTATTTATATGAGGTTGATGTTGAGCTATATTTGCTGCTCCTGATGGATCGCTACTTCCAGAACTTATTGTTCTTAATGCTTGAAATATTTCATTAATTTTTGCACGAACCGCAGCACCCGTTCCATTGGCGGTTTGATAATTATTACCCGTTTCACTGGTAGTAGAGCCTGGTCTAGCCATTTAAAAAAGTAACATTGAACCTATTCTAACTTGCTTTACCAAATCCGACAGCTTGATAGGTAAAATTTCTATCAACTGAAGCATTTGAAGAGTTCTTAAAATGAACAGTAAATCCCGTTCCAGAAATATTAGTTAGTTCAAAAAAGTCTCCAGATTGCATATTCTGTGCGGTAATACCAATCGAGGGTAATATGCTATTTGCTCCACCTTCAGTATTGGCAGTACCTACAAAGAAAGGATGTTGGAACGTAATAGCCTTTGCCCCTGCTCCACTTGCTTCTGTCTGATTACTTCGTTCAATTCTTTGTTCCATAGAAGCTGTATATCCTAACTCAAATACTCGAATATCTTGGGCAGGATCATTACTTGTTAAATTCACTTTAAATTGAAAACCTCTTCCTTTATATGTTCCATTTGCAAATGTTTGAAAAGGCCCATAAGTAGGTGATCCAGTATTAGGATTATCTTGAGTTACACGAACTAACATTTCAGCATTGACATCAGTAGCAGTTAATCCTTCAAAGTCTCCTCGTGCATCTAAATCTGGTATTGAATCAAATAAATCTGATGGATAAAATGCTTCTGTTAAAAAATGACGTTTTAAATCTAAAGTAAATACATCTCCTAAATCTAAAGTTGTACCTCCTGCCGTTCCACCAAATTCATAAGTACCTAATGATGCTATGCCTCCTATATCATCTATGGAATTTTCGGCATCAAAGTCAGTAATACTATCAAATTGTCCTGTACCAGTTAAATTAAGAGAATTTGTTGTCGCATCAAAAGCAACATTAGTTTTTGTTCCTTGAAATTTAGGAACATCTAAATCTTCTCTTCTTGTCTGAATTAACTTATCATCAACTGTATCTGGTAAATCTATAACTACACTTGCTTCACCATTACTAAATCTACCGCCATCATCTTGAAATTTAAGAATATATTCCCCTTCAAGTAGTGGAACATCAGCGATCGTTGTATTACCAGCTAATGCTTCAACTAAATCTGTAGCATTTGAAAATGTTCCCGTTCCATCGGTTTTTGAAGAATGTCTTACATAAACACGGCCACCATGAGTAACATCTAAATCTGTTGCTAAATTCCAACGTAGTCTCATGGTTTTTTTGCTTATAGGCTCACCTGTAAGTCCAGTAACGTCAGCAGGAACAGCAGTTTTACCAACAGTATTAAAAATTCTAGAAGTATCCGTGGCACTAGGTTCTAAACCAGAGTTTAAACTGCGAACAGACACTTCGTAAGATCCTACTTTTGTGTTAAATATTTCAAAATCAGGACTACTTGTTGTGGCAGAAACAATATTATTATCATCAAATCTATAATTAACCATATAATTTGAAACACCCGTTACAGGCTGCCATCTGACAATTAATTTTGATACTGGCTGATTATTAATTAAAACAATAACTTCTTCTGCACTTAATCCTTGAGGAGGTGGTTTGAGTAAATTTAAAGTTGATATTTGCTGCGGTGTTATTGTTTCTCCATCTTCAATAAACGCATATTTTTCATTTACATAAGCTAATGCTGTTATTCCATAACTAATTCCATCTCGCTCTTCAACAGACATTACTCTAAATGACTGAGCAGAAACAGTATCATTCTCAAGCATCCAAATACTGTTAACATTCGGTGTTTGACTTAATGCACTTTCTAAAGTAATTACTTTGCCAGAAATAGAGGTTACATTTTTAGTCTCAACAGTTCCGTTAGGTAATATGACACTTAATTTAGGATTATTCTGATCTGACAAATCAGTAGAACTAGAATCATCTACTGTTATTTGGGTCGTAGTAGCTGCATTAATTCTTCCTGCTCTTCTTATACCTGATCTTGCTGGATCGGAAATGCTGATAATCGCTCCAGGACGTACAACGCATCCTGACTCCATTGAAACAGAAAAGTTTACGGCTTCAGTTTCTCTCTGTTCCGCAAATAATATTGCTTTTGCAAACCTTCTAGCTTGACCTCTACTTGTGCAACCTAACGCTTTTACTCTTTTAACGTGCAACCCATACTTACTTCTATACGCTGCTTCAGCTTCTACCTCTTCATAATCTAAGTCTCTAGTTTCCATATTAAAATATGAAACTGCAATAACGGTACTTCTAGTTTTTAAACTACTTCCTGTGTAACTAAAACCTTCCGATCCAACATTAGCTAGTGTAAATAAATAACTTGGATCTTTTGGACTATCTTGAGTAAGAAGTAAAGCTCCTTCAGACCAAATAGGCATACATCTCATTATTCCTGACAAAGTATTTATGACACTAAATGCTTCAACGCTTGTCTGAATATTTATATTGCAAGCAAATCTAGCTTCTTGTCCACCAAATCCATCTGATACAAGAGTATTAGAAAATTTACTGGCAGTTACAAATGAAAATAAATCTAAATTACTATCAATAATATGATTACCTAGCCCATATCTAGTGTTAGTAAGTAGGTCAAGAAGTATCATGGCAGGGCAAGTTGTCCATTGAGCAGCACCCATGACACCATTAAAAATGTAACCAGTAGGATATTCTATTCTTCCAGTTTGTAAATCTACAGTTGGAGTACCCGATCCACTAGCTCCTGTACCTGGGATTCTTACTTTTACTCCTCTTACTCTAAAAGTTCTTCTTGGAATCCTACTGAAAAACTCTGAATCTAAACGTAATCTTGTAAAAGCACTGTTTGGATATGTGCTTGAATCATCTTCTAATTCTGAATAAGATTGCCAAATTAAATCTCTTTGTATCCTATCTGTACTATTTGCTGAAGTTTTTACTAAACGAACATCTACAGGATGAGCACCAGTAAGTTCAATTCTATATTCTCTGTTATAAGCATCTGCTGTCCTACCTCTTATAGTATCTGAATGAATTGTTGTAAAACCACCTCCATTGTATTGAAGTTGAATATCAAAACTAACTGAAGAACCTACAACATCTCCATCATCTTCAATAACTTGCAAGATAGGAACAGTAACAGTAATTTTTACAGCATCTAAATTAGAATTATTAGTAAGTTGTCTTGTTATTGGACTACCATTTTCAACTTTTACTCCCACGTTAAAAAGAGAAGCACTTCCCGAAACTTTAGACATTTTAGTTTGGGGATCTGTACCAAAACGAATATCAAGGTCTACATTCTGATGATTAAAATCAACATTTTGTGGATTAGTTGAGTCAGCCGTAGAAGATAAAATTGGTGTGTCATCTAAAAAAATATCTTTCTTTGCAGCATTTTTATATGCAGTAGTACCTTTAGTTCTTCCTTCTTTTGAAGGACTTGAAAAACCTTCTATCTCACCTTCAGAAATAAGATCAAGTAAAGTCGCAAACTGTTTACTATGTAAGTTATCAGGTGTAATGGTTGGTGGATCTTGGCCTCCACCTTTACCGCCACCACCACCAGATCCAGCAATATGTTTATTATCTTCAATCATGCTTGTACCGCTTCTGTATCTATATCACCACTAATAACAACTGAACCTGTAAATATTTCACCATAAACGATAGGAACTGGAGTGCCAGCCCTTGCTGTATTTTGCGTTCCAGCAAAGTTAAATGATATTTGTGGGTTGTCCTCAAATGTGGGATCTTCAACTGGATAAAGAATATTACCAATACCTTGAAGCACTAAACCAGCACCAATCGCACTAATACCTGTACCAATAAGAGTTCCTATCCCTGTTCCAGCCAGTCCTGCTGCTCCAGTTGCTCCTATAGCTTGTGTACCAAACAATCCTGCACCTGGGAAAAAGAATGATGCACCGATTAATGCTGCTCCTAGCAAAATAGTATTAAAAGTATCTCCACCAGCACCACTAATAACAGGAATTATATGAATATCCTGTTGACCTATTGGATCGTGTATTTCATTTTCAGTTATTTCATAATTACCTACTTTTACTAAATAATGTTTTGGATTCATATACTTTTCAACTTCTGGAAAATTATTTACTAAAAAACTGATAGCTTGAGGTAAATTATGTACCTGTATTTCAAATTCTTTATGGCCTACAAATGCAGCCAACTCTCCATATAGTTTCAATTTACGCAACATAACGCAACCTCTTGCCTGTGCATTTTAGTAACCAAGGTGAGTATGGTTCTTTACAACTAAGTCTACTAGATAAATGATGTAAGACATCTCCATCTATGAAAATAGCTACATGATTTAAACCAGCATCCATTATTGACATAAATAATAAATCACCATTCTCAAGTTTTTCATTTGGTTCTAACTCTCTAAATCCAGTAGCTTCAGCACATCTTTCAAACATAGGGTTTTTAATAAATTCTTCGGGTGTTGTAGGTCTTTGCCAATCTCTAAGTTCAATATTTTTCTCTTCTTTATACCAATCTCTTACTAATGACCAACAATCAGTTATACCCCAAACCCATTCTCTTCCAATAATCGGAGCTTTATATCCTTTTGGTTCACAATATCCCCATTGTTCTGTTTTAGGATTAACAATATACCAAGGTAAATTTGATCTTTCACAACTAACTAAATCTGCCTGACTAGGAGTTGGAGGTGTAATCGGATGACTATGAACAATAGCTGTTATCTCTCCTGTATTATCTGCCTTTACATAATCTTCTGGATCAAGGATAAAACATTGATGATTTGTCATAGACAAGTTACGACAAGGATAATACCTTTCTTTACCTTTGATATTTAACAGTAAACCACAAGATTCTTTAGGATCTTCAACCTTTGCATGACTAAGAGCAGCTTCTTTCCACTCATTCATGGCATAAACGTACCAATAGAAGGAAATAATTCTTTAGTACATACTCTCAAAGGTATTCGTATGTTTGCTAGGTCAAAAGCAGCAGCTAATTCAAATTGAACAACGGCTCTGTTTTCTGCTGATTTTCTATCAATTTTGTATATTTCTTTTGCATATTCTGCTGTTGGATCAGGAGTTCCATACGGATTTGTATTGCCTGTAAAATTAATGGCATCTAAAAATCTTGCTAATGTTCTAACTCTTGTTACTACAGCACCAGTTAAATCATTTCCAGGGGTTACAACATTTACATTTAATAAAATAGCTGTAATTAAATTTGTGACATTACTTATCGTCAATGTAGGTCTGGGTAATTGACCATTTGCATATTTAAATCCATCAGCTTCCAAAGGTACAGAGATATAAGTATTTCCGTTCCAAACGATATTTCCATTGGAATTACTGTTTCCATAAGCTATTGGATTACTACCATCGTGAAATCTATATGTAGTAGCTGATCCATGTAAAGCTGCGTCTGTTGTCAGTTCAAACATTTCAATAACTGAACCTGGATTTATTGATTGGGTTTCAGATACAGGTTTTGCCATTATGGTTCAAATACTTGTATAAAAGTTACATTTATTCTGTTTCTATTAAAATCAAATATTTCTTTTGTAAAAGAAGGACAGACCCATTTATAGCTTGTTGTTTCATCAGGAGGTGACCAATCGAAAGATGCACCATCAACTTTTCTTGCTTCTAAAAAACTTTCTATTATGGCTGCGTCTGTATTATCTTCGTTAAAAACTAAACTCCATTGTTTTGCATTTTGATTCAAGCCAAAAGTAAACCTTTGCTGGTAACCATCACCAAACTGAACTGTTCTAGTATTTGTGATATCAGTTTTGTTTGCAGAAAAAACAGGGTTATAACTAGGAAAAGTAGCCATTATCTTAATAAACCTCCAGGCCGTCTTTGTTTAATTAATTCTGATTGTATCGCTGCTGAAATAACTCTACCAAGTTCTTTTCCTTGCTGCTCATTACCTTGCACAGAAGATCCAGAAGCATCTATATTTACACTAATATTTGTACTACCTCCTCCAGCTAGTTTATCGTTAGGAATTATTGTACCTGATCTTCTTGGTACGAATAGTTCTGGCCCTTTTTCTCCTACTACAAAACTGCCTCCTGTTTTAACTGGCCCACCTTTTGATCTAGTTCCTAAAATAGGTAAACCACCGAAGCCAGGGATTTTAGAAAGTAGTGTATTAACACCAAGTCTTATAAGACTAGAACTTAAGTCATTTAATATTGATTTAGCTGCCTCTCCTAAAGTTTTTGTTCCTTGAATTGCAGCAACTAGATTATCACTAACACCAGAAGCAATAGATTCTCCAATCTTTTCAAAGTTAGTTCTCATATCTTTAGTAGATTCATTTAATTTATCTGTTGCAGTTGCAGCATCCGATAAACTGTCAACTTGTTCATCTATTTTATTTCGTATAGCTTCTAAGGTTGTTAGTCTTGTCTGAGCTTTCTCCTCAAGTTGTCCTTCTTTAGCTTGCTTTTCAATTAACTTATCAATTTCAACCTGTAAATTATCTTTGGCTAGTTGACCTTCTTTTTCAATTCCAGCAATACTCTTTGCGAGTGCTGGATTTAATCCTTGTTTTCTTAACTCAGCAATCCTTTTTGTCTCTTCTGCTTCCGCTTTTATAGAAACTCCTAAAGCATCAAATTTTTGAGTTAAATTATCAGCTTCTATTGATGTATTTCTTCTAATTGCAAATATTTTTTCTTCTGCACTTAACTGGTCTAAAAGAACTTTCTTTCTTCTACCTTCACCACCTCTACTTCCCATAGCTTCAATAGATCTTCTTCTATCAACTAGAGCTTGTGCTTCTGCATCTCCCTCTCCTGCTGCTGCTGCAACTGTTCTAGTAGCTGCTCCAGCTTCTAATGAACCTTCTAATCCAGTAATTTTCGTAATAAAGTTTACTACTCTTGCTGTAAATGCTTGTAATTTTGTTATTGCTAAAGTAAATGAACTTGTTAATAATCTTGTATTTTCTCCAAATCGTTTTAAAGAATCTACACCTCTTTGCCCTATTTCAGTTGCCATCAATCTCATTGAAGCGTTAAAAGCTGCTGTCTTTCCTTGTGTTTCTTCTATTAGTTTTAAACGAGATTCTTCTGCTGATCCTTGCAAGCCTAATGCTGTAGTTACTGCTTGTGTATCTTGTGCAAATGGCCCTATAGCTCTACCTAATTCAGCCGTGCCAGCTACAAAAGTATCAATAATAGAACCTATCTGAGTACCTACAAGAGATAACGCAAAGCCAAATTGTCCACCTAGTAAACCACCAGCAGCACCACCTAAAGCACCACCAGCAGATGCACCAGCACCTTGACCGAATAACAGAGGAAAAGCTCCACCAATTAATGCATTTGATATCGCTTGATTTCTTATATCTAGATTTTCTCTACTTCCACCAGCTATAGCTCTTTGTGTTCTACCTCTAAAACTTCCTCTAAATTTTTCTCTTTTTTCTAAGATTTTAGTTATTCTCATTTCACGTTCTTGTATTCTTCCTGCTGTTTTAAATTCTTCAGCCCTTAATTTATTGTTATTAGCTAAAATTTTNTTTNTNTTNNNANNTNCACTNACNTCAGNTTTTNANTCTTGTNCNANTTNTTTNTTNCTTAATTCAANTNCTTTTNCTNNTATNATCTANANTTNTATTTTCTANNTTTANAAGAGCTTGATTAAGCNGTTCTTGATCTGATGCNTGTTGTTTTTGTGCTGCAACTGTCTGTCCTGCATCTGCTTGTTGTGGCCCAAATGCTCTTCCTCTTACAGTACCCATNAANGCGTTTCTTGCTATCAATTCNGCATTAACTAACTTNTCNGCTTTTGCTAAGTTTTCTGCTGCTTTNATTCCTTGTACAGTTGATATNTTTGCNTTATCAAAGTTTGCTTGAGCTTTAGCTAATGCTGAACTTAAATTATTTAAAGTAGGAACAAAGTGACTTCNAGTCACACTGTTATACTTCATTATTTTTTCTATACTTCTATCTACCGCTTTTCCATTTCTATCTAAATGAATATTNAGACTTCTTAACTCTCTAAGACCTTTAACAGCTAATTGTATATCGGCCTTATATGCCACGATTTAAAAACAAAATGTAACTTTATTCTAGCTTATCTCCTTCGTTTTGCTTTTTCAAATTCTTTTTCCTGCTCTTCATTAATTATTTGAAAATATGAACTCCAACCTATAATCTCTTCNATTGTCATGTTTTTTATTTCTACAAGNCTTTTTCCTAACTCTTTTGCAATTCCAAACTGTAACATCATNAAATTATCTTTTTTTAATTCAGCAGTTAGTCTTTTGGGTCAATTTCTTCCTCGTCTTCATTAATAACAGCAAGCATTAATTTTTGTAGATCACTATCTTTCACTTCATTTTTTAAAACATCAACNTCTCCAGATCTAAANAATCTGTTACCATTTTCATCTAAGGCTTTGTNCATTAATAACTGAAGAGCAAAATTATTTGCATCATTATTAGTTTGTTTTTGTGCTCTTTCTCTTTCTGCCATTGTTAATGGTGTTACATACATTTCAAAAACAGAACCATCAGATAATGTAACTTCTTTTTTTACAGGCTCAAGATTTGCAGCTTTTCTTAGTCTGTCTAATGCAGATAAATTACTTGCCATGAATAAAAACAATATAATATTTATATTATTCTAATATAAAACATAAAAAAACCCCAGATNATCTGAGGTTCGTTAAGTTATGCTAATTTAATTAAGCTGTCTTAGATAAGTCGAANGTAGGAGCAGCACTAGGTCTNAAGGCTATCTCTACAACCTGTCCATCATCTGGGTTAACGTTGAAACTTGCAGAAGTCAAAATAATATCTGCCAAAATTGATCTACTTGCGGTNTGATCTACGTTAGCACCACTCATCTGACGATCAATATACAATCTAACTTTTGCACCAGCTTGTTGACGTTGAATAACATCNTCAACCATTCTNCTGGATANAAGTGTGTCATCATCTGTTGAGTAAACACTNGCAGAACCACTACCATCNGCNAAACCTGAGATGAANGTTCTAAATGGTGCAGTTTGAGTAACAGTTTGACCAATACTTGTTACNTCAATTTCTGCTCTAGTTATCTCAAAACTCCACTCTCTTACAGATCCAACAACTAATGGTGCTGTAAATGTAATNCTTGCAAANGTTCCAGCAACGAAAGTAGGAGATGCTGATGCTGTTACTGCTGCTCCTCCTGCTGTTGAAGAAACTGTCATAACACCAGTTGAAGCATCATAAGTTTTTACAAAATAATCTGCTGCTGGAATACAGTTAGTTACTGTAGATCCTGCTGGATATGCAAGTGTTACTGTGTCATTTACTCTNTAACCCAACTGAGATCCAACAGTAATATTTCCTCCTGATGAAGGAAAAGCTGATGCTGTAAGNGTTGTTACGCTTGTACCAGCAGGAGAATAATATAACGCTCCCGAAGTACCCGATAGAACTGTAGCCATGATTAATAATTCTAAGGTTTGAACATACGGGTACTACCCGATATGTCTATAGGATAGCCTAAATTTAAACAATAATTCAAGAAATTACTGTAGCTTGAAAATTTGTTTCGATTGTTGATACAAAGAANGGTCTATCTGTTTCAAAATTAGGCCCAGTNATCTCTCCAGTTCTTACATGAACACCACTTGTAGGCTGTCCTGTTGTATTTAAAGTACGAATACTGGTAAAAGCAGTATCAATNAAAGTTTGATTTCTTGCTGGCCCTTTATCCTTTTCACTAAACACTTTAATATTTAAAACTCCTCGTATTTGATCGAAAGAAGATGTCAAAGATGTTTCAGTAGTAAGTCCAAATTGAATATTTATATAAACAAATTCACTATCAGCATCGGAAATAACATCGCCAAAGTTATCAAAAAATACTGGAATTGCAGGACTTAATGCACCATAAGCTGTAGCGATAGGTGCTTCCATTGCTGCTCTAACTCCTTGAAAATTCATCCAAAACCTCCAAATCTTTTTTGTGCTTTAGCAACTGCTCTATTCATTGATAGTTTAATAGTTTTTTGTAATTGTCCACCTTCTTTATAAGTACCAAACCAATTTTGAGGTGCAGTTCTACTTGAAACATATTTTGGATCTCCACCACCTATTTCGTATCGCAAAGTCTCGCCACCTCTACCAGCACCAACTTGTTCTAATTTTTCTCTACCAGTTCTTGAATATGGTGCATCTCCAATAATTTTTCCAGTTCTTTTTACTTTTCCTCTTCTAAATCTACCGATAAGTTCATCTTGAGCATATCCTTTATCAGGAGAGAAGTTTCTAATATTTACTGGAATATCTCGACCAATCTTTGCTAATTTTCTCATTTCACTTTGACTAAATCTAGGTGATTTAATTCTTCTGGGATTTCCTTTATTTCCATTACCTTTACTAATATTTCCATTAGCTTCGATTTCCCAAGAATTTGAATATCTACCTGACCAGGATGGGCCAGCATCTTGTAATTCTTCAACAATCTTTTCTGCTGCGTCTAACGGGCCATCAAAAGCTATTATACTTGCTGCCATATTTACATCTCTTAAAATTTTTTTAAATGGATTTTTCATTATTGAGGTTTAGCAATAACAGTATGAAGTATAGGATTATCTCCTCTTGATGTATTAATACTAATAATTCTTGCAACTTTATTTACACCATTTTCTGCATATTGAATCCTATCTTTAACTTTTGGATAATATGTTCCTAACTCTTTATTACCAAAAATAATTTTCAAATCATCTGATTGA
>FUFK010049147.1_pt1 | contig 17063 bp, 9 predicted proteins | sample 1021851 | NCBI WGS metagenome assembly FUFK01 (sample SAMEA51879418, study PRJEB19060) | metagenome | reverse complement strand
GTGAATTTCTCCAGATAGATAAACTGTCCAATGCATTTATTTCCTCCTGATAATGATTTTAAATAATATCATATCATATAAAACCAATAAAATGAGTAAAGTCAGAGAATAAATTAAGGTATTATTGCATATGATGGAACTACGTTAAACAATTGCAAGCAAGAAAAAAACTGAATGTTTCCAATTTGTTTGTTACGATAATTCTCATTGACTATAGAGCTTAGCTACCGNGGTAATGTAAAGGTTNAGAACATGAAAAAATTTCAAATTNTTTTNGCAGGCTATGGGCCTGAACATACTTCATTTTCAAAGTCTCTTAAAATTATGGGAAACAAACTTGTAAAGCAGTTCCCTGATTTAGTAGACGTACAATATGTTTATAATGTTATGGACCTTGGNTATAAATCTGAAGATATATTATGGATGACAGATCAAGGCATCTTAACTGTAACCTATCAGTCAACTAGTTATCTAACTGATGATGTGCCGGAACTAGGTTTTGTAGACCTTCCCTTTTTATTTAGAGATAATGCTCATGCCAGAAGTGCAATGGATGGAAAACTTGGCCGATACCTTACCAATAAAATAGAGGATAGAAAAAATTACAAAATACTCGGCTATTTGGAAAATGGTTTTCGCCAGATATCAAATTCTTCGCACATGATCAAAAAGCCTGATGATATGAAGGGCATGAAAATAAGAGTTTTGCCAAGTGAAGTTCATTCCCGTTTCTTTGAACTTTTGGGTGCANTGCCAATGCGAATGGATCTCACCCAAGCAATTAGCGATATTCAAAATGGCACGCTTGACGCACAAGAAAATCCGTACACAAATACAACCACATATGGCGTGCATCAATATCATAAACATCATACAGTCTCGAATCACTTCTATATTTCAAGAGCTATAATGTGCAACAGGACCCAATTTTATGATTGGCCTGAGCAGTTAAAACAAGCAATTATAGCGTCCGCAAAGGAGGCCATTCATTGGCAACGAAATCAAATAGAAACGGATGTGAAAGAGGCAGAAAAATTAATCCTCGATGCTGCAGGTCAAATACATAATCTTACAGTTGAGGAAACTGCACTATTCAAAGAAAAAATAGCACCCTTATATAGTGACGCACGAGAACAATTCGGTGATATACCTTTTNANCTTCTCGAGNANAACTNAACACATAAATCTATTTTTGACCTANAAATTAACAAANATAGTAGTTCTTTTTTGTTTTCAATGAATTGAAGATAATTTATTCCNATCCTCTGGAATGTCGATGTCTTCTGCAATCTGCATTTTTTCCCAGCTAACACCATTAATTGCTGACAAATATGCTGAAAGAATTTGTCTGCCTCCCTGGTCACCAGATATATTCTGTAATTCATCAAAAAACGCTTTTCCCCAAATCACTGGGTTTGAACGCTCTCCATTTATAAGCGGTAGTGTTATTCGAGTTTCTGGCTTTGGTAATAAGTTATGTGACTCTATGAGCCGGTCAATTAATTCAGCTGTGACAAATGGCATATCTGCTAAGCCTATTAAAGCCGAGTCATACTGTTCAGGCAAATTTTCAATAGCAACCGTAACTGAGCTTGCTTGACCTGTCTCATNGCTNGGATTGTGGATAAATTTAACATTGAGTCCTGNAAGTGCTCGCCTTACCTNTTTTTCTTGNAATCCTGTAACAACAAATAAATTATCAATTTTTGAATNNAGAAAAGTTTTTACAATCCANCTTATCATTGTCATGCCATTATTTAATGGAAGAAGAAGTTTATTCTCGACNCCCATCCGAGTTGAGCTGCCTGCTGCNAGAATAATGCCTGCAATCTTNTTTTCTGTAGANCTATTTTTATGAATTAACTTTCTAGGCAAAGGACGAGACGCTATATCTGCAAGTAGGCCGCCAACGGCCATACCAGATAATTCCGATTTATCTAACTTAACCCCAGCAAGTGTTTTNTGAAGCAACCAATCAAGTCCATTTAATTTTGAAGACCGAGCACAGCCAGGCATTCCAAGTACAANCATACCATCCCATTCTCCAACCATAGANAGATTACCTGGATCAACAGGAAGACCAATATGAATTATNTCACCCCCAACCAATCTAAGGGCTTCCGGCAGAACATCCAACCTATCTGCTATGGCCGATGCTCCACATAGCAAGAATGCCTGAGCGCCCTGCTCTCTTGCCCTAATCATAGCCTTGCTAACATCCATAGAAGTGTGATCGACAATCTGACAATCTACAAGAGAACATTCTAATTGTGCCAATCTCGCCCTAGTAACATTTTCAGTTGCAATTAATATCGATGACTTAGTGTCTTCAAACTTTGTTTGTATAAGGCTAAAATTAAGGGAAATAAGATTTTGACATGACAAAAGAATACTACTAGCAATAAGTTTTAATGCCTCATCGATGGAGTTTTGTGACACAGCATATGGTATAATCTTCAATGTGGCTACCATCTGACCTTTTACAAGTAGTTGGTCAGGAAGAACTGTAGCAAACGTAATTGCTTCGTCAATTTCATTAAGACGTTTTATTTTTTCAACATCTAATCTTGCAATACTTAATTTCTCTGCAATAAAATTTACTCTCCCCGTTGCTGGAACGGACAACTGGAAACCTATTTTTTTAAATGTGTTTGAAAGTAATTTCGCAGCCAAATTTTCATCAACATCTCCTTCTTCAAGACTCGCAACTAATAAAGAAGTAATTCCTGCTGAACGGAGTTTTTGAATATGAGCTTTTGATAAGCTTGTACCCTTAGGTAATTTTCCATCAGGTAATTTTACAGAATGTACCAGCAAATTCCCTATACATTTGCTAATAGGTTTTTCGCCAAACTTCATCTAATCTTCCTATCTTTCTCAAGGGAATGCTACTAGCTTTATGGGCAAGCAAAAATCCATCACTCTGATTCCTTATTTGACACATTCTTCGAGTTACTGTCTAGATGAAAGCNCANCTNTATAANTNCATNANAATTTAAGCTTTNACATAATATGCATGCAAAAATTTAATGTTAACATAGTAAGCATTGAGTATAAGGATACCTTCTTATGAAACATGTAATATCACCACAGAGCCTTTTTTTATTTATCAAATCAGCATTATTAGCAACAGGTTTTACAAAAAAAAATGCTGAAATAACAGCAGACTTGATGGTTCAAGCAGATATATCAGGTCAAGATGGTCACGGTATTTTCAGACTTCCTCAATATATTAAAAGACTACANGAAGGNGGAATGAACCCAAAACCAAAATTTAAGATACTCTCTCAAAGAACTGCNACTGCTTTAATTGACGGTGANAATGGAATTGGCCATCTGGTGATGCGTCATGCAGCTGACATTGCTATTAAGAAAGCTCGTAAAAGCGGAGTATCCTGGGTTGGCGCAAGAATGTCAAATCATGCTGGTCCAGCGGCATTGTATACTAAATACGTTCTTGATAATGGCCTGATTGGAATTTATGTAGCAGTTGGAAGCGCAAATCATATGCCNCCATGGGGTGGAACTGACCTGTTATTNAGCACGAATCCTATATCTATCGCTATTCCATCTGGTGTAAATCCTCCAATCATTCTTGATATGGCAACCACAGTTGCTGCGTATGGAAAAGTAAAAACATTACTTCAATCAGGCGGAAAGATGCCAGAGGGATGGATGATTGACAAACAAGGAAACCCTTTAACAGACCCCACTAAATCGAAGGACGGTTTTTTACTTCCAATAGGAGGCCCCAAGGGATATGGGTTGTCNCTAATTTTTGGTATTTTAGCGGGCACTCTAAATAATGCAGCTTTTGGNANAGACGTTATTGANTTTAACTCTGATCACAAAACTATTACTAANACAGGTCAATTTATAATTGCATTGGANATNGAGGCNTTTATGGACCTTGAACNATTTAAATCACAGATAGACAATGTGTGGAAAGAAATGAAATCCTCTNAAAAGTTGCCAGGCATATCTGAAATCCGGCTTCCTGGAGAGAATTTAGCTAAAACAATTAAAAAGAGAACGTCTTTAGGAATTGAAATACCAGCACCATTATTTTCCAAGCTCAAACAAATTGCAGATGAATTATCCATTCCTGAGCTAACCTAAAAACCAAATAAATAGCTGATTTTGAACGAGCTATTTATCTGATAAATGGCTATTACCTTGATTTTCCTTTTTTATGAAATTTAGTAGCCAATTTGCTGTATATATTAATTTTTCATCAGCTGTATAATTCCCAACGTGCCATGAATTCGTTATCTGTTGAATTAATCGAATTTAAGCAAGCATGTATAACTTCAAATGATGTTAACTGACCTAGACGTATTTTTAATAATATTTCTGATGCAGAAAATATTTAATTTTTTGTCTTTCTCATTCAGTCAGACATTCGTTAAAATGTGGAAAGAGCTTATTCTAGCTTGCAGGCTCCATTAAATAAAATCATAGTGAAAAGAAATATACAAAAAAGTAAATATTCTTAAAGTCAATTAATGTCATCAAAATCTTCTAAAATCAAAAAAAATAAACATCCTACTATAGCCAAAAACCCATTACCCGAAATTAAATCTTTAAATATGTTCTGGGTGTTTTTTAAATTAGGATTGACTTGCTTTGGTGGTCCAACTGCCCATATTGGATTTTTCTTTAACATGTTTGTTGAACAAAAAAAATGGTTAACGGCTAAGGAATATGCCGAAATCGTAAGTTTATGTCAGTTTTTACCNGGGCCAACTTCAAGTCAAGTCGGTATGTCAATTGGTCTCAAATGTGGTGGTATTTCCCAAGCTTTTGCTGCCTGGCTCGGTTTTACATTACCCTCCATGATTATTATGATTGCTGCGGGCTATGGCATTCTGATATTTGATGAGACAAGCATTTCCAGCGTTTTACATATGCTAAAATTATTTGCTGCTGCTATTGTTTTACAAGCAGTTATATCAATGGCAAAATCACTTACGCCTGATTGGACACGAAGAATTTTATCCTTATTTGCTACATTTATTTTAGTAATTAGTCCTTCAGCTTTCATGCAATTGTTCATTTTAGGCGCCGGTGTAATAGCGGGCATTGTTTTAAATCATTACAATGTTGCTAATATTGAGATAACAGAAAAGCGAGAGGAAAATTATACCTCTACCCCTTTTCTAAAAAGAATTGGTCTATTTTCTGGGGCTTTATTTTTAATTATATTACTTGGTCTTCCGGTTTTAGGGTTCATTCATAATTCTTTAATTATAGAGATAGTAACTACATTTTTCCAGTCTGGCGCATTAGTTTTTGGCGGTGGCCATGTGGTTCTACCGTTACTTCAATCTCAACTGGTTCCAAACGGTCTCATAAGCCATGCTGACTTTATGGCAGGATACGGAATTGTTCAAGCTATTCCAGGGCCACTTTTTACCTTTGCTGCCTATTTAGGTGTTCTTCTGCCAACAGGTTGGCCAGAATGGATATCTGGCATATTTTGCCTTATAATCATTTTTCTACCAGCAATTCTTCTTGTTCTTGCAGTNATTCCNATCTGGGAAAATATAAGAGGNAATCNNTATATACAATCCGGTTTATATGGAGTAAACGCNGTTGTTGTTGGACTATTACTTGCAGCTCTTATAAACCCTATTCTTATTNTGAGTATTAAAAGCTGGATTGATATAGCTATTGTATTNATACTTTACNTGCTGTTATTNTTTGGNAAGNTTCCAATCTGGNTAATGATTCTAGCTGTTNTCCTTTCTGNATATCTNTGGTCCTTTATTTGATAATTTTTATATTCAAAACAANTATTGNCTATAAAAATTCTCAATTTTTAAAATGCAAAATTCTGACTAGTGCTCAAAAGTAAAACAATGCTATGTANAGNATACTTATTTTAAATTATTTTCAAAAAGATGTTAACTATGGCNCGTNTCGAAGATNATCGGCTGATTACTGGCAAGGGCAAATTTACTGCAAATATAAAACCATCAAAGGCATTGGTTGTTAAGTTTTTACGCACTCCAATTGCACGNGGGAATATANTTTCCATNGATATTAGTACNGCTAAAACACTNCCTGGGGTGGTTTGTATTTTCACGGCNGAGGATATGGCATCTGATGGCATNACANATATGTTGGATACATCAAACCCAGCGCGTGATGATGGTGGCACTATNGTGAAANCACGTAGGCCTATCTTAAATAGTTATGAAATCAAACATCTTGGCGAACCTGTTGCAATNGTCATAGCAGAGACAACTGAGCAGGCAGACGACGCTATTGAGGCAATTAATTTTAATTACAATGACAGCNATAGTGCCTTTTTGAGCGGCAAAGATATTGATAGCCAACCTGTTTGGCCAGAAGCACATGACAATTGTGCCTCTTATCATAATGTTGGCGATTTTAGCGAAGTGGAAAAAGCTGAGAAAATCTCTGCCTATCTAATCACAGTGCCAATTCATATTTCAAGAATTACAGCAGTAGCCATGGAGCCTCGCATAGCCTTGTGCGAAACTACTAAAAAAGGCAAGTCCATTTTTACAACTAGCACTCAAAATCCGTTCGCATTGCGCGCAGAAATAATGCAGACTTTCTCNCTTGAAACTACTGACATTCAAGTAATTGCACCAGACGTTGGCGGCTCCTTTGGAATGAAAGGNACCCTTTACCGCGAGGATGCAGCNATNATTTGGGCAAGCCGTAAACTTAAACGAACCCTTTGNTGGTCTGCTANTCGCAGCGAGGCATTTATTAGCGACGAGCATGCGCGAGCAATGCATGGACAAGCGCGCCTTGNATTAGATAGTAAAGGAAAATTCACCAGTTTTTCAGTATCGCTTGATATAGATATTGGCGCGTATATATCTAAACGTTCCTTTAGTATGCTAAATAATTTGGGTGGTATCGCGGGACAATATTTAATACCTTGCATAGCAGCAGAGCTTCGTTTTAGCTACTCCAATACAATGCCAATTTCTCCATATAGAGGTGCCGGAAGACCAGAGGCTACCTTTATGATAGAAAGCGCAATAGACCAAGCCGCCAGAGTTATAGGAATAGATAGAGCNGAATTGCGTGCTAGAAATTTTATCAAACCAAATATGATGCCCTACCAAACTAGTTTAATGTTTAATTATGATAGTGGAGATTTTCCAGCAATCCTAGAGGAGGCATTATTACTTTCAGATTATAATAATTTTGATAAAAGGCGTATTGAGTCACAAAAGAGAGGCAGGATTAGGGGTATTGGGATAGCAACCCACATTGAGGTTGCAGGCGGACCATTTGGAATGCGGATAAAGGAATTAGCAAGACTAAGGGTATCCAAACACGGCATTATTACAATTGCACCTGGAAGCATGTCTGTTGGTCAGGGTCTTGAGACAAGCTTTCCTGCTATTGTCGCAGATGTACTAAACATTAATGCCGATATGGTACATTATGTTCAAGGTGATACAGATTATCTACCAAGCGGTCGGGGAAGTGGTGGTTCATCTGCAACGATTACTGGTGGTTCGGCTGCTATTAATGCTTCTGAAAAGTTGATTAAAGCAGGTAATGAAATCGCTGCCGATGTTCTAAAATGTGATATCTCAAATATTCANTATGAAAAAGGAAATTTCTACAATCAAGAATAATCCGAATAGCTCTCTCGATTGGTCTGAAATCGCGCAATATAGCAATCAACCCGATGGCATTGATATTTTAGGAGAATTTACTCCTTCTGCGCCGACTTATCCTAACGGATGTCATATTTGTGAAGTAGAAATTGATAGGTCAACTGGAAAATGTTTTTTGCAGGATTATATTGCGGTAGAAGATGTTGGAACAGCTTTATTTCCAATTTTGATTGAAGGCCAAATTCTCGGTGGTATTGTGCAAGGCATCAGCCAGGCGTTAGGAGAATCTCTTATTTATGACGAAACAGGGCAACTATCAACGGGTTCATTTATGGACTATCAAATGCCAATAGCCTCCGATTTCCCAAAGTTCAGGATTAAAACCTACCCTGTCAAAACCAAGATAAATCCCCTTGGTGCCAAAGGTGTTGGAGAATCTGGAACCGTTGGAGCGCTCGCTGCAACATTAAGTGCTATTCAAGATGCACTAAAGTCCGAGGGNAGTGACGCTGTGGAGATGCCAGCAACTCCCAATAGAATTTGGAAAAAATTAAATAACGTTAAATAATCCGTTCTTTTTTTTAAACTAATTTACTAACAGAGATTGGTCCAATAATTGTGCGACATGTAATGCTTTTTTGGAGGCTCCGTGTTCAATTTGACATCTGCAAGAAGTGCCATCTGCAATGATAATATCACTACCTTTGCTTTCCCTTACCTTAGGTAGCAANTTTTCTTCTGCCATAAGCATTGATAAATCATAAGTTGAAGCATCATATCCAAACGCACCAGCCATTCCACAGCAACTACTATCGATTTTTTCAACATCGAGCCCTTCTATCATTTTTAAAACCTGTTCTATTGGCCTTACTANGTCAAAAGCCTTTTGATGACAATGGCTATGTAAATAGGCTTTTGCGTGTTTTACAAGCTGCAGGTTTGGCTTATCTTTCGCTAATAACTCCTCAAAAGTTAGTGCCATCCTCGCTATTTGCTTTGCCTGTGTTGTTGGTAATAATGAGGGTAATTCATCTCTAAGCGCAAGCAAGCAAGAGGGCTCTAATCCAACAATCGGAATTTGTTGCTCCGCGAATGGCGCTAGTGTGGAGATAAGAGTTTGTGCTTTTTGTTTTGCTTGTTTTATCAATCCACCAGATAAATAAGTTCGCCCACAACACAGAGGCTTATCATTTGGATTTGTAGGTATAAAAACGTGATATCCAGCGGCCTTCAATACCTTAGCTGCAGACCTTATTATTTCAGGTTCAAAATATCGGTTAAAAGTATCAACAAACAAAATAACAGGCATCTTGTCATCAGCTTCATCTTGTTTTGGTAAAACTCNTGAAACTTCAATATCTCTGAAATAATCTTTACGCCAGTGAGGTAACTCGCGTTTTGCTGTAAAACCAGTTATTTTCTCTAGAATANAGGACAATAAAGACCATTTATTTCGAAGATTCAGAAAAAAAGATAACCGCGATGCAATAGGAGCATAATCTGGCAAATATCCAATAAGCTTATCTCTAAAGGAAACNCCTTTAGTTGCAGCTCGCATCGCTATTATTTCTAATTTCATTTTAGCCATGTCAACAGATGTTGGACACTCCCTCTTGCAGGCCTTACACGAAACACAATATTTTAGAGTTTCTTCCATTTCATCGCCAATGAGTGCATTCGGACCTAGTTGACCAGACAAAGCTAGCCGTAGGCTATTTGCTCTACCTCTGGTAGAGTCTCTCTCCTCTTTAGTAACGCGATAGGATGGGCACATAACCCCTCCTTCTAGCTTTCTACAAGCGCCATTATTATTGCACATTTCTATTGCACCTTGCAGACCACCTGATTTACCAGGCCATGATGACCAGTCAAATATCACTGGCAAATCATCTGCTTGATAACCGGGTGCAAATCGGAATAACGACCTGTCATCCATTTTTGGTGCATCAACAATTTTGTTAGGATTAAAAATTCCTATCGGATCAAAAAACTGTTTTACTTGAACAAACAAGCTCACCATTTCAGGGCCGAACATCGTCTCGTTGAATTCAGAGCGTAAAATACCATCTCCATGCTCCCCTGAATGAGAACCACCATACTGCTTTACCAGTTCAAACGCCTCTTCTGCAATGGCTCGCATAGCTTTGACATCATCTGTTTTCTTCATACTTAGAACTGGGCGTACATGCAGACATCCGACAGATGCATGCGCATACCATGTTCCAACCGTATCGTATTTTTTAAAAATCTTTGTTAACTTATCTGTGTATTCTGCAAGGTGCTCAAGTTCAACAGCGCAATCCTCCACAAAAGAGACTGGTTTTGCATCTTGTTTCATCGACATCATGATATTAAGACCAGATTTTCGCATCTCTGATACTCGTGCTTGCTGGTGTGCATCTTCTACATGCACCACACCACCTTGCCATTCCTCCGAATTTTCCCATCCAAAGCCTAAATCTGTCATTGCTATTTGAAGCTTTTTAAGCCTATTTAAATTTTCATCTCTTTCATCTTCTGCAAATTCAACAATCAATAATGCTTTTGGATTCCCAATGACGACTTCACTGATAATAGGCTGGAACATTGGAATTGAACGAGCCAAAGAAAGCATGGTGTCATCAACTAATTCAATAGCAACTGGATTTAATTTGATTAAATGCTGAGTTGCATCCATCGCTTTGTAGAAGCTTGGAAAGTGACAAATACCCATTAGTTTCTGCGCAGGCAAAGGCGATAATTTAAGCTTAATAGATGTAAAATAAGAGAGGGTGCCCTCAGAACCAAGTAGCAAGTGAGCAAAATTTATCCCATCGCCCTGCCTTCCTCCCGGCCTTGCTGACATAGCATCTGGTACTATTGCATCCAGATTATAACCGCCAACTCTACGCAGCACTTTTGGAAAACGCTCATCAATAAGATTACTATTATTCTTTCCAAGATTTAGAAGATATTCACGCATCTCATCAGGCATGACACTCTCATCTTCAGGGCCAAATGTAACTGCTGTCCCATCTGCGAGAATAGCATCTATCGATAATACATTATCTCTCATGATTCCATATCGTATGGAACGCCCACCACAACTATTATTGGCCGTCATACCTCCAATAGTTGCTCTACTTGAAGTAGAAACATCTACAGGAAACCATAACCCATATGCACGAAGATGCTTGTTTAAATCGTCTAAAACAATACCAGGTTCAACAACACAACTATTCTCACTCAAATCAACCGAGGTTAATTTGTTAAAATATTTAGTGTTATCAACAACAATAGCTTTGTTAACTGTTTGACCACATTGCGATGTCCCACCGCCACGGGGAAGTATAGCCGTCTTTGTTTTTCTGCAAAACGCAATAAGTTTTTCGATATCATCTATATTTTTTGGTAACACTACCGCATGGGGCATCATCTGATAAATGGAGGCATCAGTTGCGTATCTACCCCTATCAAATTCACTATCGAGGAATTCTCCTTCAATCATATTTGCTAATTCATCTATTTGAATAGGGATGTTACCATCTGCCATATAAAAAAACCTGCGTTTAACATATACAAATCTAATTTCTAGCTTTAAAATACTCCTCATATTGTTTTTTTCAATCCCAGTTTATTTCATCTTATAAGATAATAAGAAAATTAGGAGCCCATTGTGCCAACCCATAAATTTCAAACAGGTCGTCATTTTCTGCAAATACCCGGTCCCACTAATGTTCCTGACAGAGTGCTTCGAGCGATGGACAAACCAACCATTGACCATCGTGGTCCAGAATTCGCTGCTTTAGCTCGCAAATGTCTTGATGGAATAAAGTCAATTTTTAAAACTAGTTCTGACGTTGTAATATTCCCTGCCTCAGGAACAGGCGCATGGGAAGCTGCTCTTGTAAATACACTTCAAAGTGGTGATCATGCCTTGATGGTAGAAACAGGTCATTTCGCAAGTCTGTGGCGTAACATGGCAAATAAACTTGGTGTATTGACTGAGTTTCTAGAAACGGATTGGCGAAGCGGAGCAAGCCCTGAAGAACTTGCGGTACGCCTCTCAAAAGATACATCTCATAAAATAAAGGCCGTATGCGTCGTACATAATGAGACCTCCACCGGATGCACCTCGCCCATAGCAAAAATCCGCAAAATTATGGATGAACTTAATCATCCGGCTTTACTTATGGTAGATACAATTTCTTCTNTAGCCTCTATAGATTATAGGCATGATGAATGGGGAGTGGATGTAACAGTNGCAGGTTCACAAAAAGGACTATTGTTACCACCNGGTCTTTCCTTTAATGCCNTNTCTCAAAAAGCTCTTGAAATCTCTANNAAAGGAGGCATGGCTCGCTCTTATTGGGATTGGAACGAACAAATTCAGGCTAACAAAAATGGTGCATTTCCATATACTCCTGCCACAAATTTGTTATATGGTCTAGAAGTGGCTATTGAGATGCTACAAGAAGAGGGGTTGGATGCCGTTTTCGCTCGTCATGACCGTCATGCAAAAACAACACGAGATGCAGTGCAGGCATGGGGACTTGAGGTACTATGTCAAAACCCTGNAAACTATTCTAGCTCNTTAACAGCAGTTATGCTNCCAGATGGCTATGATNCTGATAAATTTCGAGAAATTGTATTAACAAATTTCAATATGTCGCTTGGAAATGGATTATCTAAACTTGCTGGAAAAGTTTTCAGAATAGGTCATCTCGGAGATTTCAACGACNTAATGCTACTNGGTACTCTGAGTGGCGTGGAAATGGGGTTATCGTTAGCTGGTATTCCTCATCAAAGAGGTGGTGTTGAAACTGCTATGCAAACGTTATCAAAGTATTCAAAATAAAAGTTTTAAATTCATAATGAGGAGTTCGAAATCATGACTGAAAGTTTATTGCTTAATTATATNGGTGGTGAATGGGTAGAAGGAACATCAGAAATTTCAAATATCAATCCCTCTGACCTTGGAGATGTGATAGCCAATCATGCTCTTGCAGATCCTAATCAAGCTATCCAAGCTATTGATGCGGCGCATGCAGCCCTTTCNAGTTGGAAGAATACAAACCCACAAACAAGGTTCGATATTTTGGACAATATTGGACGTATTATTATAACGAGACAGGATGAACTTGGAGAAATTCTAGCCAGGGAAGAAGGAAAAACGCTTGCTGAAGCCAAAGGTGAGGCATTTCGTGCTGGTCAGTTTTTTCAATTCTATGCAGCTGAAGCTCTAAGGCGTACTGGCGAGCAAAATCTTTCTACACGCCCAAATATAGATGTTGAAATCGTAAGAGAGCCCATTGGTGTTACAGTCCTTATTACACCATGGAATTTCCCAATTGCNATTCCAGCATGGAAGATTGCACCAGCNCTTGCTCACGGAAATACCGTGGTTTTAAAACCTTCAGAGATTACACCGGCGAGTGCTTATCACTTGACTAAAATAATGGAAGAAGCGGGCTTACCAGCTGGTGTCTTTAATTTGCTGGTCGCAAAAGGTGAAGCCGTAGGTGAAACTTTAGTGTCCCATCCAGCAGTGGCTGGGATTTCGTTTACTGGTTCTGTTCCAACAGGGCGAAAAATAGCACAAGGTGCTATACAGCATATGAAGAAGATTCAAATGGAAATGGGTGGTAAAAATCCGATGGTGATTATGGAAGATGCTGATTTAGATATCGCGATCCCTGTCACAATTAACGGTGCCTTCTACCAAACTGGCCAGAGATGCACTGCTTCTTCAAGAGTAATCGTACATGAAAAAATTTATGATGCCTTTGTTGAGCGTTTTGTTTCAGAAATGGATAAACTTTCTGTTGGACCTGCTCTTGATCCTAAAACACAAATAGGACCAGTGGTCTCAGACACACAACTCAAGTCAAATTTATCCTATGTTGAAATAGCACGCAATGAAGGATGTGAAGTAGTTAGCGGNCAGCATTTAGCGGAACGGAACACTGGTTATTTTCAAAGACCAGGTGTGTTCTTAAACGCAAACAACAAGATGCGCTGTTCACGAGAAGAAATCTTTGGGCCAGTTGCTTCTATAATAAAAGTTGATGATTTTGAAGAGGCGGTCGCAACCGCAAATGATACAGAATTTGGACTTTCATCCGCGATTTGCACCCGATCATTATATTATGCAAGAGAATTCAAACGTTTATCAGAAGCTGGNATGGCAATGGTNAATTTACCAACNGCTGGCGTTGATTATCATGTACCATTTGGCGGTCGTAAAAACTCATCTTATGGCTCAAGAGAGCAAGGACGTGCTGCGATTGACTTTTACACNACAACAAAAACAACCTACAGNTTTGCTGGNTAGAGGTCTATAANTGAAAGGGTAGTGAATTTATCCAATGTTTTATCTTCAACTTAAATACCCATAATTAGAGTTAGTTTTTCAACCAGTCAGGCCTTAAAATAGACTGTCTAACGGGGTGATATTTAGAGGAATTGGATATTTTTTAATTAGTTAAAAAAATAACGTGTGATATATTTTAAATCTATTTCGAGTGATGTTACCCATATCTCGAATAAAGAAAAACCTTATTTAATAGTGTGGATATGAATCTACAGATAACGCCTAAACCAATACGCATTCTTCATAAGCTTTACGATCATGCAGTCTCAGTTGCAGATCCTATGCTTACAGTTCCCAGCTACCTTCCAGAAAAACCAAGGGGTAGAGTAATTGTGGTTGGAGCAGGAAAAGCGAGCGCAAGGATGGCTGAAGCGGTGGAAACTGTTTGGGGTGCCTGTGAGGGTATTATCATAACAAGATATGGATATGGAAGGCCAACTAAAGGGATTCAAATCATAGAGGCGTCTCATCCAGTTCCAGACGAAAATGGCGTTATCGCAACAAAAAAAATTTTGGATTTAATGAATGACTTGAATGAAAATGACTTCGTTCTTTGTTTGGTTTCAGGTGGAGCTTCTGCTCTTCTTTGTGCCCCTTCAGATATAATTACATTAGCAGAAAAACAGAGTATCAATAATAGTCTTCTAACGAGTGGAGCACCTATTGAAAAAATCAATCTTGTTAGAAAACATCTCAGTAAGGTAAAAGGTGGAAAGTTAGCAGCTGCTGCATATCCCGCAAAAATGCTAAGCTTAATTTTATCAGACGTTCCTGGAGATGATATTCAATTTATCGGCTCAGGACCGACAGTTGGTGATGAATCGACTCCTGCAGAAGCACTAAAAATATTGTCCGATTATAACATTTACTTTCCTTCGGATAAAATTGAAAATTTTAACACCCAGACATCGGTTATTTTACCAACAGATACCCGTCTCAGTAGGACCACAAATATAATTTTTGCCGCACCCTCTCAATCATTGGAAGCAGCTTCAGAAGTAGCATCCGGCGAGTATGGATTTGAAGTCATTAATCTTGGAGATAACCTTCAGGGTGAAGCCAAAGAAATTGCCATTAGTCAGGCAAAACAAGCAATTCAAATCCAAGATAATTTATCGAAAACACAGCCACCTGTTCTTTTACTGTCAGGTGGCGAATTAACTGTCACAGCTAGTGGAAATGGTGTTGGGGGACCTAATGCAGAGTTTTGCCTTGCTCTTGCAATAGAATTAAAACAGAGACAAGGTATTTTTGGTTTCNCGGCAGATACCGACGGTGTGGACGGAACAGCGGAAATAGCAGGAGCTTTCATAACACCTAATACATTAAAAGATGCAGAAAACTCTAGAATTTCTCCCTTAGAATTATTGAAAGAGAATGACTCTCATAACTTTTTTAAGAAAATTGGTAGCCAAGTTGTCACAGGACCTACATTAACGAATGTAAATGACTTCAGAGCAATCCTTATTTATCCTTGCTAATGTAAATACAGAGAATAAGTACTATCAGTCGTTGATTATATGACTAAGTTCGATGGTTTTACTCAATTTTATGAACTTCAAGCGTTATTTAATCATCACTTATCTGTGTTTTGCGACTAGACGCCACAACCTGCTTGTGAGCTAGTGCCAAAAGTCCTGGCACGATAAACAAAGTAGCAACAGTCGATAAGGCAAGCCCCCCAAATACTACCGTTCCAATTCCTCTGTAAAGCTCTGAACCTGCACCTGGAAAAATAACAAGCGGTACCAAACCAAAAAGAGAAGTAAGAGTAGACATGAAAATAGGTCTAATCCTATTTCTGGTAGCCTCTATTATACTTTCGTTAACAGCCATATTTTCCTCACGGATCTGCAGGCATGTTTGCTCAACCATTAAAATAGCATTATTCACAACTATACCTGTCAAAATCACAAACCCGAGCATTGTAAGCATATCAAGAGGTTGCCTTAAAAACATATTGAGAATGTATAAAGCTAATATTCCACCCGCTGCTGCTATAGGAACCGCTAGTATTATTATTCCAGGAAGTATGAAAGACCTAAGTAGTATTACCATCAATAAAAAGATCACACAGAGTGCAGTAAAAACATTTGCTTGCATTGCTTTCCATGTTTCTTCTAGGGCGCTGGCAGCACCACTTACAGCAATCGAAACATCATTATTTTTAGCGATTTGTGTCAGTTGGGGTAATACTTGTTCGTTGATAACGCTGATTGCTGTTTCAAGAGCAATCGCTTCCTGTGGTCTCACTTGTATCGTCAACGCCTGATTTCCATTTAAACGTCTTATTGTTTGAGGTGCGCTGATCATTTCAACCTGAGCCACTTGATCAAGTCTTACCATCAACCCTTGTCTATTTATAACAGGCATTGCTGACAAGTCATCCATTCCCATTTCACCTGCATTACGTCCTGTTAATATCAATTCTACCAATTCACCATTAATTGGTACATCTGCTATTCCCAAACCATCGTTAAGGATATCAACTAATAAACTAAATTCTCGAGCTGTAATTCCGATTTTTGCTAGTTGTTCAGAGTCTGGCGAAATACGTATTTGCGGAGCGCCTGAGTCTAAACTAGGAATTATTCTCACCTGATTACCGTCACTTACAGGAAAGGATTCGTCTAAAATTCTTGTAAGTTGCCTTGCAACTGACACTAAACTTGCCAAGGAAGGCCCTGTTAAATCGACATTTATTGAGCGTGAACCTCCAACAGAACGGCCAAATAAAGATGCCTGAAATACAAACGCACGTGCTCCAGGCTCCGAGAAAACCGGTCTCATCAAAATAGGTCTTAATTCTGTAACACGTTCGGGATCTGTCGCTGTTGCCCCTGCAAAACCACCACCATCAAAAGCAACAAAGAAAAAACGCTCTATGCCAGGACCATCTCCCATCTTATCTGATTTTTCCCAAAGTGGTCTTGCAGATTCTTCCATCTTATCTGCTATTTTTTTTGTCTCATCAATAGAATAACCGGGTGGTACAAATATCCTGCCTAACATGAAATTTGCATTACCATCTGGCAGATAATCTAATTTTGGCATCATCACATCAAGTACGACTAAATCTGGTTCATAATCTTTAAATA
>FUFK010042878.1_pt1 | contig 17064 bp, 31 predicted proteins | sample 1021851 | NCBI WGS metagenome assembly FUFK01 (sample SAMEA51879418, study PRJEB19060) | metagenome | reverse complement strand
GGATTAGGATTCTGCATATAGTCTCTTACGAGCTTCTGCTCAAATTCTTTGCTATTTAATCTAATCATTTAACTATGGTATCACTTATGTCATTTAAAAGCGATTACAGGCATTCTAGAGCCCCTTTTTTTTAAGAATCGTCTCCAATTTTAGATAATGCGTTGATTTCGATGTTTTTTACTAATTCAAGTATTTCAAGGTAAGGTTTTTTTAGTTTCATATATTCTTCTTTTTTATAACCTAAGAACTCAGGTCTGTTATCGTCATCGTATATGAATTGTCCTGTGCCATCACAATGCTGACACTTTTGTATTCTGTCTCCGGCTACAATTGTACCCCTGCCCTGGCAAACAAAACAATGTGGATAAATAACTTCACGCAAAGCTAGATTTATAAAATGTCTTACAATGTATCTATCTTCTCTAAGCTTACTTGCATCTATATATTTTAAAAAAATAGAACAAACTTCCTCATATATATCGTCAAAAAGTAAAGCCCTAGCATAATCGTTCTCTGTATACTTAGCCATCAAGAAATCGTACTCTCTATTATCCAAACCCCTACTCCCCAAAAAATGCGAAATATCCTCGCTAGTTATTGCATCATGATTACCTGATGATATCTCATATTTCATTGATTTTGCAGTCAACAATGATAATAATTCAGCTTTCATACTTCCACACCCTGTATTTTTCTTTTGCAATTGTTCTAAACCTACAAGGAACTTTCTGTTTCCATGCATACTTTCTTATAGTATTGACTATTTTGTAATCGTTTACCACAAAAGAATCACCCACATCCATGGTCATAAAAGCGTCTACATACTCCTTATACTTCCAAGGCCTACCCATACTTTCAATCTTGATACCTTTTTCTATCTTAACCATTCCTATACTTGCCCTGATTAATTAGAAACTTTTGAAAGTCATCCATCGGATATTCTTCTTTATGTTTTTTGTTTGGTTTTTTACTGTCATGTACTTTCTGTTCATTAACTTCTTTTTCGATAGGCATGCCTTCTAGTATTGGCAAACACTCCTGCGGCCTTTTTACAATAAAATACCATTTACGAAATTGTTTTCTAAATTGAAACATTTCGTCAGTAATAAAATTACTTTCTACTAAAAACTTAAACATAGCTATCCTGCCACTATAATTACAGATAATATCTACAACACAATCTTTGTTACCTTTTGTAAAATGGACAACGACACCTTTGTCAGTTAGATGTTTTTTTACTGCTTTCTCGAAACTCATTTAATAAATCCTGTTGTTTGCCATATTTTTTTTCCCATGTCTTAGTACCCAAAGTGTGTATACCCTCTCCTCCTTGGTGATGGTGATGACAGAGTGGAATAAAGTCCTTGTTCTTCAACGCCATGCCTGCCCCTGTAATGTGATGAATACAGGGCTGGGTATACACACCATATTTCTTTTTACATACAATACATCCATATTCAATCGCTTCTTTATATGCCTCTCGTGTTATTTTGTTAGGTTTTTTTGCTATTGTATTCTTCCTCGACCTTCTCTGCCCGCCTTAATTCTGCTTGTAAATCTGAAAACTTTATACCGGCAATCCTGTATTCTTCTTCATCTTCATCTATATCAGGTTGTATCAACGATTGAATGGGAACTAGAACACCTAGAGATGTGTCATGGTCACCACCTTTCACACCACCATTTCTCTCGTAATATTTGCGTGCTATTTTTTTCATTCTATCTACAGGCATTATTATATTGAAACAAATGTCATCACCTTTCATAAAGTTAATCACCCACCACTTAGATTCTGTGTGAGCTAGTCCACTTTTTTTATCTCTACTTTCGTATTCTACATAACAGTTGCCTGAGATAGTCCAGTTGTTTTCTATTTTTGTTTGCTCACTTTTTACTTCTACAGGGTCTTTCTCGAGCATACCATACACAATTTTTTCACCTCTCTTACCAACCTTGAGGTCATATCTAAAGTCATTTCCGTGTTTCATTTGTCTCTCCCGTAAGTTAGATGTTCTATTAAATCAATTACAGCCCAGCCTGGAACTTTTTTTATTTTGTGATTAGCCCTCCATTGTATTTCATAATATGATAGGTGGTCTTTTCTAAGAAGTTCTTTAATATCCAGCATGGTTAGTTTTGTAATTTGTCTTACTTCTTGTAAACTGTAGCTCATTTTAAAATGAACAACATTACTAATAAATTTTAACTTAGAATTATCTATAATCTCTTTTTCTTTTCTTTTTTGCTCTTTGTAAGTTTTAAATCTTTGTACATTGAAAAGAGGATTTTCTTTTATGACGGCCTCTCTCTCAGCTTTTATAGCTTTTTCTCTGTCTTCGTATTGTTGCAAAGTAATATTGTGTATTTTGTCATACCATGGCGATATTTTATGCTCTTTCAATCTTGTCCAAGGGCGTGAACTTATGCCAACATAAAGTAATTTTTTGTTGATATCAAAATGCCTATACAATGTTGTTTGTCTCATTATCCTAGTTCTCCATATAGTTTTTTCTCGCCTCTGATGTTAGCAGAGTTAGTTCTGAATAAATTACAAGAGGTCTCTATGCTGTTGATATGATGGCGCAAAGACAAATACTTTTTCTTTTGCTCCTTAATCAAAGGTATGTATTTAACTACATCCTTATGTGATTCAGCCATTGACTCTCTATCTCTTACAGTTAGTCCTTGGCCAGCAGTCTCTAAAAATACTGTGGCCTTAGTAACTTTATGCATAGACTCTAGATATTGATACTGAGATTCTGCCTCAGCAAGTTCGGCACCTTTTTCTCTAATCTCTATCACAGCCTTCTCTAATTCTTCTTCACCTAATCTAATCATTGTTTTCGTTACCTATCAATTTTGTTTTTAATTTTTTGGGTAGAGCCGCAAAAGTCTCCCTGCTACCTTCTTCTAAGTAAAGCTGTACAAATTTATCTTCTAGCTTTTTAGTTTGATATTCAGGTAACTTATGCATTTCTAGCCCGCCCAGTCTATTGTATATAGCCACGGCCTTTTCATCTTTTACATCTTTACGCCTGAAGAAATCGTTGAACATATTTCTGATAGACTCCTCTGATGTTTTTAAAAACTTAGTCAAGTGACATATCTGCGGTTTCCACTCGCCATCAGTAGTTTCGCAATGCAGAAGGAATGCAGACATACAATCATCAAGAGTGTACTTTTGTAAACTAAGCCAAAACATACCACGCTGTACATTGTTTATCTTAGCCTGCTTAGGATATGTATTTTCAATCACATCCATGAATGCACTAAATTCTTTCTGATTCATTCTCACCAACTGTTGGATAAAACCATAGTCTGTACTTTCCATCTTCTGCATATCCATGGCCGTACCATGCCCTTTCATCTACCCATTTCTGTATTACTTTGATACTCCTGCGTTTACAATAGTTGATTATATTTGCAGATTCTCTGCGATTGCATACAATGCTATCGCCATCCTCCAATTCATCAATCCATTTGTACTTATTTATGTATCTTTTTGTAGCACATCCTCTTGTTTTCTTCCCAGGAACAGGTATGTTTTTTTCTACTTTATACATAGTTACCTCATCACACTCATGGTTCTGTTCATTGTCTTAGACTTATTATTTCTAAAATTATGGTTGTTGACCTTATTTTTATATCGGCCTTTTGCCTTAATTTTCTTTTTTGCAGATATCTTAGATACCTTATGATAGTTTCTCTTCATTAGCCTCCTCCTCTTTTTCTTCTACTTGAGCCTCGAAAGCAGCAATCGAATCTTCGTTCATAAATTCTTCGATATCTCTATACTTTCCGTGTTCTTCGTCATATAAAAGTTCTTTCATCTTACCCATTTTGTACTCCATATTGTTATTTAGTTGTCATTATATTGTCGTTATTTAAAAAAATCAAGCTTGTATTTATATTTATTTTGACTATAATATGGACATTAAAACAATATTGGAGGTCAATATGACACAACCTACATACAAAGAGGTATACGATACACTATCTCAGGTAGATGTAACAGGCATGGTCGAGACAAAAGGTAGGTATTCTTATTTGCCATGGGCTTATGCAGACCAAATCATGCTACATTTTTATCCTGAATACCAAGTGAAATGGTTACCTTCTGATAAATACAATGACGGCACCATGTTACTCAAATGTATAGTGCATATAGGTAGCTTACATAAAGAGGCCTTTTTGCCTGTCTATGACAATAGTTACAATGCTATATCTAATCCAAACGCAAGCGATGTACAAGACAATATGCAGCGGTGTATGGTCAAAGCATTTGCAAAGTTTGGACTAGGCTTGTCTTTGTATCAAAATGGTTCGCCAAAACCTTACAGGCTGCCGTTCTTGCCAAAAGATGAAACCAAGGTGACTGACGACAATCTTATAGCGGTGCAGAATGCAAAAGATAAAGAGAAAGAAATAGAAAATCAATTGAAAACTGGAGGTATTGCAGATGGTAGAACCGATGAAAAACAATTCGGCAAAGTCTTACAATCTTCGTAGTTCTTTGTTCAAGGTCTATGCGTTCGGCATGGACACTAAGCGTGACGAGCAACTGAAGTTAGATTTAGCTGGCGAAGAGAAACCAATACCGCAAGAAGTAATGTGCTATGTAGATTATGGTACAGAGCATGAAACCTGCGGCATCGGTAAATGGATATTAGTCAATAAAATGGTAGCTAGAGATTATGGCGACAACCAACAAAACTATGTTATCCAAGACTGGCTAAACCTAAAAGAAGATACTGTAGTAGATATCAGCACCACGCCTGATGGCATAAGTAAAGATGAATCTACGCTTATCGAAGTCAAGTGTAGCAACATGGGTAACTCTAATTATAAGGAGTTTCCAAAGCGTTACTTACCACAGATAGTGGGCCAAATGATGATACTTAATATGCTTAACAAGCCTATCAAGCAGGTAGACTTGGTTAACTGGACCCCGCTCAGGACAAAAATATGGAGGTTTGAGAGAAACCGAGACTACGAAAACTATCTTATAGACCACTTGGAAGAGTATAGTCTTGCCCTGTTAGGCAAGAAAGAACTACCTAGCAAGAAAAGAAGATACACAGGTAAATTAAATTTTGACCTTATCTACGGAGGAGAAAATGTCTAAACAATACATAAATATATTTATCAATGACAGGACATATGGCGATGAGACTGACTCATTCTATAAAAAGATAGAGAGTATTCAGGCAGAAAAGCCATTTGCGCCACCCTTTTTGAGCAACCCTAAATTTGTTGCAAGAGAGGATATCATCATACGCAAGGGCGAAACCATGGATGTTACATTATGGTTCAACGAGCGTGACGGCAAAAGAAATGCCAGCATTTGTATCAAGCCTGCGGAAGATAACTCGCAATACAACAAAGTTAGAAAAGAGGTGAAAGAAATAGAAACCATCATCAATGATGAGGACATACCATTTTAAGGAGGAAACATGAGCAAATACGACCCTGATTATTATGACAAAAACAAAGACAAAATGAAGGCAAGTAATAAAATGTGGTATGAAAAAAATAAGGAAGCTATTCTTATGAAAATGAAAGAGCAGCGACTTAACAGGACGCCTGAGCAAACGGAAGAGGCTCGGGCAAAACGAAGGGAATACTACAATAATAACAAAGAAATGTGGGCAGACTACAATAAACGCAAACGCCAAGAGCAGAAGGATAAGATAGCCGCTCTCGAGGCAAAAGTTAAAGAACTGGAGGAAAGCAATGATAGAGAAAATTAAGGAAATATGTTATAATACACCCGACTGGGTACAAGGGATACTTATCATAAGCGTGATATCTATCTTTTGGGATTTAGTTTTATAACTTTTCATTTATATATATGGGGAAGGGTTTATGCTTTCCCTTCCCTTCCCTCCCTTTCCAACTATACAAACACAAACATTTGAATATTAGTATATTAATACATACTAATATAGGCCTATATCAGTATATTAGAATATTCTAATATTTATAAATTCTTATAATAAAAAAAAGTTTTGACTTTATATAATTTATTGTGCTATCTTTTTTATATGAAACTTAATAACGAGGTACATGAAATGAAAAACAAATATTATATTTTAGATTCACATTATAAAAACGCTAATACGCCCGAATTTGGGTTCGGTGATTTCCCACAGAAAACAAGGTATGTTAAATGTATTGTTTTTGCGGAAACTAAAAGAAAAGCACAAAACATTTTTAAAAAACATTATGGAAAAGATAAAACTTTTGGCGGCTATTTTGGATATCAAATTAAAGATGAAAGCGAAAATTTTACTGATATAACATTAAACCGCACGGGCAACGCCTTAACAGATACATTTCCAACATTAAAGGAGGTTTTTACATCTGAATTTAAGACATTGCCGCACACAATAGATTTATCTGTATTGCCATATGAAATGTCAAAAGAAGTAGAAAAACAATACGAAGGGGGTGAATAATGACAAGTACAATTATATATGAAGGGCCAAGCCTAATTGATAATAAGCCGATAGTGGTTATATATCAGCCGCAAGGCCGCAACCCTAAAATTGGAGACATGGCACAGACTTGGATATTAAGGTCTGATATTGACCCTATAACAGCGAACCGCACGGGCGGTGATTATTCAATCTGCGGTAACTGCCCGCATAAAGGAATAATTGACCCGCAGAAAAAGCAAGGCATGGCCCCGCAGCGTTCCTGCTATGTTAACCCTATGGCCCCGCTATCAGTTTATAAAGCATACAAGAAGGGCAATTATAAAAAACTTAACTACGGAAATAACTTGCACCCGCTGGCAATGCTAGGGGCTGGGCAAGACATTCGCATAGGTTCCTATGGTGACCCCGCAGCGGTTCCCGCTATGGTATGGCATGGCTTGTTAAGGTGGGCAAAATCTCACACGGGATATACTCATCAAGCCAATATAAAAACATCATCATATGATTATATAAAAAATATATTGATGACATCATGCGAAACATTAGAGCAAGCCCGCAAGGCGTGGGGAGAAGGCCTTAGAACATTTAGAACCATTCTAAATATATCTGAATTATCAGATAATGAGAAACTCTGCCCCGCAACGCTTGAAGGCTCAAAAACAACCTGCGAAAAGTGCAATAAATGCAATGGCGATAATAATTTTAAATCTATTGCTATCGTAGTGCATGGCAACGGGGCAAAATACGCAAGGGGGCAAGCATGAACAATGATTGAAATCATAGAAATAATACTTATAACAATGGTTGTTATATTTTTAGCTACTGATTAAATAAATGACTAACTAGCCCGCAAACATAGCGGGCTTTTTAGTGCTTGTCTATATTAGAATCTACTAATATTCTTATACATGTAAAATTAAAATTTGATGGCGGCCAAAAGGCCCTAATGCCTTATTCTATATACTAATATACCACTATAACAAGCATATACGGGCTTATTTGAGAGTTTTACAATTAACGCACGCTCTAGACTAGTTTAATAATAATCGTTCATAATCACACACTCACGGCCATTTTGTGAGCAATTCAGTATATCAGCATATACTAATATTTCCTTCCCTTCCCTTTTTAGGCTAGCACCATAATTAATATATTCGAATATTATTAAATTCTAATATTAATCAATCAGTATATTCAGATATTCTTATATACAAAAATAATTCTTGACATATAGATATCTGCTGGTACCATAGGGGGGTGGGTGGGACAAAAACGATAGCGATGTTCCATGTGAAACATTAATCAAAATAAGTGTTGACATTTGTATAGATAGTAGTATTATATACATATACCAGCAATTAAGCTGGTGGAGAAAGTAAATGAAAAGTACAATAAAAAACCTCTTAACCTTTGGACTATATAACAGAGTCTGTGAGGTTGAGAAAAAATCTACAAGCTACTACTCTGAGCTAAAAAGAAGTATCGAAGATTTAGATATTGATTCTCAGGTAGAAGAAGAAATCAACAGCCGTAATATTCTTACAGAAGATAATTTTAGTCCATGTGACTATGACTTAGTATCTTCTGATGATTATGACTTCGACAGTTTCGCTACTGAAGAAGATGTAGCTGATGAAGTTAGAGCAAGACTTGAAGACTATGTCGACAGAAACGAAATTGACGAAATGGTCAGAGACGCTGTAGCAGCAAGTCAACTAAAGTTCATTGAGGACAGAGTTAAAAAAGTATGTACTGAAATGCTTGTTGACTGGTGTAAGAGAACCGCAGAGGCGGCAGAAAAGCAGGAAGAAACTAATTCATCTAGCGACTAGCTAGACAACCTGCGACAGCTGGGCAACTGTATAAACTGCCCTAACCTTCCCTTCCCTTCATAGAATAAAAACCTAATCTAATCTTGAAATATTAGCACCCGCTTATATTAGAATATCAGCATATTCGGATATACTTATATATGAAAATAATACTTGACATATGATTATCAAGGAAGTATCATAGGTGGGCGGGCGGGAAAATAGATATATATAATATAAATATATATATATATATAATATTGACATTTGTATAAGAAATATGCTATGGTGGTGGTGTACAAACAAACAAACGGAGAAAACAATATGAAACATACAATATTAGAACCTAAAGCTTACCAACTACTTATACTTAAAGCTGGGCTTAAAACTTATATAAGTGGGTCTAAGTTGAGGTTAACTAGGTCAATGACACCTAAAGCTATACTCAATCAAGTTGGAACGCTTACAGGTAATGACTATAAAGTAAGTAAGTCTAGTGCTACAAAAGCATTGAATGATTTACAACAACTTATAGAGTTGTATAAAACACCATCATATAACGCTTGAGGAAATAATATGCAATACATAATATTATTATCAATGTGGTTTGCAATATGGTACATAGCCACAATGTAAACCAAGCACCTAGGCAAGTGGATAAACTGCCTAATATTATAATATTAGAATATGCTAATATGCCGTGGTACTGCACCCCCCTGTGCGTGTGTGCCTATATATATATCTTCTATCCACACATCGGTGGGGAAATATGTTCTATACTAACACCATATGCTGACACTCGTATACCCAAAAAAAATTTTGAAAAACACAACATATGGTTGTTTTTGTAAAAAAAAACACTATACTTAGGGGTGGATAACTATGTCTACTGAATCGAAAAGAATAGAAGAGATACTGTCCACCTTAAAAAAAAGGCAAGAGACCAATCGCCTCAACTACTATCAGCCCTATAGATTTCAGAAAAACTTTCACGAAGCTGGCTCTGAAGCCAATCAAAGATTATTGATGGCGGCCAACAGGGTTGGAAAATCATTTGTAGGCGCCATGGAAATGGCTATACACCTGACAGGTCTCTATCCTGACTGGTGGCGGGGCAAAAAATATAAAGAGCCTATCAAGGCTTGGGTTTGCGGTGCCTCGAACGAAACCACTAGAGATATATGCCAAAAAGAATTATTTGGGCAACCTGACAACCCGAGAGATAAGGGAAAAGGCTCCATCCCTAAACATCTCATTGGAGAAACAACGAGAAAGCCTGGAGTGCCAAATGCACATTCATCAGTCCTCGTTAAACATAATAGCGGTGGGTGGTCTAGGGTTGCCTTCAAAGCCTACGAAATGGGCGCTGAAAAATTTATGGGGGAGTCAATCGACCTAGTATGGCTCGATGAGGAACCACCACAAGACATCTATTCACAATGTATTACAAGAACATTAGACAAGCGTGGACAAGTCTACTTAACCTTTACGCCCGAATCAGGCATGACAGAGGTAGTACAAAACTTTACAAGCGATTTAAAGCAGGGGCAGGCCCTAATTACAGCAGGCTGGAATGACGCAGAACATCTAACCGATGATATGAAAGAACAAATTCTAGCTGCCTTACCACCTCATGAAAGAGATATGAGGTCTAAAGGTATCCCTATGATAGGGTCGGGGCTAGTGTTTCCTCTGTTAGAAGATAATTTGGCCTGTGAACCATTCATCATTCCGTCTCATTACCCCAGGATTGCAGGCCTTGATTTTGGTTACGACCATCCTACAGCAGTTGCATGGATTGCGTGGGATAGAGACAAAGATATCATCTATGTCTACGACACTTACAAAATGTCAAAACAAACACCTGACTATCATGCAAGTCATATCAATGACAGAGAAGGAAGCCACTACATACCGATTGTGTGGCCACATGACGGATACCAGCATGACAAAGGCTCAGGGGTGACATTAGCAGAACAATATCGTGATGCTCATGTCAATATGTTGCCATTTCATTTTGAAAACCCACCAGCACTAGGTGAGAAAAAAGGTGGCAATAGTGTCGAGGCAGGAATCATGGAGATGCTATCTCGCATGGAACAAGGTAAATTTAGAGTATTTAATACTTGCCTTGACTGGTTTGAGGAATATAGATTGTACCATCGTAAAGATGGTAAAATCGTAAAAATAAAAGACGACTTGATGTCAGCTACTCGATACGCTGCAATGAGTCTAAGACACAGTACAACAGAGACATCTAAGTGGAATAGCAAAGGTAGACTAGGACCAGATGTCGCAATCGTTTAGGAGATATCATGGCAGAATCAGCAGCACAAAGATTTAAAAGAAATAGAACTAATTTAAAAAAATCTATGGATAGTGCTAGAAAAAGGACTCCATATGGAGGAGCTTTAGAGGGTTTGAGTTTAGAACAATTACAGGCAAGAAGTATGACAGATGCTACAGGTAAAATGCGAAAGACATATGATAGACCTGAGTTTAAAAAACACAAAGACCACTATAACAAAATGCTTCTTAAAGAAAGAGATAGTGGTGCTTACGACTTTAGAAAGAAAAAGAAAAAATAATGGCGAATCTTATAGCATCACCTGCACAAATGGCACTCAAACTACTTGAAGTAGAAGAAAGACTTGAGAAAGCAGAAAAAGAATTACAAACACTAAAGGCAAAGAATGGCAAAAAAACCAAGAAAAATGACTGAAGATGAATTAGTCTCGCAACTAAACTCTGAGATATANGGGGCAACTGGTTACGCAAACACAGAACTGTCCAATCAAAGAGAAGAATCCATGAAGTATTATCTTGGTGAGAAGTTTGGTAATGAGATTGATGGACGCTCTGAAATCGTTACAACTGATGTAAGAGATACTGTTGAGTATATTATGCCATCTTTGATGCGTATTTTTACCACGCACAACAACATTGCAGAGTTCGAGCCACAAGGACCTGAAGATGTACAAATGGCAGAACAGGCTACCAACTACATCAATTATGTATTTAATCGCCAAAATAACGGCTTTAAGGTCCTTTATGACGCCTTCAAGGACGCACTTATCAGCAAAACAGGTGTAATTAAGCATTTTTGGGAAGAAAAAGAAGAAGTCACAACAGAAACTTACACTAATCTTACAGAAATAGAATATCAGTCGATACTCGCTAATGATGACTTTGAGGTCGTAGAACACACAGAGACAGTTGTACAAAAAGCCGTTACAGATGACTTCGGTAATCTTGTAAGTCCAAAAGTTGTAGAGCATGATGTCAAAGCGAAATGTTACAAAAGCAGCGGACAAGTCAGGGTTGCAGCTGTACCACCCGAAGAATTTTTAGTTTCAAGAAGAGCGCCATCTTTAGAGGATGCGGACTTCGTATGTCATAGAGTGAAAAAATCTGTAAGCGATTTNATTGCAGAAGGATATGATGCAAGTGTAGTAAACGAGATTCCATCATACGACCAATCAGAAGCAGAGATGAATGAGGAAAGATTAGCTAGATTTAGCTATGATGATGACTCTGTGCCACCATCTGAAGGGTCAGGCCCGAACAAAAAAGTTTGGATTGATGAGTGTTACATTCGTATCGACTTCGATAACGATGGTATAGCAGAACTAAGAAAGATTACCAAAGGCGGTAATTATATCTTAGACAATGAAGAAATCGACATGATTCCTTTCTCAGCCATCTGTCCAATGCCTATACCACATAAGTTTTACGGCATGAGTATTGCTGATACTGTCAAGGACATACAGCTTATCAAGTCTACAATCATGCGTAATCTGTTAGACAATATGTATCTAACCAATAACGCAAGATACGCAGTTATGGCTGGACAAGTAGAATTAGATGATTTGCTTACAAGTAGGCCAGGCGGTATCGTTAGAATGCGTGCGCCAAACGCTGTTACAGCTTTACCTACACCACAAATACAAAACTATGCCTTTGACATGGTCAAGTATCTAGATACTGTTCGAGAAGAAAGAAGTGGTGTATCTAAAATGACACAAGGACTCAATCCTGATGTTCTAACATCTCATGTAACTTCAGGTGCTATATCAGCAGCCACAGAATCAGCTATGCAAAGAGTCGAACTTATTGCAAGAATATTTGCAGAAACTGGTGTCAAAGATTTATTTACAAACATTTATGCATTAGTTCAAAGATATGAAGACAGAAAAAAAATGTTCTATCTCAATGGTAAGTTTGTACCGATTGATGTATCAAGATGGAAAGAAAAACTAAACTGCACAATCAATGTCGGGGTAGGAAGCGGTTCACAACAATCTAAAATGCAAACTATGTCAGGCATTATGCAAATAATACAACAACTTGTACAAAATGGTGGTATGGGTACATTGGTTACACCACAAAACATATACAATGCAGTAAGTGAATTTATTGCACAATCAGGATATAAAAATACAGACCAGTTTATATCTAACCCACAAATGATGCCACCACAACAACCACCTGAGCCAACAGTAGAAGAAAAAATACAAAACCAAAAATCACAAATAGAATTACAAAAACTACAGTTGCAAGCAGCAGAAATAGAACTAGATACCGAACTAAAAGCTCAAGAATTAGAACTTAAAAAAGAAGAAGCAGCTATCGACTTAGCACTCAAACAACAAGATTTAAAACTCAAAAAATCACAGCTCGACTTGAACGAAGCAGAACTTGCACTAGAAGCTGTGCAAAATAGACCTGTAGGTATAGGGCCAAGCTAATGTCTGCTCCAAAATACTCAGGGCATGGAAAAATAAAAAGAAGAAAATTAATTTCAAAAAAAATTAAAGTTCTTAAAAAAGAAGGGAAACCACAAAAACAAGCTGTGGCAATAGCATTAAATATGTACCCTAAACGCAAGAGGTTGCCACTAGCATGAACGATAAGGATATCAAAACAGAAATAGAATTACTCAAAAGAGAAGTAGAAATAATTAAAACAAACCATTTGTCGCACATGGCAAAAGATATTGATGACCTGATGGACGATGTCAAAGATATAAAGATAGAAGTTTTTAGGTTTAAGTATATTGCTTATGGTGCGATAGTTGTTTTTGTTTTAGTAAGTGATAAATTTAACGACATATTGAGGTTACTATAATGTACGGGAAACCAATGAAGAAAAAAGGCAAAAAGAAAAAGGGTAAATGTTGTGGGTGCTAAAACCAAACATTATTTTAAAACAGGCAAAGAGTTCAAAGGTGCAGTACACAAGATGCCTAACGGAAGTATACATACAGGTAAGACACATTCTAAGACATCGAAACCTGTAGTGCATTTCAAAGACTTGTCTGCACGAGCAAAGAAGGTAGCTAAATCATGATGAAGAAGAAAAAGAAAAAAACTTTTCCTGACTTAAACAAAGATGGAAAAGTAACACAAGCTGATATCTTGATGGGTAGAGGTGTGTTAAGAAAACAAAAAAGTGGTAGATATGGCTAAAGCTAAAAAGGGCAGAAATGTACCAACTAATCCTGCTCTATATTCAAGAGTAAAAGCTGAAGCTAAAAGAAAGTTCAAAGTTTATCCATCTGCTTATGCAAACGCATGGCTAGTTAGAACTTACAAGAAAAGAGGTGGAGGTTACCGAAGTGGCTAGGGCCACAGGTGGACTTACTAAATGGTTCAAAGAAAACTGGGTTGATATAGGTTCACCAAAAAAAGGTGGTGGATTCAAAAAGTGTGGTCGTTCTAAAGGAAGTGGTCGCAAGTATCCTAAATGTGTACCTGCTGCTAAAGCTGCAAGAATGAGTAAATCTCAGATAAGGTCAGCAGTATCTAGAAAAAGAGCCAAGCCACAAGGTGTTGGGGGTAAACCAACTAATGTCGCAACATTCGCAAAAGGAAAAAGGACAAGAAAGGTCTAAGTATTATTCTAAAAGGTATGATTACTATACTCTTTTAGGATATCCGGTTTGCCAAGCTTCTAAGCTAGCGCACAGAGATTTAGCTAAAGAATTTAAACAAAAAGACCCGACTGAGGAAAAATTAAAACCAATTTGAAAGCAAAAGATTTACAAACATTTATGTTGAAAAACCGACTTTCTGTCGAACAACTATTCAGAATAACTGGTCATAAACCTAACGAGATTCGTGGATATTTGCGAGGCAATAAGAAGATTCCTTGGATGTGGACCGAGGAACACCTCAAACAAAAAATAACTAACAACGATTAACTACACCTGCTTAGCAGATAGAATCGAGGAGAAATAATGGTCGAAGACAAAAAACAAGCCCAAATACAAGCAGGGCAGGATGCAAAAGTATTGCTCGAAAACCCACAGCTTGTTGCAGCTTTTAACAAAGTTATAACTGAAGGATATCAAGCATGGGTATCTACAGACATTAACGATAGTCAAACAAGGGAATCGCTTTTTCATCAACAAATTGCAATCCTTAAAGTTAAAAATGTTTTAGTACAAACTGTAGAAAATGGACAGATACTAGAAGAAGAACGAAAAGGAGGTAAATAATGAGTGAAAGTATACCAACAAAGGAAAGTAAACATAGCGGGATTCCTGTGACTGATGTTGAATCAGCACAGAAAGCACTTCTTGAATCTATGAGGGCCTCGAAAGAACAACCCAACGAGATTGCAGAAGAAACAGAAACTCAGGAAGCAGTTTCTGAACAGGCAATGGAGGTTGCCGAATCAGTTGAAAACGAAGTAGTTGATACACAAGAATTAACTACAGACGACTTGGTTGATGATAACCAACAAGAGCAAGTCAGCGAACCTCGTACATACACTGTCAAAATTGATGGTAAAGATACTGAGGTCACCGAAGATGAGTTNTTGTCTGGTTATAGTAGACAAGCTGATTACACTAGAAAAAGTCAAGTATTGGCAGAGCAACGCAAAAAGATGGATGAAGAACTCGCTGCGACTCAACAAGAAAGACAGCAATACCAATCGCAACTTGAACAATTCAATCTACAAGCCGATTCCAAATTAGAGGAGTTCAAATCGGTGGACTGGGTAAAACTCAAGGAAGAAGACCCAATGGAGTACGCTCTCAAAAGAGACCAGTACAGGGAGCTTCAGGAAAATAAAAGATTAGTTGCTGAAGAGCAACAAAATCTTGCACAGAAACAACAAGCAGAAATGCAAACAAAGTGGAATGAAGAACTTGCAAGACAGCAAGAAGTTATGGCACAAAGATTGCCTGAATGGAACGACCCCGAAAAAGGGCCTAAGCTTAAACAAAACATTAAGTCTTTCGCTATGAAGAAAGGGTTTACCGAACAGGAAGTCGACAGCCTAATTGATGCTAGGTCTGTAGATGTCCTTCACAAAGCTATGTTGTATGAAAATCTTTTGGAAGCTAAAATAAACCAAAAGAAAGCTAAAGTTGTACCGAAAGTGCAAAAACCTGGTACACCTAGTACCAAGTCTGAAGTTAATAGCGAGAAAGTAAAGCAAACTCGAGCTAGACTTAAAAAGACAGGTAGAGTTGATGATGCCGCATTGGCCATCAAATCTTTGATGTCTTAGTCTAAATACTAACTTTTAACACATAGGTGTAATAATGGCACAATTAAGTAACACATTTGAAACTTATGATGCTGTGGGTAACAGAGAAGATTTACAAAATGTAATCTATGATATCTCTCCAACAGATACACCATTTATGTCNTCNATCGGNNCAGGNAATGCTGAAGCNACNAAACATGAATGGCAAACTGACTCNCTAGCNTCAGCAGCATCAAATGCTCAAATAGANGGTGATGATTCACCAAATGCTGCATTATCTGCTACTACTCGTGTTTTCAACCATACACAGATTTCATACAAACCTGTCATGGTCTCAGGAACACAAGAAGCAGTAAATCATGCAGGTAGAGATTCAGAACTTGCTTATCAAATAGCAAAAGCAGGTAAAGAACTCAAAAGAGACATGGAAGTAGACCTTACAGGCAAAACCGATGCTACAGCAGGATCAGGAAATGGTGGTGCAGCTCGTAAGTCAAGAGGTTTTGAATCATGGACAGTAACCAACAACTCTTATGGTTCAGGTGGTTCTAACTCTAGTGGTTCTGTAACAGATGGAACACAAAGGGTTTTAACTGAAGCATTATTGAAAGGTGAGCTAAAATCTTGCTTTGACAATGGTGGNGANCCNGACCTACTACTNGTTGGNTCATTCAACAAACAAAAAGTATCAGGATTTACTGGTAACTCAACTCGTATGGACATGGCAGAAGATAGAAGTCTTGTGGCTACTATTGATGTTTATGTTTCTGACTTCGGTGAAGTAAGAGTTGTTGCTGATAGATTCCTTCGTTCTTCAGGAAGAAGTGCGTTGATTGTTGATACAGAAATGTTTGCGACAGGTTTCTTGAGACCTTTCCAAACACAAGAACTAGCAAAAACTGGTGATGCTGAGAAAAGACTACTACTTACTGAGTGGACTNTAGTCTCNAAAAATGAAGCAGCTTCATCAACACTTGCTGACTTGACAACTTCATAAAAAATATTTTTCATGTAACTTTCTCATGAAAGGGGCAGGTTTTTCTCATATTGTTTTCCTGCCCCACCTAGATACCAAATTAATAATGGCCTTGAAGAAGGTATCTCTTCGGAACGAGGGTTATTGACACGGAGANTTTAATGAGAACATTAAACGATTATTTTNTAANNGGTAGNGTAACTGACATATCAACAGCAGGCTCAACCTTNGTAGCTGTNCCTGATGGTGGCAAAATTATTAAAATTATGTCTGTNCTACAAGGAGCTATAAGTGGTGGTAATGCTGCGATTACTTTCGAGATTGGTGGTACTGCTGT
>FUFK010062917.1_pt1 | contig 17071 bp, 18 predicted proteins | sample 1021851 | NCBI WGS metagenome assembly FUFK01 (sample SAMEA51879418, study PRJEB19060) | metagenome | reverse complement strand
TATGACCATGAAAATTTAACTACAGCTATTTATTATGTTAATAGTAACAATGGATATACAAAATTTAAAAGTGGTGAAGAAATAAAAAGTTTAGAAAATAGACTAATAGTTTTTAAATGTAATTTATTACACTCAGGAACAACTTGCACTGATAAAAAGAGGAGGGTTGTTATAAATTTTAATTTTACATAATTAATAATATGATATATACATGCAGTTAAAATTATAAAAGAAAGAATATGAATCTTATAAATTATTATTGGTACTTTCAATCAGCAATTCCTATTCGTATCTGTGATGAGATTGTCAAATATGGCCAACAACTTCAAGATGAAATGGCAGTTACTGGTGGTTTTGGTAACAAAAAATTAAATAAAAAACAAATAAAAGATTTAAAAACAAAAAGAGATTCTAATATTGTTTGGATGAATGACAGATGGATCTATAAAGAAATACAACCATATATTAATCAAGCAAATGAAAATGCAGGTTGGAATTTTCAATGGGATTTTTCTGAGTCTTGTCAATTTACAAAATATAGAGAAGGACAATACTACGATTGGCATTGTGATAGTTGGGACAGGCCTTATCAAAAACAAAATCAAAATTCACCGGATCACGGTAAAATAAGAAAACTTTCAGTAACTGTAACTTTATCAGATCCAAAAGATTACAAGGGTGGAGAATTAGAATTTGATTTTAGAAATTTAGATCCAGATAAACCAAGAAAACCGGTGAAGTGTAAAGAGATATTACCAAAGGGTTCCTTAGTTGTATTCCCTTCGTTTGTGTGGCACAGAGTGTGTCCTGTTAAAAAAGGTGAGAGACATAGTTTAGTTATCTGGAATTTAGGGTGGCCATTTAAATGAGCATGACTTTTCCACAAAAATTAAATTTAGAGCAATATTTTCCGTGTCCGATATGGTGGGCTGATCAACCTAAATTTGTAAATAAATTAAATAAAGCTTCTGATAAATACATAAAAGAATCACAAAAAAATTTAAAGAAAACTATAGACAAAAGAAATAAAGACTTTGGTGATAAGGGAGATATGGGTCAAGTGTTTCATTCTACAAGTTTAATTAATGATCCAAAATTTAAGGACCTACAGAATTATGTAGGAGCAACAGCTAATAATCTTTTAATTGAAATGGGTTTTGATTTAACAAATTACACAGTATTTATTACAGAAATGTGGGTTCAAGAGTTTGCAAAAAAAGGTGGGGGACACCATACTTTACATACTCATTGGAACGGACATATATCTGGTTTTTATTTTTTAAAAGCTAGTGATGTAACTTCTTTACCTGTATTTGAAGATCCAAGACCAGGTAATTTAATGAATCTTTTACCAGAAAAAGATAAGACAAAAGTTACACTTGCATCAACACAAATTAATTACAAAGTTAAACCGGGAAGAATAATGTTTTTTCCATCTTATATGCCTCATCAATATATCGTGGATCTAGGTTATGAACCATTTAGATTTATACATTGGAACTGTCAAGCAATACCTAACAATGTTTTACAATACAAAGGAGAAAATAATGTCATTCAAAACAAATAAATATACTATTTTAAGAAATGCAATATCAAAAGAGTTAGCAGATTTTGTATATAAGTATTTTAAAAACAAAAGAGACGTTGCAAGAGTTTTATTTGATTCACGTTATATATCACCTTTCACAGAATATTGGGGTATTTGGAATGATGTGCAAGTACCGAATACTTATTCACACTATTCTGATATTGCTATGGAAACGCTGTTACAGGAAGTAAAACCTGTCATGGAAAAACATACAGGATTAAAATTATCTGAGACATATTCTTATGCAAGAATTTATAAACACGGTGATATTTTAGCTCGTCACAAAGATAGATACTCTTGTGAAATATCAACTACATTAAATCTTGGTGGTGACCCATGGCCAATCTATCTTGATCCAACAGGCAAACAAGGTCAAGCAGGTGTCAAAGTAGATTTAAAACCAGGAGATATGTTAATTTATTCTGGTTGTGATTTAGAACACTGGAGAGAAGAGTTTACAGGTAAAGACTGTGGACAAGTATTCTTACATTATAACAAATCATCTACAAAAAAATCCAAAGAAAACTATTTAGATAAAAGACCCCTATTAGGATTACCTGGGTGGTTCAAGGGCGCAAAGTTGACAAAACCAAAAAATTAGTCTATACCTCAGGTTTGCAGGGGGATTATCCACCACACAGTCCCTCTGCTTAAATATATTGAAATCACCTATAATCTGATATAACACCTAATAAACAGGTTTTTATATGTTACAAAAATTAGGGTTTTTACCAGGATTCAACAAACAAGTCACAGAAACCGGGGCCGAAGGTCAGTGGTTTGATGGTGACAATGTTAGATTTAGATATGGTTCACCAGAAAAAATAGGTGGTTGGCAACAGTTGGGAGAAAACAAACTCACTGGTGCGGGTAGAGCTATTCACCATTTTGATGATAATGCAGGTATTAAATATGCTGCACTTGGCACAAATAGAATTTTATATGTATATTCTGGTGGAACTTTTTACGACATACATCCCATAAGAACCACAATAACAGGAGCTAATTTTACCAGCACCTCATCATCAAATACAGTCACGGTAACTTTAGGATCAACACATGGATTACAAGAAGATGATATTGTTTTGTTTGATAGTGTAACCGGATTAACTGGTTCAACATATAGCAATGCCACTTTTGAAGACAACAAATTCATGGTGACATCAGTGCCAACTACTACAACTTTTACCATAACCATGGACTCTGTAGAATCAGGAACGCCTTTGAGCGCAGCTGGATCAGCATCTGTTCTTATATATTATACTGTAGGACCCGCACAACAATTAGGTGGTTTTGGTTGGGGTACAGGTTTATGGTCTGGTACTGCTTTAGGTGCTGCTACAACAACGTTAGCGTCTACAATCAATGACACTGTAACTGATATACCTTTGACTAACTCTGCAGCATTTCCATCTCAAGGAGAGATAAGAATAAATTCAGAAGATATAAGTTTTACGGCCAACAATACCACAACAAATATTTTAAGTGGTGGTGCGAGAGAAGTTAATGGAACAGCTAAAGCAGGACATAGTGCAGGTGCAACTGTAACAGATATTTCTAAATTTGTTGCTTGGGGTGATCCATCATCTTCTGACTTTACAATTGATCCAGGTTTATGGGTATTAGATAACTTTGGAACAAAACTTATTGCTTTAATTTATAACGGGCAGTGTTTTGAATGGGATGCAGCAGCATCTAACGCTACACAAAATAGAGCTACTATTATTGCTAATGCACCAACAAAATCTAGACACGTATTGGTATCTACTCCAGATAGACACTTAGTATTTTTTGGAACTGAAACCACAGTAGGTGATCAAGCAACACAAGATGATATGTTTATAAGATTTTCTGATCAGGAAAATATTTCTGGAACAAACGCTTATACCGTTACCGCTACTAATACAGCTGGCACTCAACGACTTGCAGATGGGTCTGAAATCATGGGAGCCATTAGAGGTAGAGATGCAATTTATGTCTGGACTGATACCGCACTATTTCTTATGAAGTTTGTGGGCCAACCATTTACTTTCTCATTTGAACAAGTGGGAACTAACTGTGGGTTGTTTGGAAAAAATGCCTGTATTGAGGTTGATGGTACAGCTTACTGGATGTCTGAAAATGGATTTTTTCAATACGATGGTCAATTAAAATCGATGCCATGCCTAGTAGAAGATCATGTCTATGATGATATAAATGCTACATCTAGAGATCTTATTAATGCAGGTTTAAATAATTTGTTTGGTGAAGTTAGCTGGTTCTATTGCACAGAATCTTCAAACCAAGTTAATAGGGTTGTTACATACAATTATCTAGATTCAACACCAAGGCGACCTATTTGGACAACTGGCACTTTACCTAGAGCAGCGTGGCAAGATTCTGCTGTATTTGATAGACCTCATGCAACTTTTTATGACCCTGATAGTAATGCTTCTTACGATGTTACTGGTAATACGGATGGTTGTACGATATACTATCAACAGGAAACAGGGACCGATCAAATTAATGCTGGAGGAGTGATTACAGCAGTGTTGGCAAATATTGTTTCTGGAGACTTTGATATTACTAGAAGAACAGTCAGAGGAGATTCTGTTGGCATGATGGACCTAAGAGGAGACGGTGAGTTTATAATGAGAATTAGTAGATTTATACCAGACTTTATTTCACAAACAGGAGACACTCAAATTAGTTTTCAAACTAGAGATTTTCCAAACAGTTCGCCAACAACGACAAGCTTTACAGCAACACCTTCTACAACTAAAGTAGACACAAGGTTAAGAGCTAGATCTATAGCTTTAAAAGTTGCAAATACATCTACAAGTCAAGATTGGAAACTTGGAACATTTAGATTGGATATTCATCCAGGAGGTAGAAGATAATGTCCACATTAACCGATCAACAAATAAGAGACGCAGGTCTTTTATTTATTCCCCAACAACAATATTTAGCAAGTCCTTTTATTTTACCTGAAGAAGAACAAGAGCAGGTAAATGAGAACATGACTGTCACTAATATTCCACAAGCTAGTGTGGGTGGTGGAGGTGGAGGTGGTTTAACAACCTTAATTCCTACTTTTACAAGCGAGAGCGCTGCTCCACTTCAATTTACTGGTGATCCAACAGCTCAGTTGACAGGTAGAGGAAGATTAGATCCAATGGGTTCTGGCTTTGAAGAAACTTTAGAATCTGTTACGGCTCAAAACACAAACCCATTTCTTAATAGAGATGCATTGGCGAGAAAAGCTTTCTTTGAAGAAGTTTATCAAGACCCTAGAGAAATTTCTTTTTTAGATAAAACTAAAAGTGGATTAGAAAGTTTTGGAAAAACATTTAAAGACACATTTTTTAGACCTAGAGTAAAAGGCACACTTGGAGATAGATTGTTAAAACGAGCTACCGGAACATTTGCAGGTATTCCAACACTCGCTAATGCACTTGGTAGATTTAGAAATCCATTTCTTCCTACTTCTCCAACATACAATCCAATGCTTGTTGATCAACTTAATTATTTAGAGGGGTCAAATGAATTTTTAATTGGTAGAGATCCAAACACTGGAGCATTAAAGTATGGTCCTGATAGTGTGCTAGCAGGTAAAAATGTAATATCAGGTTTTGGAACAAATAATTATCAAACAGCTCTTTTAAATTACATACAAAAAATGAGAGAATCAAGAGCATCTGAAGAACTTAAAAAAGAAAAAATAGAAAAAGCTGAAAAAGAATTAAAAAATTTAATAGATACAAATGTAGAAAAACAAAGAGAATCTAACAAAGCCAGAATAGAAAGAGCATATAAAGAAGAGACTGAGGGTAAAGCTGGTACTTATGGTACGGGTGAATCTGGTCGACAGTTTGATGATAAAGGACAAGAGGTAGATTACGTTGACCCCTTTGATCCAGGAGGTGGAGAAAAAGATGGTGGTTTTATTGATGGCACAAATAGAAGAAAGTTTAGAGTTGGTGGAGTAGGCGGACGAGCTGAGGAAGGACCCGTTGATAGACCCGGCGGAACAAGTGATACCGATAAGAGTCCAGAAGCTACAAATAGAGAGCTTGGAATCTTGTCTCGTGGTTTAGGCCCAAGGGGAACCACAGGTAACATTACAGGTTTTGATCCCGGACCACCAGACGATAGATCTACTCGAGAACAAACAGCTAGACACATGTTAAATGTAGACATAGCTCGAGGACTATATAACATAAACAAACCAAACCTTGTAGACAGAGCATTTAAAAACCCTTTATTTAGAGCAGGTCTTTATACCTATGACCCTTTTGGCCTTGGTAGAAAAGCGCTTCAAGTTTTTGATATCTTTGACAGAACTAGAGATATATTTAATATAGATCCAGAAGAGGTAATAGAAGAAACAGTAGAAGAAGACCTAGAAGAAAGAACAGGAAATAAAAAAGGAGGACTAGCAGGAATACTAGGATATTAATCATGGCAAAAATTGTACAATCATTAACAAGAGCAGAAGAAGAGTATCGTAGAGAAAACTTACAATCTTTAATTAGGGACTTAGATGGTGTGATAACAAAACTTAATTCTTCTTTTCAAGATGAAGTAAAACAAGAAATAGAAGCTAAAAGCTTTTTCTTAGACGCATAATGGCAGTAGTAAACCAGTATAAATTTTATGGTAAAACCACCACATCAGCAGAGTCTGTAGATATGTTGGAGCCAACTGTTAATGAGACTATTATAGTAAGATCGTTAAGAGTAACTAATAAATCTGGATCTAATACTCCAACAATTACTATTAAAAATAACAATTTTGAGATCGTTAATACTCAACAACTTGCAACAGCCACTAGTGTAGAAATACTTAGTTTACCCTTAATTGTAGAAGGAGGCACTAAATTATCTTACACAACGGCGGGCACAGTATCTGATGGTGTGGTTATAGGTATTAGTTATCTCAATATATTAAAGGAGAAAACAGACTAATGAAAGTATTGAACGCTGAGGTAGAGGAAACTTATAGACACAAGAAAACAGGCGAGATTTTTAAAGAAAAAAAGGACTGGTTAGCTAAGGGTTACAAGCCAGAGGACATGGCTCAGGACGTAAAAGTCATCATGCCACCTCTTGATTTGTTCGCTAAAACAAAGTAAAACCAATAAATTAAGGTAAAAATATGGCTATATCTAGAATGCAAGAACCCCGACAGTTGTATGGATTAGGAAGTTTAGTTAGAAAAATAACTAGACCGATTAAGAAAGCTGTTAGAGGAGTTAAAAAAGTTGTCAATAGCCCTTTGGGTAGAACTGCTTTGTTAGCTGCTGCCAGCGCGTACGGATTAGGGGCTTTAGGTGGCGCATGCTGCACAGGTTTAGCAAGATTTAATCCATTAGCTAAAGGTTTTTTTAGTAAAGCTAATTTAGCAGAAGGTATTAGGAACATTTTTTAGCACAAAAAACCCATTATTATTTAAAGGTGGTCAATTTAATTTAGGTAGAGCGGGTCTTACAGCTAGCGCGTTAGGTGCTGCATTACCATTTTTAGCACCAAATTTATTAGCACCTCAACAACAAGAAATGGAGGAAGAAGTAGATATTACTCAACACTCCAGAAAGCATAGCTTTGTTAAATCAAAGAGCTAGAGATTTTTATAATTATGGAGATGAAAATTTATTGTTTATGCCGGCACAACAATATGTTATCGAGAAACTTTTTTGCAAAAGATGGTGGGTCAGTTCCAGAATCAAAAGTAAAAGGCTATGATACACCAGCAGGATTTAATAAATTTGATTATCCATCAGGTGGTGTAGAAGTTAGAACACCTAAAAAAGAGGGTGGAAAACTTACTGAATACGATAGAAACAGAGCAGGAGCTTTAATGCGACCTAAGTTTGAAAAAGGTGGTGGACTTATGGATCTAGGTGGTTTAGAAATGGACTTCAGGGCAGAAGGTGGTTTTGTTCCAATTGGAGCAAAAGAAAAAGCAGACGACGTACCTGCAAGATTAAGTAAAAATGAGTTTGTCATGACAGCTGATGCTGTTAGAGGTGCTGGTAAAGGTAGCATAAAAGCTGGCGCACAAAAAATGTATAACACAATGAAGGAATTAGAACGTAGAGTAGTATAATGGCAGTACCAGATTATTTAAAAGATTTTGTAACAGATTTTGCACAACAAGCTAAAACAACTTTTAGTGCACCTTTAGATCCAAAAACATTTATGGGTCCGCAGTTTGTAGCTGGACTTGATCCATTACAAACACAGGCNATAGGANTAGCNCAAGCNGGTGTTGGTAGCTTTGCACCATTTTTAGCNTCTGCACANCAGGCNATANCNCANGCAGGTCGAGATGTAGCTGGTTTAGATCAGTTCGCNGGCACTGGAGCAGGGACCGGGCCTGGATCAATTGCNGNTTTTCAATCACCATTTCAACAACAAGTTATNGATGAAACATTAAGACAGTTTGATTTAGAAAGAGGCACAGGNAGACAAGCTATTCAAGATGCAGCTGTTGCTACAGGTGGTTTTGGTGGTGGTAGAGAGGGAGCTATGTTAGGTCAGTTTGATGCTGATACATTAGCCGGTAGAGCAGGTATTAGAGGTGGATTATTAGCACAAGGATTTCAAGACGCTGCAGCTAGAAGAGGACAAGCATTTCAACAACAGCAAGCACTAGCAAATGCTAGAGCTGGATTAGCTGGTCAACAATTTGGTTTGTCTAATTTTTTAAGACAAGGTTTAGGTCAAGATATTTCTGCATTAGGATCTCTTGGTGCATTAAGACAGGGACTAGATCAAGCAAAACTAACAGCAGCACAACAAGCAGAACAAGCAACTGCACTAGAACCATACGGAAGATTAGAAAGATTTGGTACAGCCTTAACTGGACTATCTGGTGGTGTTGGAACACCTTCCATGCCAACACAAACGCCAAATCCTTTTGGTACAGCTTTATCTAATGCTCTTGGTATCGGTAACTTGTTTGCTAATATATATGGAGCAATGAAGACAGGCTAATGAAACCTTTAAATAGACCAATGTTTAAAATGGGTGGCCCTATTAAAGAGGGGATCATGGATGGTATTGAAGAGCCAAGAAGATCATATCAAACAGGTGCTTTTGGAACCAGTGCATACACTGAAGAGGATTATAAAGATTTTCTTGAAAGAGCGTTTGTAAAACCACCGCCTAGTGAAACTACGATACCTGGAATGTTACGACCTGATGTAAGAAACTTTTTCCAAGATGGAATGGTGACGGATAAATACGCGTATGAAAATTTATTTAGCCCTACAAAAACAGAAATACGAGGTGGAAAAGAAGTTCAGGTGCCAGCTTCTATATTTGAAGATTCTATATTTGATTATGCTAGCGCTGGTATGCCTGGTGACTTATCTAAAAGAATACTTACTGGTGGTAAAACAGCATTTGCTACAGCATTAAAAAAAGATATTTTAAGTAAACTACCAAAAATGGATAGACCAGCAGTTCAAGAAGATTTTGATGTTACTGAGATCAAGGATGATACCGGTGAACCTGTTATTGAAGATAATCAAACTTACATAGAAAAAATGAAAGAGGGTATGTTAAGAAGACCAAAAAAAGACATGCCAGAAGATCCAGAAGAGATTAAAAAAACTACAGATGATAGCGAATTATTACAAAAATTAGGCTACGATAGAGCTGTCAAAAGAGGCAATTACGCGCTCATAGAAGCCATTAGAAAAGGATTAACAGAGGGTGGGGTACAAGGTGCCCTAGATGCTGCATTTGCTGCAGGAGGACAAGATCCTTATGCTGAAGCTAGCAAAATTAAACAAGCGGCTGCATTAAAAGAATACGAGAGAAAAACTGATCTAGAAGATTATGAGAAAAAATTAAAACTAAAATCTAAGTTTGACAAAACTCAAACAGGAAAAGGTATTATTCAAAAAAATTATGAGTTTTTAACAGGTGTTTTAAAAATGGATCCTGACAAAGCTACTAGAATTGCAACTAAAGCACATGCTACTATTGATGAAGCAATATTTGATGTTCAAAAAGGAACTGGATTACCTCAAGTTACCTCATCTATTTTAGATTCATCAGGTGGTTTATTCTATGGCAATGAATACAAAGGCAAAGCATCATCTAGCGTAGATACAACTACTTTAGAAGACGGTTGGTATTTAATTGATGGTGTTCAATTTGTTGAAATAGAAGAAGGTAAAGTAAAGAATCAATCTAGAAAATACGAAGTAGCTAGATAGGAGGTAAAATATGTCGACTCTTGGTGATCTAGGACTGGGTGATTCTAATTTATATACACAAGACAAAGAAAGAGAATTAACTCCAGAAGCAGAAAAATATTCTGATATTGGAACATTACAATCCATATTCGCAGGTTTAGGATCAGGACTTATACAGCTACCAAAAGGTGCCATGTCTTTAGGTGCGAGTATCTATGATCTTATAAATGACACTAACAAAGCAGCAGAAATAGAAAAATATTTTGATGATCTGACAGAATTAGATGAAATGGCAGAAGCAACAACTGCAGGTAAAATTACAGAGCTTTTAGTAAACGTCGGTATACCAGGTGGTATAGGTTTTAAAATTGGAACTAGTTTAGCTAATACTGCTGTAAGAGCAAAGAAAGCTGGTAATTATTTTAAAATTACAGGTGACGCTGGTAAAAAATTAAAAAAAGGAGCGGACGTTGCCGCTGAATTAAATAAAAAGGGTAAGGCTGCAAAGTTTTTTGCAGGCTCAACAGCTGGTGGTATAGCAGAGGGTGTTTTTATTGGTGATGTAGAGAGCGCTGGTACTTTAGGAGACGCTNTAGGTGGTCCAACAGAAATAGAAAGAGCTGAAGATGGATCAAACGATCCAATGAGAGATATTATAAACAGAGTAAAGTTTGGAACAGAGGGTGCTTTGTTTACTGGTGTTCTTGGTGGAACGGGTGCCATAATAAAAAATCTTGCAAAAAGAGGTAATGAACTACAATACAGCAATGATCTTTTGGATAAATTTTATGACAAGATTGGTGGTGCGTTAAGAGCAAGAGGTAAAAAAACAGAAGAATTTTTTAAATTAGAAAGAGCAGAAAAAGGTTTACGATCCGGTGATACAATTCTTGCAAAGAATATATCTAGAGATACAGACAAATTAATTGATGCAGTTTTTCCTGCATGGAGAACCGTCGCTAATGCACAATCTGCAAAGAATAGAAATATATTTTTAGAAGAGGTAAATGATTTACTATTCACTGGTAAACCAACAATAGGTAAGAATGGTAGAGTACAATTTGAATTTTTAGATCCTAGTAAGAAAAAATTTAAAGTATCTGATACTATCAGAAAACATTTAGATGGTAAAAAAGCTACTCAAGTAGAGACAGAATTATTTGCTAACATCAACGCCATAAGAACAAGATGGCAAGATTTATTTACTAATCTAGGTGGTAGATTAGATGCCAAAGAACTGGCAGAATTTAAAAAATTATTTGGTACAAAATTTAAAAATTATTTAGGCTCAACGTATGAAGTTTTTCAAAACAAGTCTATTCTACCATTCTTATCTTACACACCATCAAGAGAGGCGGTAAAAGCCGCAGAGGATTTATTTATTGCAACAGGCGCAAAAGAGGGAAAAACAGTGACCAGGGAACAGGCACAAGGATATGTTAAAACAATTTTAGATACAGCTAAACTTCCTGGTGGTTTTAAAATGAACAAACCAAACGATCCATATTTTAAAATACCTACATTTTTTGTTGGCAAAACTGCAATGAAAGATGCTGCAGATTTTAATGGCACGATTAATATTGCAAATATCACTAAACAAGCAGACAGAGAAGTGTTTGAAAATTTATTAGGGAAAAATAAAAATCCTATGCAGACTATATTAGCAGGCACATCTAGATTATCTGTAATATCAAGACGTAATGTATTTTTTGATAATATTATAAAAGAGTCAGATGCATCAAAAGCTGCTGGCAAACGAGGCATGATATATGATACGTACGACGAAGCTGTTGATGCTCTTGGTACAGATATAAAAGAAATTAGAATTGACCTTGGTAGAAAATTAGAGGCTGGNGTTACCAATCCTTTGAATGGTAAATATGCATTAAGAGGAGTAGCTGAAGCGTTAGAGGAAACATCTACGGTAACAAAAGACCCTAGTTTTCTTATGCAAGTTTACAGTAATTTAGTATTATATCCTAAAGCTACATCACAAATTGCAAAAACAATTTTGTCTCCGGTGACACATTTACGTAATTTTGTAAGTGCTGGAGCGTTTGCAGCAGCAAACGGAATACTACCACTCAATCCATTAAAAGCAAAAGCAATTAAAAATGCATATCAAGCTTTACAAACTGGTTTAGTTGGCACAAGAAAACAAAACGAATTGTATGAAGAACTATTAGAACTTGGTGTTGTAAACTCAAACGTTAGACTTGGGGATTTATCAAGACTAATGGAAGATGTAAACTTTGGCTCTACCATGACAACAGATAAAGGCATGAGATTATTATTAAAACCTTTGTCAAAATTAAAATCTATATCGCAAGATTTATACACAGCTGAAGATGATTTTTGGAAAATATATTCTTTTGCTGTTGAAAAAGATAGACTAGGTGCAGCTCTTGCTAGAAATTTAAAAGTGGGAGAAATATTTACAGATAGAAATGGTGTACAAAGAGTGTTTAGACCAAACAATAAAAACTTTGAAAGATATTTAAAAGAAGAAGCAGCAGACATTGTTAAAAATAATATACCAAACTATGATTATGTATCAGAATTTATACAAGGTTTAAGAAAAGCACCTATTGGAAACTTTGTATCGTTTCCAGCAGAAATATTAAGAACTGGTACAAACATTGTGAGAAGAGCTTTAAGTGAGATTAATGGCACAATTACAAAAGCAGATGGCACAGTTATTAAACCTTTTCAAAGAATAGGATACACAAGATTATTTGGTTTTGGTGCAACTGTTGCAGCTGTTCCTGCAGGTGCTGTAGAATTAGGTAAAACATTATACGATGTAACTGATGAAGAATTACAGGCCATTAGAAGATATGTGGCTGATTGGTCTAAAAACTCTACAATTATACCTATTAAAGATAAAGAAACTGGTAAATTTAAATACGTAGATTTTAGTCATGCTAATGCATACGATACTTTAATTAGACCAGTACAATCTATAATTAATCAAGTTGCTGCTGGAGAAAAAGACAATGATGGCATGATAGATGATTTTATATTAGGCTCGTTTATTGGTATGAGAGAAATAGGTGAACCATTTATTAGTGAGTCTATCTGGACTGAGGCAGTCTTAGATCTTATCGCAAGAGGCGGTAGAACAAGATCAGGTTCTGAAGTATTCAATGATCAAGATATACCTGGAACTAAAGCCACAAAAATTATGAAACATTTAGTTGAAGCACAAATGCCATTCTCATTAAATCAATTAAAAAGAATAGATAGATCTATAAAATCAGTAGATGTTATTACAAAAGGTAAATTTGATGAATATGGTCAAGACTATGAATTTGGTCCAGAGTTTGCGGGATTATTTGGATTTAGAGCAGTGGAGTTAAATCCAGCTAAAAGTTTAGGGTTTAAAATTTTTGATTACAAAAATACTGTTAGTGATGCTAGAAAATTATTCACAAGTGTAACATTAAAGGGCGGACCAATAGAAGCATATGAAGTTGTTGATGCATACATCAATGCAAACAGAGCATTGTTTGGTGCTAGAAAGGAAATGAAAGCTGATTTTGATGCAGCAAGATTATTAGGGATAACTGAAAGTGAAATAGCTACAGCCAATAAAGGTCGTTTAACAAAAAAAGAATTTAATAATTTAGATTTAAATTTTTTTCAACCATACAAATTATCAAAAGATATTTATGCAAAGTTTCAAGACAATACAGATAAATTAAGACTAAAAGATCCCTCATACAAAAATCCTGTGTTAGGAGCTTTAAACACTATAACAAGTATTTTAAGTCAATTATCTGTTTTAGATTTAACTGAAGAGTTTCCTTTTATAGAAAATCCATTACTACCAAAACCAGGTGGAGCTGATGCTGCAAACTTACCTGGAGGGGTAAACACAGCGCCAATAAATGCTAACCTTTTATCCTCACAAGTACAAGGAACGGACTCGACAAACGCACAACGATTTGCTACACTATTTCCAAATGGCTAAAAACGCATTACAAAAAATTGAAGAACATGAAAAGCTTTGCCGAATAATGCAAAAGCAAACTCATGATAAAATACACAAACTAGAAGGTCAAATAAACCGTATAGAAAGTATCTTATTGGTATCCACAGGAGCATTGATCACTGGTATGGGGTATGTTATATTTACTTTAGTATTAAAATGAATCTTTCACGGAACTTCACNCTNTCAGAGCTTATTAAAAGCGACACCGCTATACGTAGGGGCATCAANAATAACCCTAANGCAGAACAAATAGAAAAACTAAAAGCNTTGTGTGAAAATATTNTTCANCCGGTACGTGANCANTTTGGCAGGGTCAAGNTNACTAGTGGNTTTCGTAGNNNAGANTTATGNACTCGCCATNGGCAGCTCTGNAAATTCACAGCANGCCAAAGCTGAGGCCGCAGACTTCGAATGTATTGGTGTAGATAATGCAGAACTTGCAGATTGGATATATAAAAACCTTGAACCAGATCAGCTCATCCTCGAGTTCTATACTCCGGGTGAACCCAACTCGGGCTGGATTCATTGCAGCTGGATACCTGAAGGTAGACGTGCACAGTTTATGCATGCATATAGATCTGAGGGTAAAACAAAATACAAACCAGTAACTGGTTCAGCAAAAAATTTAATTTAAATCCAATCTTTTAATTCTTCGCCCATTATCTGACTGGCTATATCAACTTTCTTTCTTAAAGCTTTTACAATTCTATCATCCACTGTATCTTCACAAATAATGTCTATGTATGTCATTGGTTTTTCTTGACCGATACGATCTATCCTNGCCTCCGACTGTTGTCTTTTTTCTAAGTCATAACCGTTAGAATAATATATCATGGTTGATGCAGCCGTCAGTGTGATGCCGTATCCACCTGTCTGAGTCGTGCCTATAAAAAACCTAACTGGGGAACGGGGATCTTGGAATTTTTTAATATTTTTCTGTCTATTTTCTTGAGGTGTAAGACCGTAATAATCCACAAAAGAATCTTCTCCATATTTTTTACTTATAACTTCAATAATTCTATTAACATCTCTTTGAAAATGTGCCCAAATAACTACCTTACCTTCCACTTCGTCTAATACGTTCATGAGTTCTGGCAATCTATTTGTTTCTAAATCAACAGTGGTTCCATCATCAGCTACAAAATTTCCACAAGTTATTTGTTGCATTCTCATCAATTGAGTTAAAACGGTGGCAGTTGTGGCTGTCTTACCTTTTACACTAGCCAAAGCTAATTCTTTCATTTGACTGTATGCTTTGGACTGATCAGGAGTAAGATTAATTGTACGTTTCATAAATGTTTTTTTAGGTAAATCTAAACATTCATCTTTTAAAACTCTGTATGAAAATTCTTTTAATTTTTCTGACAACTCATCTAAATTTCTATAGCCCACCACAATCTGCACAGATCTACCACCAAAGTTAGCTGTCCTCATGACAGCGTATCTGGTTCTAAAAGAATAGTANGAAGAGTGACCNAACAATTCAGGCATTAAAAAATCACATTGTTTATATAAATCTAACGGTGATTTAGTTACTGGAGATCCAGTTAATATTCTATTGTATTTAGTTGCTAGTCCTAACTGACAAATACTTTTTGTACGTTTTGCTTCTGGATTTTTTATTGTGGTAGATTCATCAATGGCCATCAAGGCTCTATGTGAAAATAAAAATTTAGTTGCAAAGTCTACACCTTTTTTAGTGGACAAAGCCTCTACATTCATAATTAAAATATGTAAATCCTCTCCTGTTTCAAACAGAGAATCTAATTTTTTTGTTTGTGATTTAGTAATTAGTGGCTGCCACAAAACAGTTTTATGATTTATGTGGTCTACTAAATGTGTTGGTATCTCTGATTCATACCAATTTTTTACAACACCTTTTGGTGCCACAATTAGAACACCATTTATTTTTCCATTGTCATAAAGCATAGATATGTTGTCTATCAACACTTTTGATTTACCAGTCCCCATCTCCATAAAATATGCAAAGTATGGTCTATCCCATGACATTTCTAATGCCTTGAGCTGATGCTCGTATGGCTTAGTTTTAAATTTATAATTCATAATATTTTTCTTCTTTCTATTGACTTAGTATATAGTCTATCCTATATTGTTTGTCAATGTCAGAAAGAATAGTTTACGTTATACAACAAGTGCCAGGAACCAAAGCAGGTAACCCTAAAATAAATATTATTGGCGCACAAAAATACGGTGATTTAAGATTTTTATTGCCGGAGTTTTCGCAAATGATTTTTTCTCCAGGTCCATTAATTTTTAAATTAAAAAAACTTTTAAAAGATTTTAGACCTGAAGATTATTTATTATTAATTGGTGACCCAGCTTTAATTGGTGTTGCATGTTCTATTGTATCTGATATTACAAACGGTAAATACAATCTATTAAAATGGGATAAACAAGAAAGACAATATTATCCTATTAAAATTAACTTATATGAGAAAGGAGAAATAGATGAGTAATATAAACTTTGAAGAGGATCAACGAGAAGATTTGAATTCAGTAAACGATGCAAAATCATTATCGGATCAAGTCATCAAACTAAAAAAATTAGAGGATGAACTTGAAGAAAAAGAAAAAGAATTAAAAGAACTGAAACGTCATGTTGATTTGGTATCCGGTGAAGTGATACCAACGATGATGCAAGAGATGAACATCTCTACATTAAAATTAGCAGACGGTTCTTCAGTTGAAGTAAAACCAGTTTATGGTGCTTCGATTTCGGCAGCGAATAAAGAAGCAGCGTTTAAATGGCTTCGAGAAAACGGCCTGGGTGATCTTATTAAAAATGAGATCACAGTTTCCTTTGGTCGTAACGAAGATAACAAGGCATCGCAATATGCGGTCCTTGCGCAAGGTCAAGGGTATGAACCTGTCCAGAAATTAAAGGTGGAACCCATGACACTTAAAGCATTGGTCAGAGAGCGTCTGGAGTCTGGACAAGAGATGCCCTCTGATCTTTTTAACGTGTTCTCAGGAAACAGGACTAAAGTAACAAGGAGCAAATAAACATGAACCAAGTAGCAGAGAAAAAGTCTGCAGGTCTTCCAGCAAATATGTTTGAAGATGATGCAGCAAAAGGTTTGGGTGCAATAGGTCAAGATGATCTAGCCCTTCCTTTTTTAAAAATCCTTGGACAACTTTCACCAGAGGTTAACAAACGTGATGGTAAGTATGTCGAAGGTGCAGAGCCAGGAATGATATTCAATTCTGTCTCTGGAGAACTCTATGACGGAGTAAAAGGTATAGATGTTATTCCATGCTTTTATAAGTTGGAGTACATTGA
>FUFK010044968.1_pt1 | contig 17072 bp, 14 predicted proteins | sample 1021851 | NCBI WGS metagenome assembly FUFK01 (sample SAMEA51879418, study PRJEB19060) | metagenome | reverse complement strand
GGATTAGCAGTTTCATTTATTGCTTTATCAAAGATTGGAAATGGTGTTGTAACAGATGGATTCGTTGAAGTGTATAGATCATTGCCTGAGAAATGGGACATTATTTTGTCTCCGGATAATCCATCCTATAAAGACCTTCCAGGTGTATGGGTCTTAATTGGNGGTCTNTGGATAGCTCACTTTGCATATTGGGGCTTTAATCAATATATAACTCAAAGAGCGCTTGGGGCTAAATCTCTTCCTGAAGCACAAAAGGGAGTAATGTTTGCAGCCTATTTAAAGATTATTATGCCTCTTGTTATCGTTCTCCCAGGTATCTGCGCAGCTGTTCTATTCCCACTACTTGAAACAAGTGACAAAGCATATCCTATGATGATGTCTTTACTGCCAAATGGATTGTTNGGATTAACCTTTGCTGCACTCATTGCAGCTATCGTTTCCTCTTTAGCATCTATGACCAACAGTATAAGNACAATATTTACTATGGATGTATATAGAGCTTATGCAACAAATAATCCATCGAATGCAAGATTAGTTAATATTGGAAGATCAACCTCGGTTGTAGCTTTAGTAATAGCAGTATTTTCTGCGACACCTCTATTGGGAAGTCTAGAGTCAGCATTTCAATATATTCAAAACTTTACTGGATTTTTTACTCCAGGGATTTTAGTGATATTTTTAGTAGCTCTATTTTGGCCAAAAGCTACTACATTATCAGTACTCAATGCTGCATTAACTTCCTTAGTTTTATCAATATTTATATTTTACTTTTTCCCTGAATATCCATTTATTCACAGAATGGCTGTGGTGTTCTTTTCATCATTTTTTGTTTGTTATCTTACATCTTTGATTCAGGGCTACACAGACAGCCCTAAGGCTATCAACTTAAACGATATGAGTTTTGCTACATCCAAAGCTTTTAATATGAATACTGCTGTTGTAGTAATAATATTATCTATAATCTATATCAGCCTGTGGTAAGAAGATATTTCGTAGCAGCCTTACTGTTAAGTATTTCTATAAATACTAGTGCATCAATAGATTGGTCAAGTCCATCGACTTGCAATATTGAGGATTCAAATAACCTTGATGAAATAATCAATCAAATGACACTGAGACAAAAGATAGGCCAAATAATTATGCCTGATATTCAATATGTCACACCTGATGAAGCAAAAAAATATCAGTTAGGTTCAATTCTCAATGGAGGCGGAAGTTGGCCAAATAATAAAAAAACTAGCACAGTAAAAGATTGGCAAAATCTAAGCAAAGCATATTATGATGCTTCACCAATTATTGGAGATCAAATTGTTCCAATTATATGGGGAACAGATGCAGTGCATGGTCACAGCAATGTTATTGGAGCAACTGTATTCCCTCACAACATTGGTATTGGTGCGACTCAAGACACTGATTTAATTAAAAGAATCGCAGAGGTTGTTGCAAAAGAAGTTCTCTCAACAGGTATTGTTTGGACTTTTGCTCCCACAATCACAGTTCCTCAGAATGATACTTGGGGTAGGACTTATGAAGGTTTTTCAGAGAATCAAGATCTTGTNTCTAGAATAGGGAAAGCTTTTATCGAGGGTGTTCAAGGAACCGGTGATGAATTTCTTGATTCAAATCATATTATGGCAACTGCGAAGCACTTCATTGGTGATGGCGGCACCTTTAAGGGTATTGATAAGGGGGATACTAGGATTTCTGAAGGTGGTTTAAAGAATATACATGGAACGCCATACTATTCAGCTTTTGAAGCTTGTGTTCAATCTGTTATGGCAAGCTTTAACTCCTGGAATGGTGTAAAAATGCATGGCCACGAATATCTCTTAACTGACGTTTTAAGGGATCAAATGGGCTTCAATGGGTTGGTTGTTGGAGATTGGAATGGTCATGGAGAGGTCCCAGGATGTACAAATGCGAATTGTCCTGAAAGTTTTAATGCCGGCGTGGATATTTATATGGCTCCCGATGAATGGAAAGAGCTTTACACAAACACCGTAAGGGCAGTCAAATCTGGAGATATTTCAGAGGATAGGTTGGATGATGCTGTTAGAAAAATTCTCACTGTAAAGGATAGGCTAGGAATGCTTGATGGGCGAAAGCCACATGAGTATGAAAATTATGTTGGTAAAATTGAGCATAGAGAGCTTGCAAGAGAAGCGGTATCAAAGTCACTAGTTCTCCTTAAGAATAATGATAATTTACTTCCTCTTGATTCAACAAAACATTTTTTAGTAATTGGTAATGCTGCTGTTGAAATAATGAATCAAATGGGTGGCTGGACAATAACATGGCAGGGCACTGAATTAAATAGGTCAGATTTTCCAAATACACTATCCATATACGAAGCTTTAGCTGAACAAGTCATTGAGAATGGAGGCTCAATAGAGTTTTCACAAAATGGAACTTACAAACAAAAACCTGACTATGTAATTTCAGTTTATGGAGAAAATCCCTATGCAGAGTTCTTTGGTGATGTGAAGGATCTATCATTTAAATCGTCCGACTTAAATTATTTAAATGCAATGAGAAAGCTTAGCAGCGAATCTATTCCCATTACTTCAATATTTTTAAGCGGAAGACCTCTGGCGGTTAACAAACAAATTAATCTTTCTTCTGCTTTTATTGCTGCATGGCTCCCTGGTCAGGCCGTTGAGGGAATAGCTGATGTTATATTGAAAAAAGATGGAAAGATAAATAAAGATTTTACAGGAAAACTTTCATTTACTTGGCCAAAAAAATCTACACAGACTGTTTTAAATTCTAATGATCCACTGTCTGATCATTTATTTGCNTTTGGGTACGGATTATCTTATTCNGATACTATTAATATTCCTTTNCTTGAGGAAGAAGAAATAATCGAAAAGATTGAAAGTAAGATAATCTTTGAAGGTTCGCCTTTAAACGCTAATGAGTTTGTAATTGAAAATAATAAATCTCCATCGATTGTTAATGCTAATTTATACACTAGCCCTGAAAAAAACATCTCTTTAAAAAGATTTGATCTTAATCAGCAGTATGATTCTAGAAACATTGTTTTTAATGATTCCGAGCTCATGAATGCCTGGGGCATATCATTGAATGAGAATCTTGTTATGAGTGAGCTAAGCAACCCATATGTGAGTATTAAGTTTAGAGTAAACTCAAGATCTGATGACCTACTATTTTTTGTTGCAACCTGCGGTGTAAATTGCAGTGGAGCAATTAATTTAATGGATTTCTTAAGTGATCAAAATAATAATTCTTGGATCGAGGTTGATATTAGTTATAAATGTCTAGAGAAAAGCGGTTTAGATTTATCTAAAGTATATATTCCTGCGATGTTAATGACTTCTGGAAAATGGGACATAGATATCAATAAGATTGTCATAAATAAAGATAGAAGTTCCAAGAGAGTTATTCAGTGCTAGATAAGAATCTTCTTCTTGTCGATATTGGTGGAACAAATATTAGATACGCATATTCAAATATTGGAGATTCTGNTTTTGTTTCTGAAAACAAAGCTGAACTAGATAGTCTAAATGATTTTGATAATTTGATGTCTGTGCTATTAGCTGAGTCAGATGTTAAACATATTGTTTTTTCTGTTGCAGGGCCTAAGGTAAATAATTCAATCAAGATGACCAATAGGAATTTTGAAATTGATGCTGATGAAATTAGAAAAAAATTTAATCTAGAATCTTGTTATTTATTAAATGACTGGGAGTCAATTGGATATAGTATTAGAACATTCTCTGAAAATGATTTTGATAATTTTAAAGACGGCGAGCCCTTTAATGATACCTTTCTAGTCATTGGGCCTGGAACTGGTCTGGGTGCATCAGTGATTTCTGGTAATAATGTGATTGCAACAGAGATAGGAAACACTAATTTGGGCTTATCTGCTTTGAAATCTCTTCTAGAGATAAACAGTGATGAATTTAATGTTTTAGAGGATGTTATTTCAGGTACTGGAATTTCTAGAATGTTTGAAACAAAGACCGGAAATAAAGTTAAGTCAGAAGAGATCTTTTCTCTTTCTCTCAATGGTGACGATGATGCCATAGAGGTAATTGATATGTTTACCATAGCTTTTGCAAGAACTCTCTCAGATTTATCGCTGGCATTCTCAAGCGGTGGGGGAATTATTCTTGCAGGGTCTCTTTCTAGGTCTTTTTTGACGATAGCAAATAAAGATTTATTTAATAAGCATTTTTTAGATGGAAAAAGTGATATTCATAAGGAAATTCTTAANAAGGTCGGTATCAAAGTAGCGAATAGGGGTTATACCTGTCTTTTTGGCAGTCTTAATTATATTAATAGCATTTAATCTGTTTAAAATTCCTAGTTCTTGTGTATAATTCAGCACGTTATGGCAGATAAAAAACAAACAAAAGTATATTTAATTCCTGAAGGTGAAACGCGTGATTCTCACACTTATCACTACACTGTAATTAAAACTAGAAAATTTATTTTAGAAAATACTAAACTTAGACTTAAGAAGTTTAATCCTGTGAAAAGAGTTCACGAATGGTTTGTTGAAGCTAAATTACCGCCTCACAGTTAATCTAATTCTTTTTTCCTTATTTCTGATGACGATATGTCATCTCTGAATGTATCTTCATCGAAACCAGTAAATCTAGGTTTTAATTCCGCTGGTATATCAACATCTTCAAGAGATCTAAATTTATCAAAATCCTTTCTCCCAAATACCAGGAAGTTTATATTGAAGTCATCAAAGATCATTAGATTTTCCTTCATGATTTTTGAGTTTTCATAATACTTTTCATTAAATAATCTTCTTAGGGTGTCATAACCAATCACAAAAGTAGCATTTTCGAACAATTTGGCTTTATCAATAAACCTACCAGCCTTTGTTAAAACCCAGGAATCATTTTCAAACTGATTGATTGTGTTTGAGATTTCAAAGAAAGTTAATGGCGGCTTATCAACATTATCAATACAGATTTCATAATATAGATCCATTCCAGTTTTCCTTTCTGCGACCTCTTTCATTTTAAGATGACCTTTATGAAGAGGATTGAATGATCCGGGAAATATTAATTCTGGTTTGTTTGCTGTATTGGAGATAAAGCCGACCTTATCATCAATNAGGTCAATCCAATCTTTTTCTCCATGAACTTCACTAATTTCTATCTCGTCAGATATTTGAGGATATTCAAACTCTAAAGCACAAGACTTTGATATTAAATTTAATATAAATGTTGATAATAAATTTTCTTCCTCTTCACGAGAGCGCTTATTTTTTTCAAGAANACAGTTGATGACNACAGTTTGTTTCTCGTTTTGCAAGGCGATGTGGAATCTATGCTCACCAAGCTTATTGTAATTACTCTTCAAAGAGGCTGTTACAGCGATACCAAATAGGTATTTTTTATCAATATCGGATATCTTTAACGCTTTCTTATATGCCAATGATGCCATATGAAGTGATGTTGCTTGCGAACAATAATGATCAGGTTTTTTATTTAAATAAATATCTAGAGATTCNCTNGAGTAGGGCACATAAGACTCNAAAATAGATTGGCTTGCACCTGGNACACCCATTAACGCAGAAATTGCATTAGTTCCTCCACCACTGGATGAAATTACAAACTTGTAGGGCGATTCATGAATCGCTTTGATAGATGAATTATCAAAGATCATTGTGTGTAAATAATTATTATTTGCTTTATTATGCATATATGCGCATAAAATTGTATTTTTCTATAGTTTGCTTATTTATCTCTTTTTCTTCTTTGGCAGACAGCTTNAATAAGTTAACGTTCTCACTTTGGTCAAAACCAGATATAGAAATCTTTTATTCGCTTCCGGAGGAGGTTAATGAGGATACTAAAGTCCTTTTTGTTATTCATGGCGCATCAAGGACAGCCGAGTCATATTTTACAAAATGGTATGAATATACGAATAATAAAAATATTATTCTGATTGCGCCAAAGTTTGATAAAGCAGCTTTTCCATCTTATAACTCTCTTGTCGTCGATAAAAAACTTGCTCAAGGAAAAGGTTGTGAATATGAATATTCAGGATATTGTTTAGAACCTCAAAATAATCCCAGCAACTCTCTCAGTGATTCAATCAGTTTAATATTTGATTATTTTAGGTCTAAATTCGATATTCAGGAGAACTCATATAGAATTTATGGTCANTCAGGAGGATCACAGTTTGTGCATAGATATCTTTTATTTGGTCAGGATGCTAGGGCTGAAAAAGCAGTTATGGCTAATGCTGGATGGTATACCTTTTTAAAAGATATTAACTATCCTTATGGTGTANAAGATATGCCTATCTCTGAAGATAGACTCAAATGGTTCTTATCTGTNAAAGGAGCGATTATGCTTGGTGACGAGGATACAGACCCTAATGATGGCTCATTAAGAAATGATAAAGGTGCAAAAGAGCAGGGCAATAATAGATTTCAAAGGGGTATTCGTTATTTTGAAAGAAATGTTCTCATTGCAGATTCTTTAGATATGCCATTTAGATGGCGGTTGCAAGTTGTCAAAAATGCAGCCCATGAGAACTCAAAAATGATTCAAGCCGCAGCTCCATTCTTACTTGAAGATATTTAAGAGATAAAACTTGACAGATTTTTTTCTGTGTCTAAAATGTGTCTTATATGTGACATTAATGTTACATTAATATGACAGGAGAGAAACATGAAAAAATTTTATTTTTTAATCACTTCATCGTTTGCTCTATTTATTAGTGCAGATACTGTTCTAGTGGAGGCTAAAAACATGCTTGATCTGGATGCAAAACCAATTGAGGTTATTTACGATAATGATCTTGTAACCTCAGTTTGTCCAAAAGGGTCGGTGGGATGTTTTATAAATGATAAAAAAGCTTCAATTTATATTAGGGATGATATCTCTAAAGACCACCACAATGTTGTTCTCTTTGGAATGTATTCCGACTATTTGCAGTTTTCAAATAATGGACTTATAGATCCTTCATTAACCTGCGATCTAAAGGTTAATTATTTATCTGAAAATAGAAAATCACATCTAGCTAATCTCTATAGAGGTTATTGTGATAAAACATTCAAAGGTAAAGTTATTGTTCTTAAGTAGGGCTTTTATGGTTAGTCTCTAATATTTGAGGCTAACCATATTTAGGGTTTTGCCATTAACATCTTTTAACAAAACGTTTATTTTATTTTCAGAAACTTCAAGCGATCCATAATTTTCTTGATTATATGTTTTACCAATAAGATTAGTATCAGTCTCATCAAAATTTGAACCAGGCTTATTGAGTGAAGATGCAGTTATTTCATAGATTCCACTTTCTTTATAGATACCGCCCCTATGTCTATCTCCCGAAACAAATAAAGTTTTGTCATTATATTTGTTTAGCATATTAAATAGTTTTTCTTTTTCATGTGGAAAATTATTCCATTTTTCATAGGGGTGATCTTCTGCAATTATTTGAATGGAGCTAAATATCATTAAGAAATCAAATTGATCTTTTAGCTCACTCTCCAACCAATTCCATTGAGAATTTCCAAGTATTGTTGCGTCAGGATCTAGGTTTTCAATATATTTTCCTTTTGGGCCTTTCAACTTAGATCTAAAAAATCTTGTATCTAGAAATATTAGTTTAAAAACTTTACCTTGTATTATTTTTTCTTCTGAAAAATAAATACCATCTCTATTATGCCTATCATCATCTAAAGGTATTCCCCAAAAATTTAGATATATCTCTTGTGATTGTCTCTTTAGAGGATATTCTGAGCCAGCATCATTTAAGCCGTAATCATGATCATCCCATATAGGTAAAATTTCTACATTTTCCATCCATTCAGGAAAATTATTCTTTTGTTTTTTATAGGCACTTACCATTTTTCTTAGAGATCCACTGGGTAAATCACCATAGACGTTATCTCCCAAGAAAACAAAATAATCCAAGTCTTCTTTTTCAATTGCTTCCCAAATTGGTTGAGGGTAATCTTGATCAAGGCAAGAACCTAGACCAAATTTAGTAGTATCTGCATTTATAAAAGATAAACTTAAGCTAGATAAAAGATATAATTTGATAAAATTATTCATGTATTGATTATAGTTGATGATGCCGTATAAAAATTTTTTAATTNCTNTATTTTTTCTTGCTTCNTGTAGCAANGAAGTCTCAGATAATCAACAAAATCTCTCTGAATTAATGCAACCAAACCAAAACTACTTTATNTCTCANTATGAATGTACTNTAAGTCAAAATAATAANTTAAATGACCTTGAGCAATANATTCCNAAACTTTCTCAACTNCTTAAGAATCATAGTTTTGAATATCAATTAGATTTTTATTTTTCAGACAGCCAAGATGATGAAATTAAAAATTTTATAATCAATGTAAAAAATAAAGAATCTATTGATCAAGAGAATCTTANCTTATTCATTAATTCTGAAAACAATATATTTCAGTGTCTGCAAAAAAATAATAATCTTGTTGCAACTACATTAATTTCAAAGCTAGATCAGCAAGATGATATTTTCTACTTAGAAATCCTAGACTGTGAATTTGGTCCAGATTCAAACTTTGGAACGTTTAAGGTTGCTTCAGATTATTTTTATAACCTATTGAATGAGTATAGTATTTCTTATAAAGCTGATTTTCTTAACTCAGATTCTAGTTCAAGGAACTTCTACTGGCATAACTTTTTTAATTCCTCNATAGATAGAGATAATTTTTATGCTAGCTGGATTGATAGNGAAGATTCAATTGANATAAAAGATCTTTTTTCTGANCAATCTGAGTGCTTCTCTTCAAATTCATACATCGGCTATAAAGTCTTTTAGTTTTTAGGTGTTTTTTTTAACTATATATTGATTTTTTCTTTTGTTCTTGAAACAATCTTGTAAGAGATTTGAAACATCTAAGGGAGAGATCTTTCTCATCAAAATAATTTTTTTTGGAGGATATTTATGAAATATTTAATGATTTTTTCATTAGCATTTTCTTTTAATATTTTTGCTCAAGAATCTGAAAATAAATATGAGCCTGTTTCTAATAAGGCTGAGTATTTTTTTGGAACTTTTAACAAAGGCAAAGATCTTGAAGATTTAATGGATTGGTATGATGATTTTGCTGATTGGACTGATGATCAAGGCGACACTTGGGATTCAATGACAGTTGCAATTTTAAGGCCACAATACAGCAGTGACTTATCATCTCATGATTTTATGTGGGTTAATACTTGGCCAACTCCTACAGCTCAATTTGCTGCTTTAGAAAATTGGGCAACGGATGATGATGCCATAGATCTATTTAGTGATATACCAATTACTAATACTGCTGTCGTTGATACATGGCAATGGACGGTATCAGAACCTGCTGCACTTGAAGCAGGTATGGTAATGTACGCTGCCTATTCTGAATGTTATCTTGAAGAGGGCGTCACCCTTAATAATGTCTACGATGGATATGTTGATTTTGCAAAATTTGCTAAAGAAAATGGTGATACTGTTGGAAGAAAGCTTATAGTTCCAACAACCGAAACAAATTCTGATGCAGACTTTCATAGACTAATGTACACATCAAGCATTTCAGAGATGGGTGTAAATGCTGATAGATTTTGGGAGAAGCTAGCAGGAAGCGAAGCTGCTCAAAATATGCAAGGCTGGGAATGTAAAAACACAACTTCATATATAGGGTATGGAATGAGAGTTCCTAACTAATATGAGAAATTTAGTTATTACATTTACAATTTTATTCAGTAGTGTAGCTGCATTTGCAGAAACATCTGATCAGTACATTCATAGATCTGAATTCTTTTTTTGCAATTTTAATGAAGGCAAAAGCTATGCTGATCTTTTGGAAGAGCAAGCTCCTTATGAAGATTTTCTAAAAGAAAAAGGTCTACAGTATAACAGGATCAATTTATTACCAATTTGGGATAATGATGCTGAATATGACTACGTCATGTGGGGAAATTGGCCTAGCGGTCAAGATCAATACAAGGAATGGGGTGCATACATGAATGATTACCCAAAATGGGCAAGCGATAATGATGTACCGCCTCAGAATGTTGGAGATTGTGCTAAGGGTGCTGTATCAATGAGATTTCATTCAGTCCTTAGACTTAGAATTCCTATGGAAGATAGGGATGAAAGACTTTTTACTGATTGGAGAAGGTGCAAGCTTACTGAGGATGCAAATGTTGCTGAACTAAAGGCTCTTTATGCTAAACAAGAAAAATTAGCTAAAGACTTTGGGCTGAATGGTTATGGAGTAAGTTTTTTCACACCATACCGAGGTAACCAGACTGGAGCTGATTGGGACTTTCTTATGATGACGCATTGGTATAATGCAGAAAGCAGAATGAATATGATTTCTTCTTGGGCAGAATTTTCTGATCTTCTTGAAGACTCTGGCATAAGAAAAGAAAGATCTAAGCATATTGAGTCATGTTCTGGTGCTGATACATATCAAGCTCATATGGTTTACAACACTCATAATTAGAATTTACTTAATTTAAAAAAAGGGGCTTATGCCCCTTTTTTATTTTATAATAGCTCTCTGTGCGGGTGTGGTGTTAACGGCTAGCACAATAGCCTTCCAAGCTATTGGTACGGGTTCGAATCCCGTCACCCGCTCCATTAAAAACAAAAGCGGACCAAGGCCCGCTTTTAGTTGACCCCTGGGGAAAAAAATTAAGAGGAATCGGTCAACACTTATATAGACAGGTGTTTTTTGAATTAGTTCAATTTATAAAAAGAAAATCAGAAATAATGTGGTTATTCCCATCCCGGCACCAAATGGTAAAAGTTGTTTTTCTTTATTTGAAACTAAATAAATTAATAAAGAAATTAATGACGCACCTAGAACTATTGGTCCAATCAACTTGTAGCCCATTAAAGAGCAAAGAGCTGCTAGAAAAATAAAGTCACCACTACCAATACCATCCTTAGATTTAATAGTTTTAAAAATAAAATTAATTAGCCACAACGAGATGTAACCTAAACAAATACCTATAAACGATTCTATAATTGATATCTTTAAATCTAGATATGCTAAACCTAACCCCAAAAGTATTATCAAAATACTTACATTCGTTGAAAGCAAAAGAAATCTATAGTCTAGAAGTATTTGCATGATGATTAATAAGCAAACAATATACTTTAAAATACTAACCCAAGAGGCTTCGAATGCGACAAAGAAAGCAACTGAAAAAATACCAATCAATATTTCATAAAATAAATAGGAGGACTTAATTGCAGATTTGCAATACCAGCATTTACCTTTTAAAAATATATAGCTAAATATTGGTATCAGCATAATAGGCTTAAGAGTTTTTTTACATTGAGGACAAAAAGAGGGAGGACTAACAATTGATACATTTGCTGATTCTAGTTCAGATGACTGCCTGTTGATAAAGCTGTAAATAAAGCTTCCAAAAATAGCCCCAATAAAGAAAAATATTAAGTAATCTATAAGAAACAATTTACTTTCTTTTTGTAAAGAAATAACAAAAGACTAAAAAAAGTATTGTTGGTACGGCATATACAGAAATCACAATTAGTTTATCAATCATTTTTAACTCCNAAAGCAAGAGAATCTGGTCTTCTTAANTCAGAAACTCCAATAAACTCACCATCATCAATCATAATTGATTGTGTGCATGTAGCTGTATCAATAATATCAATCTTATAACCTAGATCCATTAATTCATTAATTTGGTTATAGGTTTCTTCTATATCTATATCATCAGGATACCATTGGTGGTGAACTCTCTTACTATCTGTTGCCTCTTCTAAAGATTGCTCAAAATCAATAACATTTAAAATAATTTGCAAAACAGCAGTAATAATCCTTGAGCCGCCAGGAGAGCCAATCGCTAGAAATGGCTCATCATTATCAAAAACTATTGTTGGTGTCATAGAGCTTAAAGGTCTTTTGGCAGGCTCTATTTCATTTGCAACACCACCCAATAATCCAAATTGATTTGGAACACCAGGCTGTCCTGAAAAATCATCCATCTCATTATTCATTAGTATTCCAGTACCTTTAATCGTAACACCTGACCCAAAAGCTGAATTTATGGTGTAGGTATTAGATATAACATTTCCNAACTTGTCAGCGATTGAGAAATGAGTCGTTTCATTAGANTCAGGATTTATATACATTCCTGGATTAATTTTTGATGAGGGCAAGACGCCTAAATCTNTNATTGATGCAGAAATCTTTTTTGCATACTCCTTAGCTGTTATTTTAGAGATAGGTACTTCAAAAAAATCTGGATCTCCAAGATATTCAGATCTGTCAGCGTAAGCATATTTCATTGTTTCAGAAAGCAAAGATACATATTGGTAACTATTATGTTTATAAGAGCCTAGATCAAAATTTTCTAAAATATTAAGCATTTGAATAAGATGAATACCGCCAGAGGAAGGAGGGGGCATAGTAACTATTGTTTTTCCTCTGTAAGTTCCTTTAATTGGATCTCTCCAAACAGATCTATAATCTATGAGATCCTGTTCTGTAATTAATCCGCCATTTTCTCTCATATCAGAAGCAATTAGGGAAGCTGTTTCCCCTGAATAGAATCCATTTAGACCATCCTTCTGTATTCTTTTTAATGTTTTAGCTAGATCATTTTGAATTAATCTAGAATCTTTTAAATTAGGATAATTTCTTAAAAAGATATTTCTAGTTTCATCATAATATGACATTTTTTCAGCATAGTTATTGAGAGTTTGAGCCATATAATCTGACATAACAAAACCTCTTTCAGCTAAAATAATTGCTGGCTGTAATAGATCTGCCCATGGCAGAGAACCAAACCTTTGATGAACACTCCAAAAACCATGAACTGTTCCTGGAACACCAATTGCGTTATATCCAAATGTTGATTTGAGAATATCAAATTCTCCATTTTCATCTAAATACATATCTCTAAAAGAGGCAGCAGGAGCCTTTTCACGATAATCAATAGCATAGGTGTCATTTGAATCCTCATCATAAATGACCATAAATCCACCACCACCAATATTTCCAGCTCTTGGAAGAACAACTGCTAATGCGAAGCCAACTGCTATGGCTGCATCATAGGCATTACCACCTTGAGTTAATATATTTTCACCTATTTCAGTTGCTAGATAGTGCTGAGTTACAACCACTCCATCTGAAGAGATATCTGATTGAGCATAAGAAGCAATCGATTGCGAAGGTATAAATATTAAAACAAGCGTAAGAAACAAATTATTAATAATTTTCATCAATGAACCTTTTTACTTTCACCGGAGATATTCGATAAGTCATACCCTAAATCTTCAGAAACTGCTGAAATAAGATTATGGGGAGGCTCATCAAATATTAAATCAGTATTTGCATCTATGACATGCCAAGAATTATTCTTAATTTCAGACTCAAGTTGATTTGCAGACCAGCCACAATATCCAAGAAATAGTTTAAATTTATTTGGCCCAGCATTGGTATTTACACTATTAATTACCTCTGGAGCACTTGTAAGAAAAAGCCTATCAGTTAAAGGACTGGTATTCACATTAGAGATTGATCTATCGTTATGCAGCATGAAAACCTTATCTAGATCTACTGGACCTCCTCGCATAAGTCTTTCAAAGCTAGTTATATGATTATTAGATTTACTACCTATTGATGATAAAAATTTTGAAACAGTAAAATCAGTAGGCTGATTTACTATAAAGCCAAAAGCACCATTACTGTCGTGTTCGCATAAATATATCAATGTATTAGAAAAAAAGTCACCAGGTACCTTCTCTATAAAATATAGAAATTTATTTTTAAAGGATTTCATTAAGATAGCTTATCTATAGCTTCAGCTTTTGCCCATTTATAGTTTGCTTTTCCATTTGGAGCTCTTTTTACTTCATCAACGAATAGGATGTTTTTGGGAGCTTTATATCCAGAAATCTTAGTTTTTGTGAAATCAGTTAGATCCTGCTCCGAAATATCAGAATTTTTATTCAGTGAAACAACTGCGACTACTCTCTGACCAAATTTTTCATCATCTAATCCAACAACTAGACAGTCATATACACTCTCGCTTAATTTAATAGCTTCCTCAACCTCTTCTGGATAGACTTTTTCACCGGCAGTGTTAATGCAATTACTTCCTCTGCCTAAAAGATTAATAGTTCCATCTTCATTAATTGTTGCATAATCACCAGGGAAGCTATATCGAACACCATTGAATTCCTTAAAAGTTTCAGCTGACTTAACAGGGTCTTTATAATATCCCTCAGGAACTAATCCACTCGTTCCAATTTTACCCATTACTCCAGAACCCGGTTCAACTTCCTCGCCATCATCAGAAACTATAACTGTCCCTGGATTTAATCTAAATTTAGCTGTTTCAGTTGGCATTGCTCTTGAAGTTATTGATGCACCCATGCCACCCTCTGTAGAACCCATAGTATCCATTAACATCATATCGTGATGCTCAAGAAGTGCTTTCTTAACTTCACTGCTCCACATAACTCCCGATGAAATTATTAACATAACAGAAGAAATATCATATGGTTTTCCGGCTTCTTTAGCTTTATTGAGAGACTCTAACATTGGCTTAGCAAAAGCATCACCAACAATTACAATACTAGAAATCTTGGATCTTTCGACCTCTTCCCACAACTTATCAGCATCAAAACTAAGATTNGGAACAGATACCACACACCCGCCAGTCAACATCGGCAGAAAAGCTCCTAACCACATCCCAGTTCCATGCATCAATGGACAGGCAACCAGAGATTTTGGGAGCATGTTTGCTTCTTTAATTTTTGCAACATATTCAGGTAGTTGATCTATATCATCAGGCATTTCAAAACCCATCGCTTTGAGAGTCTTTAACATACTTGTTACAAAACCACCTTGCTTATACATAACACCTTTGGGCATTCCGGTTGTACCACCTGTATACAACATATAAATTTCTTCTTCCGATCTATCTTGAGGTGGGAGCGGATCAAAATCTTTAATTATTTCATTAAAGAAGACAGCATTATCATTTAAAGGCTCCGTTCCATCATCAATTTGAATGTAAGCTTTAACTTGAGGAAGCTTATCTTTAATTAGATCAATTTGAGATGAGTAACAACCATGAAAAAAAACTGCTTCAGTATCTGAGTTATCTAAAAGATAAACAAGTTCATCTTCTTTATATCTATAGTTAACATTGATGGGGCAACCGCCCATTTTAAAAACACCAAACTGAGCAATAAGAAACTCATTACAGTTATGTAAATATATTCCAACTTTCGAATCCTGTTTAAGGCCTTTTTCCTGAAGGAAATTAGCAATCTTTGATGCCTGTGACTCATACTCTGACCAAGAGACAACTTGTGAATCATTAATTAGTGCTGGAGAGTCACCAACAAGCTTTGCATTTGACTCCCAAATTTTTGCAAAATGTAATTTACCAGAACTCATAACTTTTACTATTAAAACATAATATTATTTTCCACAAAAGCATAGTAGAATTTAAGATCATCTAAAGGGGATATTTTATGACAGATGCATACTCAGAAGCAGTAAAGAAATACACAGAGCCTGGTCAAATTTTTGAGTTTAAAGAAGTTACTAATGACAAGGGCGTAACTTACAGAGAGTTTTGTAATCCAGCAATACCAGAAAATTTAAGAAAGTTTTTTGATTTTGGATTACTACATCCTGATAAAGATTGGCTTGTCTATGACGATGAGCGATACGAATACAAAGAAATATTCGATAAATCAGCAAAACTCGCTAACGCATTGATTGCTGCTGGTATACAAAAAGGAGACAGAGTAGCAATTTGCATGGTCAATTCTCCTGAATACATCATTGCTATGATGGGGATTATTGGGATCGGAGCTGTAGCGGTACCTCTGAACTCATGGTGGGTTCCCAAAGAAGTAACATACGGTCTGCAAAATAGTGAGGCAAAGCTCCTAATTGCTGATGATAAAAGATTGGTGGGTCTGGATGATCTTGATTTAATAAAAGTTTCAGTGAGATCAGAAACCAATGACCATCAAGACTTCTATGATTTCATTAAAGATCAAAGTGATTCATGGCCAGAAGTAGAGATTTCAGGTGAAGACAATGCAACTATATTTTATACATCAGGCTCCACTGGAAACCCTAAAGGCGTTTTATTGACTCATAAAAGTATGATTTCAGGTTTCTTTTCATGGCTATGCATCTCTCAGATAAGAGTTGAGTTATATGGTGATGGATTAGATGTTAATAGTGGCAAGCAACTATCAATTCTTCATTGTGTTCCCTTATTTCATGTGACCGGTAGTCATGTTGGTTTCTTTATGTCGATTCCCGTTGGCAGAAAGATTGTTATGATGAAAAAATGGGATGCAAAAGAAGCACTTGAGCTTCTTGAAAAAGAGAAAATAACAAATATCACAGGTGTACCGACACAAACCTGGGAGCTTCTAAATCATCCTGATAGAGATAAATATGATCTAAGCAACCTGGAAGACTTATCAGGAGGAGGTGCTGCAAGACCTCCAGAACATGTGAAACAACTTGATGAAGCTTTTAAAGCTAGACCTTCTATTGGATACGGCTTAACTGAAACTAATGCAATTGGAACTATTGGTGGTGGTGATGAATATCTTCAAAATCCATCAAGCTGTGGCAGAGTTGTTCCTCCATTAACCGATATAGATATTATTGACTCTAATTGGAATTCATTGCCTGAAGGAGAAGTTGGTGAAATTGTTATTAAGAGCCCAGCAAACATGGCTGGCTATTGGAAAAATGAGGAAGCAACAAGAGAAGTTCTTAATGATGAAGGATGGTTTAAGTCTGGTGATCTAGGATATTTTAAAGGTCCATTTCTTCACATAGTTGATAGAGTCAAGGATCTTGTTATCAGAGGTGGAGAAAATATTTCTTGTATTGAGGTAGAGGCAGCAATATATGAGCATGAGTCTGTTTCGGAGGTTTGTGTTTTTGGGATTCCTGAAGAGCGACTTGGTGAAAAACTATGTGCTGCAATCCATCTAAAAGACTCTAAAACCCTAAATGAAGATGAATTAAATTCTTTCTTAGCTGAGAGATTGGCAAAGTTTAAGATCCCTGCATTTGTAGTTTTTGAAGA
>FUFK010043198.1_pt1 | contig 17072 bp, 9 predicted proteins | sample 1021851 | NCBI WGS metagenome assembly FUFK01 (sample SAMEA51879418, study PRJEB19060) | metagenome | reverse complement strand
AAATGTTTTAATTTCATCTACTTCTCGAGGAAGTTTGGAATTATATTTTTTAACAATAATTTTTGATGAACGACATTCGTAAATTGATTCCGTCTTGGAGTTGCAAAGCAACGATATCCCCTACGCCGTCAATAACTGTTAACCTGCTCAAGAGCATAGGATTCACAGAACTATCTTTGACCCATTGCAAAAGCACATCGGGTGTTTTGAAATGATTCGCTATCGAAAAGGCGAGTTCAGGACCAATCCCTGGCAACCCTAGCGCACTTAGGAACTTCGAGAACCTCATTGAGCGACTCTTGTTGATTTCATTGAGAACCTTATCCGCGGACTTTTTGCCCATTCGATCGAGGGACAGTAACATTCGCTCATCGAGGCGATACAGGTCTGGAATACTTGAGATTAGGCTTTCATCGATGAGTTGTTCGACAAGCTTCTCACCGATGCCATCCATTTCCAGTGCTCTGCAATAGTACAGAATGCTTCGACCGAGTCGGGCTGAACACTGAACATCCGTACATCGAATGAATGCACCTTCAATCTCAATTGGCCCGTCGCATGCTGGACAGGTTTGCGGCGGAGAAATCCTTCGGCGTTGGGGTAGTGTTCCTGTGAATGGTTCGCCGTCCGCATGTGTTCTGCCATCAATATCACGTTGTGTGGCTGCACCAAGGCTTGCTTCGATTTTTGGAATAACATCGCCACGGCGTACGATGCGAATCCTGTCACCGATTTGAATATCTAGGCGCTGAACTTCACCAAGGTTGTGGAGCGTTGTATTTTCCACGGTTACGCCACCAACCCGCTGAGGGGCGATACGTGCGACAGGTGTAATTGTCCCTGTTCGGCCTGTTTGCCAGTCAACATCGAGGAGGACCGACGTTGCTTCTTCTGGGGGGAATTTCCATGCAAGCGCCCATCGAGGATGATGTGCCGTCATACCGAGCAAACTCCGCTTTTCTAAGTCGTCTACTTTGAAGACAAGTCCGTCGATCTCGAAATCATACGTCGATCTGCTCGCACTCCATGCTCGTGTTTCTTGGCAAAGTGAATCGATGGACGCTTCCTCTGTGTCTGAATTATGAACAACCCACGGTGCAGGTTCAACGCCTGCGGTGTTGCTTAGCCATTCAAGAATGTGGCTGTCGAATGGGGCACCTGGAGGGGCTTGGGAGTCAGGGTGACGATTATTTTTTGAAGGAAACTTAGCATCGTATGCCAAGAATACCAGATCGCTTGCGTCGCCTTTTCCATCTGATTTCTTTTGACGCAATGCCCCGGCGGCAAGATTTCGAGGGTTTGGAGAGATATCTCGGTACTTTTCCTCGAACACAGACTTCCTCATGACGACCTCCCCTCGTATGTGAACATCAACCTCTGTCCCGAGGGTATGCGGCACATTCTCTACCTTACGAGCGTTTTTGGTGACATCCTCGCCTCTGTCGCCGCTACCACGTGTCGCTCCCCTTACCAGTCGACCCTTGCGATACTCGAGGGAGAGCGCAGAGCCATCCAACTTCGGTTGAGAAATGAACCTCGTTGATTCAAGTGAGGATTCCTTAACGAAATGAGTGATGTCGTCATCGTTCGTTCCTTTGTTCAGTGAGCGCATTGGAAACATGTGATCGACTTTGACAGTGCCTGGATCTATCTCAGCACCGACGCGTTGAAGTTGTGGATGTTCGGGATCAAGCTGCTTCAACTCATCCCATAATGCGTCAAATTCAGCGTCTGAAATCTCAGTCTTTGCTTGGTTGTAATAAAGGTCTGAATGGTATGCAATTTGCTCTGCTAACCATTCTATGCGGTCTCGATTGGAGTTTGATTCATCTCCGCTCTGAGCCATGTTTCACCACCGAGTTAACCCCATTTAAGGTTCATGATTTTGCAGTTTGAGTTCAACGAATTCCCCATCGACCATTGGACACCTTGTCATTACAATTTTTGACATCACGCGCATGTGAATTTCTGCAACAACGAACACCGTAGCTTCAAACATATGTCCCGACATAGTAACGAAGTTATCGTCAGCAAACGTTGCGTGGAGATGAGTAAAGGCTGAACCATCTTCATGGCGAGCAAGATTCCCTTGCAGTGTAACGAGTTCTGCTGGTTCCTTGAGCGTGTGCCGATGATACGTGAAGGTGTCATCCATGTACCCAAACGTTGAGTTCATTGTCCGGCCAATGCCGCTGGTAATCACTGCTCCGTTGATTCCGAGCTCATCTGCCAGATTGCGGAGTGAGGCATGAATTTCTTCGCCCGGTTCGAGAACCACAACGACATCATCTCCGCTACGTGCCCATTCCATAAGTGAAACATACAGAGGAATCACTTAGCAATACCCCTCATCATTCCTCTTGATCAGGGTGAAGAATGGCAATGATTTTCTCAGCTGCGATGTCGAGGTCATTGCGATCACCGCCAAGAGGGAGTGGTCCGAATGGTCCCCAGCCTTTGCGAAGAAGCATGATTCTGTATTTCGGTTGCCGCTTGGCGAGAACAAGTCGATTCCATTCGTACCGTTGGCCATCGGCAAAAAGATGTGTTGATGTGACTGCGTAACGCTTTGGCACAAGCAGAGAGATAATATGCAATGCGAGAAGAATATCCCAGACAATCACGTAGATAATCGGCGTATCAGAAAAAGAAGCAAAACCCCACGGTAGAGCCATCATCGCAGCCATGGAGCCAAGATTTGCCCACTGTCGAAACATCTCATGGTTGCGTTCGCTTTTCCAAGCGAATCCACTGTTTGCGAGAGGTCCGAACTGTGGGATATCGAGGTGTTGGCGAGTAAGCCACCAAGCATCCCATGCAACAATCACGCCAAGAATCACAACCATTGCTACTGCAACAGGTTCTGTACTCGGCAGCATCCTCTCACCTCAAAGTAGACGTTCATCGATTTCACCGAGTGATTTGGGGCCGCCTCCACGCACTCGAACAAAGAAAATAATGAGGATGAGAACGAGGATCGATCCGATGAAAATCAGGACGGTAGAGTTTTCACCGGATTCACTCAGAGAGGATCCTTCTAGTTCGTCTGGAATGCCGTCTCCGTCATCATCCTGGTCCTCAAAGAGGGTTGTTGACGTTCCATCTGGACACTGGATTCTATCCGGTTGTCCATCCTCATCTGTGTCAATCCAAGCACAAGGATCCTTTGGCCAAGCATCGTTACTATCCAAACGGCCATCATTGTCATCATCAGGATCATAGATATCGGGGCCGCATTGCAACCCCTTCGAAGCATCGAACCATGTATCTGAACTGCATGTTGAGGTCCAATCCCCGTCTGTGTCCAGCTGTGTAATTTCAATGTCCACTTCTGCAATTGTGGTTAACCCAAAGTCATCGGTCGCAACCAGCTGGAGGACGAACAGGCCCGTGTCCAAACCGGTTATATTGAAGATACCTGTTGTGGTTCGACCTTCCTTCACTTGTTGATTTTGCGCATCATATATTGCCCACGCAATTCCAATGTTGCTCGGGTCAGTCGTATCATCGAGTACGGTTAAGGAAATTTCAACGGCCGTCGTTTCCATGTATCGCTGGCCGGAGTAAGGAGTCTGAATTGACAACACAGGTGGCGAATTCACGACGAGAAGGACCTCCACATCTTGCTGTGAATTCTCTCCAATCGTAAATGCATGGGTGGTTGGAAGACTTCCTGCAGAAGTCGCTTCGGTTGTGGCTACAGCAATCGACGTTGAGCCTTCTGATGTGGTCTGTGTATGAAGCATTTCAACATCGACAAATGATCCTGTAACGGTGATTGGTTGCATCAACAAATCCGATGTTATCGTGTGAGTTGCTTCAACCAGTTCTTCGTTGAGGAAAGCCTGAAACGAATGAGTTGTCCATTCGTTGAGTAATCCGCCTGCATCAATTGATTCTGAGCCAAGCAGCATTGAGTCCAGGGCATTGACTGTGCTGCTTGCGACGGAAAGACCCCCGTTGAGGGTGGATGATTCAATGCGAGCATCATAAAATTCAACCGACAGAGCTTCAATGGAATCGATGGAGATGTTCCTCATTATCGCTGGGGCAGGTTCCTCAAAGTCATGGGCATGGAGTTTGAGTCCAACCGAATAGTTGGTGATTTGAATTTCTTGACCGACAACAGGATATGACAATCCGTGTCGGATGGTTAAACCGATACCCGAGTCTGTCCCATTGAGAACGATGTTGTTCATCTCTCCTGAGGTTTCATCGAGGTCGATACCCGGTGCGCCGTGGACTGTTAGGTTGGTCAATTCGATGCTTTCGCAATTAAACGCAAGAAGCCCTCCCTTACTTCCAGAGTAAAGAACTGAGTCTCGGAGTTGGAATCCTTCATCGATGGATTGCATGCGAACAACATACTCACCATCGAAAAGATCGGATTGGATTCCACGGATCTGGCCGGAAGAACCTGTTAAGTCAATCCCGTCCTCAAGACCACTACCAAGTTTCAGGCCATGGATATCAATTGGTGCGAGGCGTGCCCAAAGACCGTCTCCATTGCAGTCTGATAACGTTACATTCTGCAGAACAATCTTCGTGTTTGAACTCTGACTTTGGATGCACATTGAACCTGCATCGCGCAAATCTGAGTTGATGAGCGTCAATGTGGATTGAGAAGATGCATGGATGTTGATCAAAGGATCGGCTCCTGCTGAACGAGCAAGTTGAACGCCTTGCGCACTGAATTCTCCTAGGCCTGCCATCGTGATCAGAGGTGAGCCTTCAGCAAGGAGGGTTCCTGACAAGTCGATACGAGAGCCAACGATACCATCGAGAAGTAATCCGCCCCATCGGGCTCCAAAACCTGTGGAGGATATGGTTGATGTCCCTGCTTCAAAGACACCCTGAACATCAATCACAGCGTCGGAGGCGATTCGTAATTCAACGCCGTCGTTGATTGTCATTCTTGTGTTCGCAGCGACAGTTAAATCTCCTTCGAGTCGGTACGGGCTCCAAGTTTCTTCAAGAATCAGCCAGGAAGTAATCGTACCTGCCGGAACCGTGGATGCCATGAACGTATGAGAGGTTGATTGTTGAACGTTCCATGCGTAAAACTCGGTCAAAGATCCTATTTGCATGGTCACCGTCTTCGTCTCTTCTTTTACATCACCCTGAGCGTTGACTGTGCGAGCGGTTGTCTGTGCAGTGACTTGCCCCAATGAATCTGTTTGTACGGTTTGACCGTCAACTATGATCGTTGCACCTTCCACTGGGAAACCAGTATCAAGAACCTCAATATCGAGTGTTGAGATAAGGGAAAACGATGCTCCTGAACCGACTGTAATAGCTCCATTTGCTTGTCCGCCTATCATTTCAACCTCGCACAAAGGTGCAAGTGAAATGGTTTGCATAAACTGCACATCTGCTAAATTTTGCAGTTGAGAACATGACCATTGAACGTGTGCTTGAATCTCCAAACCATATCCTTCTGATTCGAGGGTTGATTGTACACTCATGGTCAAGGATGAAGCATTCAAAATACCGTTATCGCCGATGAGGGTTCCAGATGGGCCCAGGTCGACGCTTGACGATGCACTGACAATAAGTGTTGTATCGACGAGCTTGAGATGGGAATTTGAGCCAAATGTAAGGTCGCCATTCAACTGATGTGGCTGCCCATCTGGCCTTGCTCCAAGTACGATGGTCGAGGATGCAGGAAGATTCCAGTCTCCCTCAGGTAGCGCTGTTATCTGAACGGTTTGACCTTGTTGATTTCCGTACAATTCAGTACTCACACCTTGACCGTCGTACAACGCCTCAACAACGGTTCCCGAAGCAAGCAAAGGCAACGATGCCACCCCATTGGTATCTGCTATTGAAGCAAATCCGTAAGCAAGCGACGTGGCTTGAACCGGTTGATTGTTCATGTCCACGAATGAGACATACGTTTCATACAGATACCCAGAGATCGTTGTTGAAACACTGCTTGTAGTTGAGCCGCCGTAGAAGAAAGTGCCGTCACCAAATGCATCGTTTGAGCCTTGAGCNGTGTTTAGGGGGTTAAAATCCCGCGTGTGCGCAACAGAGGCATCCTCGAGCATAAGAGGCGTATTGTGCAGATTCGCTGTCCAATCTTCAATGATGGCTGTCGAGGATTCACTGAGCACGAGCCCATTTTCTTGCGCAGTTGTGGTAAGAACATCGATCGATGCTACTGAATTAATCGCGTGAAGTCCTCGTATTTTGCCATTGATGAAAATGCCAATCTCGGCATTCAAAATCGAGTCTTCGAGTTCAACCCCATACGCAAACCCATCGGTTGTTATCGAAGTTGAATGAATTGTGGAATACCAAGCATCGAGGCCCACAGATTGTGTATCAACACTGGTGTATGGTTTTGAGAGTTCGACATTGTTCCATTGATGTTCGCCTTCAAGCAGAACTGCTGCAGGCCCGGTGCCGCTNTGCAACGAAATTGATGATTGTGTTATCTGAGAATCAAGACTTGAAATAGAGATGGACGTCTCATTCGCCGCAACGTTGGTTGACTCTACGGCCAGCATTCCTGTTCCAGAGGCACGAATGCCCATCACATCACCATGAATTTGTGAATTTGTTATGCTTGTAGTACCTGAACCATCAACGTCCATGCCTGTATGAGCGTTGTGAATGTAGAGATTATCGAATGAACAATCGCTTCGACATCGTAAATCAACCACTGTACGTTCTGAATTTTCTTGTGTAAAGTTCGCATCGAAGAGTGTTATGCTGTCCATTGTTCCCCAGAGAAGACGGTCGCCAGAAACGAGAGCATTTGAGACAGTCAGATCATCAGCTCCTGACCCATCTATCAGTAGCGCTACATCTTGGCCATAGATGCTCGTTACTGTGGTTACGGCTCCTGAATCAGAACCGATGCCAACGCTAACATTGTCGAGTCCTAATCCTGAAACAGCAGCAGAACCGGACACGATGTCAATCGCGACTCCCGTTTGAAAAAATGATACGTCATTCGCAACAAGCATACTTGTTGAGAGAATACCAGTCGCCGTATTGGTAAACAGCCCTGTATCGATGGCGAGGTCACCATGATTGACAACCGATTGGATATCGATTGTTGACATCGTTACGTTTTCTGCAGCGAGCGTTCCTGTGGATCCAATATTGAATCCAATGTAACTGGTACGAATCGTGATGGATTCATCAATCGTAACCTCTCCGTGAACATCCAGAGCGGTTTCTGCTCCTGAAATTGTGATGTTCGAAAGAGCAGCTATTGCGCCATTGGAAACAAGAATTCCACCCCAGAGTCCGGCACCGGTTGAACCTTGACTAGCCGGAGTTTTCGTGGTCATGAATTCTGAATCACTTGCTAGCAATATGCCATCGACTTGCAACCAATATGATTGGGCATCAACAACAGTTCCTGGTTCTAGAACAAGCGTTGAGGACGAGTCAACGGTTACGTTCCCTGTAAGAACCACGTTCCCGCTCCAAGTTGTACTTGTTGAAATGGTTGAATCTGTTGACCCCATCGGAGCGATGGCCATCCCAAGCAACAGCACGATCAGAAGGACTGCACGTGACCGCATGCTGCATGCTATCGTTCAATCCATATCAATGCAAGGCATATCGGTCAGGTCAATTTAACAAACTCATGAGGAGTGGGCCTGCCCAGATTTGAACTGGGGTCTGACGGCCCCCAGCCGCCAAGTATAGGCCAAGCTAACCCACAGGCCCGTGAATCTCCTCACTTGTGCTGAGCGCTGAACGGGACAATCTCTTCGATCAAATCGATGTGTCCAACGTACATGCGTCGACAACANTATCGCTCNAGNCCNANNTCNTCAAGTGCTTGATCNACANTNGTNCCTTCNGCAATNTTATTGTTGAACTCATCCCACTTGTGAGCAATAACGGTACCACAGCTAAAACAACGGATTGGAATTATCATCTCTTGTTCACCTCATCGATACGACTTTTGCTTCTTGCGACGAGCACCACGGCCAAGTTGATGCTTTGGTTCCTTACGACGTGGATCGTTGACCAAAAGGCTTCGATCAAATCGTAGGAACTCATCTCGAAGTTCTTCATCAATTCCTTCTGCTCCACCGTTGTAGTGGACAAGTCCACGTGCAATAGCGGTTCGAATGGCGTCGGTTTGACCCATGATACCGCCACCAGTTGTTGTCAAGTTGATGTCAACTTTGGACAATCGGTTCATAGCATCAGCGATGATGAGCGGTTCCATAGCCTTGCGTCGTGCAAGAGCAGGTTGAAGAATTTCGATTGGTTCGCTGTTGACACGAACACGACCCTTTCCAGCTTTGACAGATGCTCGTGCGATGGCTGTCTTGCGCTTTCCTGAACTCTCAACGGATTTCTTCTTTCGTGCCATCATTGTTCACCTCCAGTCCATCGGTGCGCAGGTGCACCAAGGCTTGCACTGATGTCGCCCAAACTGACGAAACTCTCTGGCAAGGATTTGCGAATTTTGCTTGCATCGCCTTCGACGTGACCTTCTGGAAGGTCCGAGGCGAGGTGTGAAGGGCAACCGATCTCAACACGAAGGTTGCGCAGAGCACGGCGACCACTGCTCTTTCGTTGGTACGGAAGCATACCACGAACAGTGCGCTTGAGAATCATGTCTGGCATACGTGGGAAGTAAGGTCCCTTTCGTGCGTGATTCAGTGCATACTTGTCGTGATAGTTCTGTAGAACAGAGCGTGAACTTCCTGAAACGATGGCTTTCTCTGCATTGATGATGACAACCTTGTCATCACGGTCAGAGCGTGCAGCCTTGAGAAGCATGTCTGCTACGGTGGATGCGAGTCGTCCAAGGACGAGTCCATCCGCGTCAAAAACGTAGGTTGTTGCTTCATCCAAGAATAATCACCCCGTTTCCGTTTGGATTTTCGTTCATCAATTCACCATAGGTAAGAACGCGTCCACCTGCGGCTTCAATCTTNGCTCGTGCACTGGAACTNACACTGTAGGCGGCGATGGTGCGGTTCCCTGAGACTTCACCAGATCCTAGCAACTTACCAGGTACGAGAATGGTCGCACCTTCTGGAGCGTAACGGGTTACGCGGCTTAGGTTTGGTTGGGCCCAGTTTTTGCGGCTCTTGGAGAGGCGCTTAGCAACATCTCGCCATAGTGCAGCACCTGTGTCACGAGACTGGGCTTTCAGTTGGTCGATTAGACCGACCAAATCGGCATTTGTCTTTCGTGTTGGCTTGCTCATATGACTCCCTCGATGCTTTGAGGCAGTCTCGCGACCAACCAACCCGTTATGAAGGCACCGACGCGAATGCAGGACTTCAATCGAAGAGAATCTCGCCCTTTGCATCGAGCAATTCCACAGTAAGACCCGCGGCTCGACCTTGAATGATGATCTCATCGTGAAGGGTATCTGAGAAATCATCGAGTGCTCCGAGTGCTGTAATTCCTGCCACATCGGTCAACTGATCGATCAGGTGGTTGAGAACACACGAAACACCGTATGCCTGGCCTGCTCTGAATGCGTGGTCAACACCTCCAACTTCTGGGTCTTCCGCCTTCATTCGCAACATGACTTGCTGCGAATAAGCAACGAGAGCGCCATACAGTGCTTCAATGACTTGAGCAGCTTCAAGGTCACCGAGCAACATCTGTGTCTGAGCGAGAGCAGAACGTACGGCATCGCCGTAGATTTTGTGCGCTTCAATCGTGTTGTTCGTTTCAACTTGCATGGCTTGGTCGATGAGTAACTTCCAGTCTTCCATGGCTATGCGAGAGCGCATCCTGCCCTTGAAGGTTGGCCCGAACCAACTTTCAGTGCAACAGATTCAACAATCAAATCTTGAAATCTGTGGATTCGCCTTCAACAATTCCAGCTTGTCGGACTGAGCCGTCTGCAGCGACGAACTCNCCAGCCTTCGTTTGCTTCTCGTAAAGACCGGTTGCTTCGTAGCGCTTGACCTGTCCTTCTTCACCCAATGCACTGGTAATGGAGGACGTGATCGCTCCAAGCGTTGAGATTGCTTGGTCGCGCTGCATGACACCGATGTTGTGATCGGAATATCGAGCTTCTTCGAAGATGGTCAAGAACGCATCGAGTTGTTGCGGAGGAACCATGTTGAACGCTGCACGAACCGCTGCTTCGAACTCACGAGTGGTTTCGTAAACCTTCTTCATGAAGCCGTACTTGCGGAAGTGGCGTACAAGGTTCTTGTAACAATCAAAGATGATCTTGATGTATTCGTTGCTTGCTTCAAGTTGCATCATTGTATCAGTGAGGATACCTCTGAGCGACTGGACTTGCCGTCGGCTCATGACACGGCGGTAATACAGTGCACCTGCAACGAGCAATGCCATCAGAACAATACTGAATGCCATGGCATTTTCTGGGCTGAAGAAGCCCTTTGCCTCAACTTCCGCAGCAGCCTTGTAATCAACAGCGAACGTAATGTTGTTCTGAGACGCCTGGAAGTTCTGACTGCCAGCATAGACAGCAATGACCTGCCATTCACCAGTACACTCAACACCGTCACAAGAGCGTCCATCGAACGACCATTCGAAACGAGCTATTCCTTGCTCGTTGGTGACGGTCTTGTTCGTCGCAGCCGACATGGTGACCCATGCACCTGTTTCGTTACGGTATTGTCGGATGAATTGGATTTCTTCATTCTCAATCGCAATGTCGAGTCGGTCACGTAGAAGTGCGACTTCACCGATAACAAGTGTTCCTTCAGGAATTCCTGCTTCTCCACCGTAGTACCAGTTGGTCTCGACTTGCAAATCGACACGTGATCGAACAAGGACTTCCATTTCGACCTCGGATCCATTCAGAACGTTCTCGACGTCCTTGTCACATCCACCAGGAACGTTGAAGTCCGGCTCAAAGGCAACCTTCAGTGTTCGGAAACCTTCCTTCTTTCCACCTGTGAGTTCAACACCACGTAGTGATGGATTTTGCAACGGGTCGCCGCTGAACCACTCGACGGTTCCGTCAAGATCGTTGGTTCGGATGGTTGCAATTGGACGGATGTTTTCTTCTGGATCAAGGTAGATGTTGAGACACTTACCGCCGACTGCTTGTCCGTTGCTCTGTGTCAACAATGCGTCGATGTGGAAGGATTCCTTCAGGTACAATACTGGGTATGGAATGCCTTCGATGTTGTATGTATCAACACTCGACTTGAACGGTCCGACCTCAGTGATCGAAAGCGATGAGTTCGAGAAGACATCGAACTCGGTCTGAATGGTCTTGTTATCGTAGCGGAAGGCATCGTTGTTGTCATAGGACGAGTAGGAAACTGTGACCTTGGTCTTTCCAGCAAGAACGTCAGAGAGTGGACAAACAATGGAGTAGTTTCCATTCGAGTCGGTCACTGCAGCGTTACAGTTGACTGGGCCGCTCTGACCGTTAACCATCTCGTAACTAACACGGATGGTACGTCCTACGAGAACTTCACCAAGTTCGTCCGTCAATTGTCCTGTAACAACCATTGGCTTCGGAACAACCAATCCAGTTACTGGATCGACTTCACTCGTGTAGACAACCTGATCATCGACCGACAACGAAGTTCGTCCAATGAGTGAGAATCCGTTCGCATTGTAGGTCATGACCGTACGATAGTGGTTGTTTCCAGGTACGTTTGCACATGGGTCCCACTGTCCCTGGAGGCCGAGATAACTCGCATCAAGCGGAGCACAACCTTCGTTTGGCAACGATTCCTCAAATCGAAGAACAACGTTAACCGGACCGAATCCATCAGGCAAGAAGGACTCTGGGTCTTCTCGCAACTTGGTCGGTGAAAGCGGACTGATATCAGCCTTCAAACAACCTACGGCTTCGAGACGGTCGAGGTTGCCATCTTGGTTCACGTCACGGTCTGCGAACCCGTCATCGTTGCCGTCATAGTAGCACAGATGGGAGTTGTCTGGTTGCGTTTCTGGTAGCGAAATAACACCAGCAGATGGGGCCAATGTAGCGACGACCTGTCGGTGTTGGACGTTGTCGAAGTCTGTTCCTTCGAAGATAACATCGACCAATCCGCCGTTTGGAGCGCTTTCTCCGTCAAGATCACGGCCTCCAGAATCGAATTCGAGCGTCTTGTTGTCGTCTTTCACTTGAGCGGTGAAATCCCACAAGTCACCTGATTGACGACGGTTGCCATCGGTTGAAACGACCGAAAGATAGGTTCGAGAAACAACCCATACATCCTGCACAGCATTGCTTGGTTTGAGGAGTGGTGTTCCCTCATAATCAAACGTGAGCGAGAAGAGACCGAGATCGTCATCTGCCGTGATGTTGAATGGCATTTCGAAGTATCCGTTTGTATCAGTATAACTTGTTTCCGTTCGTCCGTCGAATGACCATGTGTAATTGACCGGAGCCTCACGAACTGGTTGCAAGGAGTTGTCAACAAGTCGTGCTTGAATCGATGTGTTTGTATTTCGGTACAGTCGAGCAATCGAAGTCAACTCAAAGGAAGTTGTTCCAACAACGGTGACGTTGATGTACGCACCTGTTGTTGCAAGTGCTGACGAGTTTCCTGTGAAGTAGTATCCCGAATTGGTGAAGTCGATTCGCATTCCNTANGTTCCAGATGAATACTGGCTTTCCCATGTAAAGTTGTAGTCGTACTCAGCTTCGACACCGCCTTTGGTGATGCACTCTGTTTCATCGTCAATGCTCTGCATTGGGATTCTGTTTCCTTGAGCATCCATACAGTTTGGCTTTTGTGTGAATTGAGTTTCTCCACCGCTGCTGAAAACACCGTTCTTGTCCTTGTCGAGTTGGACTGCAACTGGTTCAGTAGTCCATGGAACAAGTGTACGGTTGGTGACGCTTCCAGCCAATTCAAGCGAGGTGCCTGTGTCCATTTCTGGGACAATCTCACAGCGAACTGGGCTGTCTGGATCTGTTGGGTCGATTTGACCACACGGTGGCAAATCGCCGTCTCCGCCGTTGACGAGTTTGATGAACCAATGTGTTGCATTNACATCAACGAAATCGATGATGTTAGCTGCCTCTCCAGTCAGAGAGGCGTCGTTTCCGTCCCAAAGCATACTGTAAGCCTTGTACGCAGAGACTTCGTTGTAGTTCAATCCGGCTGCAGTCAAGGCAGGGCCGTGGTAAACGTAGCGCCAGTTACCGAAGGTTCCATCTCCGTTGTTGATGGTTGAATCGAAGAACGTGATCGGATGAACTCCTTCGAAGGTCATAACTCCATCAATGTTCATTCGGTGCATGACACGCATCGAACGAGCGTTGTCAAATTCATCACCATGCAGGAATGGGAACGGATACTCTGTTGCAAGCTCAGGTTGTACTTGACCGATGTAACTGTAATCGCCTTTCGGAAGACTGGTGTTCACTCGGACATATTGCGCTGACAGACCTTGAGCGTCCTGTACAATATCATGCATCTTCGTGTTGTTGTTCCAGATGATCTCTTCAAGACCGCCGGGTGCCTTTCCTGGTCCGTTGTCCATTGTTGAGTTGAACTGGACCTGCTTCCAAACGCCGTTTGCTCCACCTGATTGTTCGAACGAAACAGAAGTCAAACCAAACGAGTTTGCACGGTATCCGTTGCCGTCGAAGTTGGTGAAGTTGGTTGGGTGCGTTAGGTTACCAAACAAGCCGCCGTAGAACGAGAACGTTACTGGAGCGTAAGGAATTGGGTTTGAATAAATTCCACGTTCGTAATCCGCAGAGTAGTAGGAGTAAAATTCCAACCACAGCTGTTGCTCATCGCTTCGGAAGTATTCCCAGTTGTTACTGCTCGGGTCAATNGTCATGTTCGCCTCGACACCGACCAAGTAATCCGAGGAAGTTGCGCCATTGAAGGCGAACATCTCGGTTACAACGGCATAGACCTTGTAGGTCGTGTTGTCTCCTACAATGATGTCTTCAGGATAGAGGAACTGACCTACAGAGAACTGTCCGTTTTGATCGGATAGAATGTTGGTTGTTTCAATGGCTGTCGTACCATTGTCGGCCCATTCGATGTGAATCTGAACAGGTAGGCCACTTGCATTCTCACGAACACCAGAAATCGGATTGATCCACTCAACAACGCCGCTGAAGATAGCAGGGCTTCGTGCATCGAGCCACAAGTTACCAGGTATATCGAGTGTAATGAATGTCAACGCTTTGTCATCTTCATCAAGAACACAATCGTTGTCGTGATCCCAATCAGAGGACAAGGCGCCTTGGTAACAAGGGTCGGAAGTAAAGCCTTCTTCGAGAACGTCGTAATCAAGATCATCTCGAGTGTCGTTATCGTCGTCGGTATCGTTGACGTCTGGCCCGGTCGTTAGATCGTTCGGGTTTGCAAGCGCTTCTCCATTACCGTAATCGTCGTGGTCCCATGGGTTCGTGGAGTTGCGGTTGAATCGCTCAGGCCAGAGCATGACTTCGTCGATATCATGCATTCCATCTTGGTCATCATCCTCGTCAATGTCATCACGGGTACCGTCGTTATCGTGATCGAATGGTGCCACGAAATCGTATGGTAGAGCGCCAAGTTCGACGGTGTTGGAAATGCCGTCGCCGTCCCAATCATCGTCTGCCCAATTGACGATTCCATCGTTGTCGTGGTCCCAAGTGGATTGTTCTTCACCCCAGAAACAACCAGGGAGTTTCTCTTGGTCACCATCAAGGATACCGTTGTTGTCATCGTCCGGATCTTCCCCGTCAGGGACGCCGTCGTTGTCGTTGTCGACGTCGTACACACGCGGTTGTTGCAAACCAAGCGTCATGACACCTCGATCCCAAACAGCTTGGTAGAAACCGTCTCCGTCTGCGTCAGCATCGTTTCCGTCGTCGTCGTTGTCGACACAATTGCTTCCAGAGAAGAAATTGCCATTGTTCTGGCCCGTATCGTCATCCAAGTCGTCGTTTGTATCGACTTCGAAATAGTCCCAAAGACCGTCGTTGTCGTCATCGACGTCAAACCAATCAAAGATGGAATCGTAGTCGTCATCGAGGTCGATGGTGTCATTGAAGAAGTCACCATCGGTGTCACCATCGACATCGTTCTTGTCGAGATCGGCTCCCAGTTCATCAGGGAAGTCCGCTTCCGGTCCGTTGTCAGAATTCCATTGCCAGATACCTGTTGTTAGTCCAATCCATGTGACGAATGCATCACGATTGTTCTGCATTTGTGTGAATGAAACGGCTGAGTCGATGACGCCATCGCCACCGAAGTCGTAATGCCAACAACCGCCCTGAGCACCAGGTGTACAGGACCAGTTTCCGGATTGTCCACCTGCTGTTGCACCCTGATCAATCACAGCGTCAGGACGAGTTGAATACGGCAGACCAAATTGTGCAGTAACGCCGTTGAGTGGCATTTGGTATGCGATAGCATAGGCATATCCGCAAACAAATCCCTGTCCAAGGTTTCCGACAGTGTGGCCGCAAACGCTCATGTTGAATGTACCGCCCATCTTCACGTCGTTGACGTCCATGATGCCGTCGTTTCCTTCGTCTTGGTCCCACCAGTCTGGCATGCCATCTGCATCTTGGTCGATGTCCAATCCGTTGACGAGTGAATCGCCATCGCTGTCAATGTCCCACTCGTTACCACCGTTGTACGATGACCAGCGAGCGAATAGGAACCAGTAGAATTCTGGAACGTTTCCTGGAGTTGGCGGGTTGGTTGTACCGTCGTATCCGTTGTAATCGATCATCATGTCTGCAAATGGGTTGTGCCAGAAGACCATGGCCCAGTAGGAGTCGAGGTTGTTGGTGTAGTCCTGGTTGTCGATGCTACCATCGAGAGCACCAAGGTCACCGACTGGATAGAACGGAGTCTGGAATGCGTCGTTGAGATCAGGATCAACCGCTCCACAGTTTCCATCATCTGGGTCGTACAAGTCTGAAAGACCGTCGTTATCATCGTCCCAGTCAATGTCGTTTTCGAGACCATCTCCGTCAATGTCAGAATCGACAGCATTCGGACCATCGTCACGATACAACGCACCGTTGATGGCGTGAAGATCTCCATCGTTGTCGAGATCGCAATCCCAGTCTATGTCGAGAATATCGATGATTCCATCGTTGTCGTCATCGATGTCTTCCCAGTTGAGAACACCATCTCCGTCCCAGTCGTTGAATTGAGAGAAAGAGGCTCGACGGGTTTGACATCGTGGGTCTGGGTTGACTGGGTTTGGATTGGCTGCTGTTGGGCAGTTCCACCCAATGACGTCAGCTGCCTTATCGAGCGGGAAACTGTCGTTCTCGTTGTCGATGTTGTCGTCATCAAGGTCGTACTCAAAGTTGGTTGCGTCGCCACTCACGAGAACGTTTCCAAGGTTGTCTGGGCTTGTTGTTCCACCAAGTTCTGGATCAAGCCAGTCGTAAATTCCGTTGTAGTTTTGATCGAACGGCCGTAGGCGGTCATCGTCGAGGTCTTGATCGTAATCGATTTCACAATCGAGGCCTGTCTTACTATCTGTATCTCCGCCCGGGGTCTGGTACGGAGCATCGTTTTCGAGTGTATAGTCGCCTAGGCCGTCGCCGTTGTTGTCGATGTTGGCACATGTGTCAGGAATGCCATCGTTGTCATCGTCTGGGTCAAACATGTCGAGGATACCATCGTTGTCGTCATCGGTATCGGCCGAATCTGGCGTTCCATCGTTGTCGTTGTCTGGATCGATGAAGTTTGGAATACCATCGCCGTCAAGATCTCCGTCGACAATGTCTGTGAAGGAAGGCGTTCCTTGAGCGCCTTGTGCACCAGGTCCTTGTCCATCTGAGCTTACACGAGCAGCTTCCCAAGTGACGTAGTTGACACCACCGGAGTAATCTCGGTAATCGATGAAGTCCCATACAACCGGTGTATCAAAGAGGTTGCCGGCTGCGGCATTGCTGGTTGTGATTGTAGCATCGTAAGGGTGTGAATCATCGACGTCAGCAACGTTGTCNTTGTCGTCGTCTGGGTCGAAGTAATCCATGAGGCCATCCGAATCGTAGTCGCAAGGCCATGTGAACTGGTCAATTCGTCCGTCGTTGTCGTCATCTTCATCGAAGCGTCCTGCTCCAGAACCATCGCTGTCTTCATCGGTGACACCGTCGTTGTCGTGGTCGAATGGGTGTTGGTCTGCAAGATAGAATGCGCCGACTGCAG
>FUFK010041305.1_pt1 | contig 17072 bp, 17 predicted proteins | sample 1021851 | NCBI WGS metagenome assembly FUFK01 (sample SAMEA51879418, study PRJEB19060) | metagenome | reverse complement strand
AGAAAAACCTATGAATGGTAGATTACAAATTATTGGTTCAGCTAATGGTCAGTTTTCTAAAACAGATTATTCACCTAACATGAAAATTGGTGACTTCTATGTTTTTCCGTATGACATGAGACACTGCGTATATCCATTTAACGGAACTAAAGAAACAAGAAGAACATTAGTTTGCAACGTAGATGTTGTTTACAACCCTATATCTTCAAGAACTGGACAAGGTCAATTAGAATGATACCTAAAATGCCAAGATGGCAATCCTATGTTGCCACAACCACACAACCTATGTTTACACCAGAGCAGTGTAAAATGATTATTAACGCTGGTCATCAGTGTGCACCCCAACAAGCAAAAGTAGGTGGGGGCGAAGAAGGTAAATATGATACTAAAAAACGAGTGACTACAATATCTTGGATACCTTTTAAAGACTTACCACAGATGTATAAAGTTATTGAAAATCAATTATCTGTTGTAAACTTAAATCATTTTGGTTTTGACGGTGTGCAAATTACAGAGCCCGCACAGTTTACGGTATACCCTAAAAAAGGTTTTTATGATTGGCACATGGACTTAAATTCTTTTGGTGGAGATGGAAATAATCCAATACGTAAAATATCAATGACATGTTTATTATCAGATCCGTCAGAGTTTACTGGTGGAGATCTTTTGTTTTCAGAAATGGGTGAACATAAACCGTTGCCTTTGAAACAAGGACAAGCAATATTTTTTGCATCATTCTTAAGACACAAAGTTGCACCAGTTAAAAAAGGCGTAAGAAAATCTTTAGTGATGTGGTTTGGAGGGCCACCGTTTAAATGAGTAAATTACAAAGAAAAATATTATTTCCAACCGCTGTTTATTATAAGGATATTCCAACATCTATAGAAATGAATAAGTATCTTTTAAAAGAAATAAAGAAATGGCGTAAAGCAGATCCTACAGGAGAAAAGAAAACAAACTCTGGTTTTGGCTGGCACAGCAAAACAGATATGGATAAGAGAAAAGAATATAAACCTCTCATCGATGAACTATTTAAAATGGCTTACGAGTGTAATCAAGACTATGGTATTACAGGTAAATTAGGGCTTGGTAATATGTGGGCTAACATTAATCCAACATACAGCTATAATAAAACACATACACATCCTAACTCACTGTGGTCAGGTGTATACTATATTAAAGTTCCTAAGAACTCAGGTAAATTATTTTTAGAGGATCCTAGACCAGGGCCTAATACACACATGCCTAGAAGAGCTAGACAATCTACCCGAACAATTATGGAGAGTATGTGCTTACGAACCTCTAGAAGGACGTATGATTTTTTTTCCATCTTGGTTACCTCATGGTGTTGATATAAACATGAACACAGAAAAAGGCGAAAAGAATTGGAGAGTATCCGTATCGTATAATTTTATACAAATATGAGTTTTAATAAAAAGAAATATCAAGTTATACGTGGCGCTATATCAAAAGAAATAGCAGATATCGCATACACATATTTAAAAATATCTGCAGATGCAGATATTTGGATGTTAGAAAATGGTGTGACACACACAGGTAATAAACTTGTAGGTAATTTTAAAGACGAACAAGTTCCTAACTCTTACGCTAAATATGGTGATAGGTTAATGGAAACATTACTAGTTAAAACTATAGGCGTTATGCAGAAGAAGACAGGACTTAAATTAGTGCCTACATATTCTTACACAAGACTCTATAGAAAAGGTAATATCTTACAAAGACACAAAGATAGACCTAGCTGTGAAATATCTACTACTCTTAATTTGGGTGGAGATGCATGGCCTATATTTATCGATCCTACGGGCTCTGACAACGTCATAGATGAACGAAAAGGCATACATAGGCCTGGAGCACCCAAAGGTGTAAAAGTAGACCTAAAACCAGGAGATATGCTTATTTACTCTGGATGTGATTTAGAGCACTGGAGAGAGCCTTTTGAGGGTAAATTATGTGGTCAAGTATTCCTACACTATAATCATGCAGATGGACAGTTTGCAAAGTCTAATTTGTATGATAAAAGACCTATGCTAGGAATAGTCAAATAACGTTGAATATCAACGCAATCTAATATAATCTGGAGATCTATGTTACAGAAGGTTAACTTTGCACCTGGAATCAATAAACAAATCACTGCTACAGCCGCAGAGGGACAGTGGATAGACTGTGATAATGTCCGTTTTAGATATTTGTTTCCAGAAAAAATAGGCGGTTGGAAACAACTTGGAGCTGATAATATTACTGGAGCAGTTAGAGCTCTTCATCAATTTACCAATAGTGCAGGTAGAAAGTATTCTATTATAGGTTCAAACAGAATTTTATACGCATATTCAGGTGGTGTGTTCTATGACATACACCCAATTAAATCTACAACAACGCTTACAAATGCATTCAGCACGACTAACGGATCAACGACAGTTACAATAAACTTTTCTACAGATCACGGTATTCAAGCAGGTGATATTATATTACTAGATAATTTTTCAACTGCAACTAACTCTGATTATGCTGCAGCAAACTTTGATGACATAAGATTTATGGTAACCACAGTGCCATCTTCAAACACAATTACAATNACAATGCCATCCGCAGAGTCAGGATCTGGTGCATCTGAATCAGGTGGTATTAGAGTTAAACATTATTATAGAGTAGGACCTGATGTGCAGTCTCAAGGTTTTGGTTGGTCTCTTGGATCTTGGGGTGGACAAGAAGTAGGAGCTTTTACAACTGTTTTATCATCAGACATAGATGCGTCTACAACAAGTATAACATTAAACGATGCATCACAGTTTCCATCCTCTGGTACAAACTTTGTGCAAATAGGAACAGAAGAAATATCTTACACAGGTATATCAACAAATACATTAACTGGTGTAACAAGAGGCGTAAGGAACACAACTGCAGCATCACATTCATCTGGCGCTACAGTCACAGACACATCTAACTTCGTGGCTTGGGGTGAGGCAGCATCAGGTGACTTAGTTGTTGACCCTGGTATGTGGTCCATTGATAACTTTGGTGACAAAGCTATTTGTTTAATTGTAGATGGTGAGGTTTTTGAGTGGGACTCTGCAGCAACAGATGCAACTAATTCTAGAGCAACAATTATATCTGGTGCACCAACTGCATCAAGACACATGATTGTATCTACACCGGACAGACACTTAGTATTCTTTGGTACAGAAACAACGATTGGTACAAAGTCTACACAAGATGATATGTTTATTAGATTCTCGGACCAAGAGGATATTAACACGTATACACCTACAGCAACTAATACAGCTGGTACACAGAGACTGGCCGACGGATCACGGATCGTTGGAGCGATTAGAGGTAGAGATGCAATTTATGTGTATACAGATACAGCTTTGTTTTTACAAAGATTCGTAGGTCAACCATTTACATTTGCCTTTGTGCAAACAGGCACAAACTGTGGACTTGTAGGTAAAAACGCAGCAGTAGAAGTAGATGGTGCTGCATACTGGATGTCAGAAAATGGTTTCTTTAGATACGCTGGTGCTCTTGAAACACTGCCATGTTTAGTAGAAGACTTTGTATACGATGATGTTAATTTAGATTCTGGTAATCAAATGATTTTTGCGGGATTAAATAATTTGTTTGGTGAGATTATGTGGTTCTATCCAACATCTAATTCTTCTGTAGTCAATAAAATGGTTTGTTATAATTATCAAGATTCATCACCACAAAGACCAATATGGACAGTGGGCACACTAGCTAGAACAGCCTGGGCTGATTCTGCTGTATTTGGTAAACCACACGCTATGGAGTATGATGCAGATGGTGTTGAAGGATCTAGTTCTTCTACGTATGTACAAGGGAACACGGATGGAATTACTACATACTATCAACACGAAACAGGAACCGACCAGGTTAAAGGTGGTTCAGTTACAGCAATCACTGCAAACATATTATCTGGTGATTTTGATATTACACAAAGAGTGGCAAGAGGTGCTACAACAGGCACGGCAGATATTAGAGGAGACGGAGAGTTTATAATGAAGATAAGAAGATTTGTGCCTGACTTTATATCTCAAACAGGAAATACAAGAGTGACTTTAAACTTAAAAAATTATTCTAATGATACAGCGGCAAGCTCATCACTTGGACCTTTTGATGTTAGTTCATCTACAACTAAGGTAGACACAAGAGCCAGAGCTAGAGCCATTGCATTAAAAATAGAAAACATAAGCACGTCTCAAGATTGGAAACTTGGAACATTTAGATTAGACATACAACCGGATGGTAGAAGATAATGGCATTAGGAGCATTAACAGAAGTAGGACCAGCGTTAATTAAACAATACGTTACCAATAAACTTTTGGATAAAGGTATTGCAGGTATTGAAAGATTTACAGGCACATCTAGTGATGATGGAGATAAAGATAAAGGCACAGGTTTTGTATCTCAACAAAAACCTGGTGGATTAGGTTCTATAATTGGTAGAGCGTTAGCTTTTAGTTTATTAGGGCCCATACTAGGTCCCTTAGCTTTTGCTGGAGGTAAAGGTCTTTTAAATTTAGGTCAACGAAGAGGACTCTTACCTGATAGTGGAGACCCAAATGAAATAGGCCCTCAACGTGGTGGTGTAACTGCAAAGGGTATGCAATTTGAAAATATTCAAGACACTTTAGGAAGCACAGATTCTGGAACTGATATTGATTACAACACTGGAAACATTACCGATGCATCAACTGGAATTAATATAGGTAACGTTTATGATGAAGTCGCTTTAACAGGTGGTGATGGTGATGATTCTGGTTCAAACGGTGGAAGTGGGGGCGGTTCCCCTGGATCGGCAGGACCGGGAGGATCAGACGAAATGGGATCATTTAGATATGGAGGACTAGCAAGTTTATATAGATAATGGCAAAGATAGTACAAGTATTAACAAGACCAAGTGAAACCTACAAACAATCTGTAGCAGATGCACAGGTTAGAGATCTCGATGGTGTTATACAAAAATTAAATACGACGTATCAACAAGAGTTAAAAGATGAGATGGAGGCAGAAAGCTTCTTTGTAAATTAATGGCAAATAGTTTTATAAATAAAAAAGCAGATTTAACGACTACGAACCTTACGACATTATACACGGTGCCGTCGTTTAAAACTGCTGTGGTTAAATCGATTTTAGTATCTGAAGATGCAGGATCAGGAGCTAGTATAACAGTGACGTTGGTGGACGCATCGTCTAATATATTTAGCTTATTTAAGAGCAAATCTATATCTTCAAATACTACAACAGAGCTACTTACCCAACCTCTTGTTATGGAGGCTAGTGAGGCCCTGAAAGTCCAAGCTACTGATGCAAATGAGCTGCATGTTATAGCTTCAATATTAGAAATAGAACCAAGAGAGGTAACAACGTAATGCAAACAATAAAGCCAGAAAAGATAATAACTACAATATCGAACTTGAAAACAGGTGAAAAATACAATACAGAGGAAGAATGGAAGGCAAAAGGCGTGCCAGAAGCTGACATCAGAAGGGATGTCAAGGTAATCATGCCTTCGCTTGATTTGTTCCCGAAAACCAAGTAATGTGTTAAACTATGGCAATATCTAGATTTCAAATGAACAGACAGTTAAGAGCATACGGCGGAATAATGGGCCAAGACGGTAGACGAAACTATGGTATAGGTTCGTTTTTCCAAAAGAAAATTATGGACCCAATTAAAAAAGCTGTAAAAAGTGATGCAGGTAAAGCTTTAGGAGCAGCCGCATTAGGTTTTGGTCTTGATAAATTTGGTATTCCTGGAACATCTGGAATGGGCACAACAGGAGAGAATATAGGTAAAGGATCTATATCAAATATATTTAGAGGAATTGGTAATATATTTACAGGTGGCAGAACCCCAGCTGGAACTACTGGACCAATAGACAGAAGAACAGGTGAAATAGCAAGAACAGGAAACATATTAGATGAATTTGGAGTGAAGGGAAGCGTATATGGCACACCACCTTTTATTCCAACATCAAATCGTACAGACGATGATAAAGGACTTATAGGAAAGACAATAGACTTTTTTAAAAAAGACAGATTAGGTACAGATAAATCTATTGCAGATTTGTTAATGACACCACAAGCATTAGCCATTGGTTCAGGATTATTAGCTGGTGCATTTACAAAAGATAAAGACGATCCAGCGTTCACGGGTCAAGACGTAGGATTAAATTTAAGAGACATAAGAAGACTAGCAAACGTTACAGATCCAAAGGCAGGACAAGCGATAGGATTAAGTTTCTTACCTGATGTTGAAGCTAGAAAATTTACACCAACAGAAATGGCAGCGTCGTTTGCAGCTGGTGAACCCGTAGACTTTACAGAAAAAAGACAACAAGCCCAAGAAGGTGGTATCATGNGTGATCAAAAAGACTTTGAAGAATTTTTACAAGACATGCAAGANAGAGATAAAAGCATGTTGCAAGATAGAATATTACAAGATTTTGAAAAATTTATGAAAAGAAAAAGAATGTTAGAAAATTTACCAGAAGCTAAAGATGGTGGTATTATGAAAGCAAGTTATGGTTATGATGAAGCGATGTCAGATACTTACGATTCATATTTAGATATGAAGAAAAAAGGTCTAATACCTCCAACCATGTCTTTTGATGAGTTTTTACAAGAGGTTGTGCCAGAAATGAGTAAAAGACAAGATACATCTGGTATGATGGCATCAGATATTTTAGGGGATGAGTCTGATGACTTAGCCATACAATTATTTGGTAAACCTGTAAAAGAATTAAATCCAGCAGAAATGCAAGAATTACAAATGGAAATAGATAGATTACAGAATAAATTCAGAGCAGCAAAAGGTGGAATAGCGTCTATGGCTGAAGGTGGCATGATGGACATGGGTGGTATGGAAATGGATTTAAGAGGTGGTGGTTTTGTGCCTATGGGCAGAGCAGAGAAAGCTGATGATGTGCCAGCAAGACTATCTAAAAATGAATTTGTATTTACTGCAGATGCAGTGAGAGCAGCAGGCGGCGGAGACGTCGACAAAGGCGCTGACAAGATGTACGCAACAATGAAAAAACTAGAGGATAGAGTAGCATAATGGCAGTAACAAGAACACTAACACAAGCACCAGAATTTTTACAAGATCTATCAAAAGATTACGCAACACAATTAGTTGGTCTTACATCTGTACCATTAAATACAGCTAGATTTGCACCACAAGTTGCAGCACAAGATCCATTACAACAACAAGCAGCTACATTAGCTGGTCAAGGTATTGGATCATATCAACCTTTTTTACAACAAGCACAAACTACATTAGCAGGTGCACAAGGTATGTTAGGATCCGGGGCGGGAACAGGTGCAGGCACAGTATCTGATTTTATGTCTCCATATCAATCATCTGTAATTGATACAACACTTGCAGAATTTGATAGAAACAGAGCAATACAAGAACAAGCATTAAGAGACCAACAAGCAGAATTAGGTGTTCTTGGTGCAGGTAGAGCAGGTGTGCAACTTGCTGAGTATGGTTCTGGAGCAGATAGAGAAAGAGCTTTATTACAAGCAGGATTACTACAACAAGGTTTTCAAGACGCTGTAGGTAGAAGACAACAAGATTTTTCAAATAGATTTGGTATTTTTGAGGCACAAACAGGATTAGCTGGTGCGTTACCATCATTACAAAGAGCAGATATTGCATCATTGGGTCAGGTGGGCGCCGCTCAACAATTGCAACAACAAAGAGTTTTAGATGCTCAACAAGAAGCAAACAGATTACAAGCGTTTGAACCACAAACTAGATTAGATACTCTTGGCAGAGGTATCACACAATTAATCTCTGGATATCCTGGTTCAAGCACACAAACACAAACACCAGGTCTATCAAGACTAGAAACAGCTCTTGGAGTTGCTTCTACGATAGGAAGTTTATTTAGACCGCAAAGAGCATAATATGAGTAGAATATTAAAAAGACCAATGTTTAGAATGGGTGGTAGCACAGAGAATGTGGGTATCATGGACGGTATGAGACAGCGTTATAAAGAAGGTGATAAAGTAGATCAGATATTATCTGATTTAGATAAAAGAGCACCAAGAGCTGATCCTGGTATATATGATTTTCTTCAAAACTTTGGTTTAAATATTTTATCAAACCCATCACAAGGTAATATATTTCAAACAGCTGCAGTAGCAGCTAGAGATCCAGCTATGATGCTTCAACAAAGTAGAGCTGCTAGAGCAGCAGAAAGAAGACAAATTGCTGCTAGTGTATTAGCAGGTGAAAGAGAGTTTGAACAAAAGAAAGAACTATTAGAAATGGAACTAGCAGGTAGAGGCGACACTGAGTATGCCAAAGAAGCTATGGAAAATTTTCCAAATGATTCAAGAAGTGTTGCAATAGCAAAACAAAGAATAATAGACAACACACCGGGTGTAAACACTAGCGCACAATTTTTACCTTCCGATGCAAAGTCTAGAGTTGCAACATTAAAAACAGGAGCTTTTAATCCGGGCACAATATTTACAATCGTTAATGATGCAGGACAATTAGTTAATAGTCCAGCAGTGACAACTAGTGGTTATGTTCGATTTGATGGCTTTGATGGTAACACACCTTTATTAACACCGGTTGAATTAAAAAATGGTCAGTTTGTTCCGATATCTAAAGCTATAGCACCAGACGAAGATACACCGGACATGGAGCCAATGCCAAGTTTTGGGCTTGATATAGACGACCCACAAGCATAGGAGGATAAATGGTCAAGACATATGATCCTCTTGCCGGACCAGAGTTAAACAACGACGCAAACTTTTTTCTAGCAGGAGCTGCAGGAATAGCATCAGGATTAATTAAAGTTCCAGAAGGAGTCTTTTCTCTTGCAGCAGAACTCTTGGACCTCGGAGCAGGAACTGATGTGGCTGCAGATGTAGAAAAATTTTTTGATCAAATCAATCCCTTTGAAGAATATGCCCAAAGAAGGGCCGTAGGTAAACTTACAGAGGCATTTACGCAGATAGGTATACCAGGTGGTGTAGGTTTTAGATTAGGGCAAAAACTAGCTGATAGAGCATTTAAGACAAAAGCAGCTGGCAACATGGTAGATTTTAAAAATCCTAATTTACAAAAAGCAATAAAAAAAACTGAAGAATTAAATAGCAAAGCAGGATACAAAAGATTTGCTGCAGGTGTAGCTGGTGGCGCAACGGGTGAGGCTTTTGTAGCAGATATAGATAAAATAGGTTCGTTTGGAGATTTATTTGGTGGACCCACAGCCATAGATAGAGAAGAAGATCCAACTGCAAGAGGTGAAGCTTTACGTAAATTATTAAATAGAGTTAGATTTGGAACAGAGGGTGTATTGTTTACACCATTTGCATATGGTGTTGGTAAAGGTGTTAAGGAATTAGCAAAGAGAGGAAAAGATTTAGCCTACAGTGACAGTCAATTCTTAAGACTAGTAGATAAATTAGGTGGTGCCTTTAGAGCTAGAGGTAGAAAACCACAAGAAGTATTTGAAGCTAAAATGAAACAGTTTGGTAGAAAGATGGGTGATGCTAAAACTGCAGAAAGTATCGTAGGTAAATTTACACAACAGATCGATAGGATGTTTGCACCAACATCAAGAATATTTGACAAGTCAATGCAAAAAGAAAAAGATCAATTTTTAGGACAACTTGATGAAGCGTTGTTCAAAGGTAATTTAAGAGCAGACGTTGATGTAGATCTTTGGGCTAAAGTATCTGAAACTATGGCAAAGAAAAAATCTAGTAAAGAAGACATACAAAAGATGTACGATGCCTTAAAAACTGCAAGAGGTGGTTTTGTAGAACTATTGGATTTTGTTAAAAGAAGAAGTTCACCAGATCAAGTTAACGTAAACATAAATGAATTAGAAGAAATTATGGGTGATCGTGTAAAACAATACATTGGTAACACATATAAAATATTTGAAGAAAAATCTATTTTACCTTTTGCAAACTATGAGCCAACAGATGAGGCTATGCAAAAAGCGACAAAGTTATTTCAAAGATACGCTAGATTTACTCAAAGAAATAACAAAACTGTTAGCGAGTTACCAGAACAAGAAGCAAGAGCTATGGTTAGAAACGTATTAGAGAGTGTCCCTAAAACAAGACCAAAAGGTGAGCTACCAGTTTTTAAATATATAAATCTTACAGCAGGTGCAGATACACCAGATGTATTAAAAACATTTGCTAGAACGGTAACAAAAGGTAAATTTGCAAGAGATCCAGAGGGTAAAACCGCAACTGTTATAGGTAAAGGTAGTAAAGTTTTTAGAGAATTATTTGGTGAAATAAAAGACCCTAGATATTCTGTGTTTAACGCCATGACAAAGCTATCATCCATAGCTAGAACAACACAATTTTTTGGTGATTTAAAATTAGTTAATGATGATCTTATAAAGAGAGGATCAAGAGGATTTTTTTATACTAACAAATCAGATGCTATTAGAAATTTACCTAATCAAGAAATAGTAGAGTTAGATGAATTTTTAGACCCGTTTATGAAAAGTGGTAAAATTGTTAATCCACTAAAAGGCACATTTACATCTAGGGATATAGCTGAAGGCATAGGTAATGCTAACAATGTTAGTGCATTTTTTAGAGGTGAAAGAAAAGGTGCAACATTACCAGAAAAATTTATAACATTTGGATATAGAAATATGATTTTATTTCCAAAAGGTTTATCACAAATAGCAAAAACAGTTTTGTCCATACCAACACACTTACGTAACGTATTTAGTGCGGGTGCCTTTGCAGGTGCAAACGGAACATTATTTGAAAATCCTAAATTAATTAAAGATGCTTTTACAGAATCTTTTGGTGCTCTACAGGTGGGCACAAGAGGTGATGAAGCAAACAAAGTATATAGAGAACTATTAGAGCTAGGAGTTGTAAACTCACAGGTTCAAATAGGAGATCTTAAAAATTTATTACGAGATGTAAAATTTGGTGAGGGCATGTTAAACACGGATAATTTTTTACGCCCAATGTTAAATAAATTAAAAAAGACGGGTAAATTTTTTCAAGATCTATACGTGGCAGAGGATGATTTATTTAAAATATATAACTTTGCAATAGAAAGAAAAAGACTAGCGACTGCTNACGGTAAAGCTGGCATATCTAGAACACCGAGACAATTAAAAGAAGAAGCAGCTGATATTGTAAGAAACACAGTGCCAAACTATGCGTATGTATCTGATACCGTTAGAGCATTACGTGTATTGCCGTTTGGTAACTTTATGTCATTTCCATCAGAAATATTGAGAACGTCTACAAATATTGTAGAGCGTGCGTTCAAAGAAATAAGAGATCCTGTAACAGGTAGTGTAAACATATTTACAAGCACAAATCCTTTGAAAGGCATAGGTTTTAAAAGATTGGCTGGTATGGCAACAACTACTGTTGTGGTTCCTGCTACTGTCACAGAGGGTGCAAAAGCTTTATACGATATTACAGAAGATGAATTAAAAGCATTAAAAAGATTTTTACCTGAATGGTCACAAAATTCTACAATCGTGCCTATTAGAAAAGAAAATGGTGATCTTATGTATGTAGATTTTAGTCATGGTAACGCATACGACACATTAGCTAGACCGTTTGTAACATTATTAAATGCTGTACAAAGAGGTGAGGACAATGAAAAATCTTTAATAGATAGTTTTGTTAGAGGTAGTGCAGCTGCTTTTGGAGAACTATCTGATCCATTTATATCAGAATCAATCTTTACAGAGGCTATGAATGATCTTTGGTTTAGGGGTGGTGTAACAGCGGATGGTAGAAAATTATATACAGATCAAACTGCAGCTGGTGATAAACTTGCAATACAAATAAGACATTTGGCTGTAGCATTAGCGCCATCTTACAAACAGTTTGTTAGAATAGGGTTAGGTGCAACAGATAGAGTTGGACCTTTTCTTGGTGTAGGTAAAAGAGGAGAAGAGTATAGAGTGTTACCAGAGGTGGCAGGGTTCTTCGGATTTAGAGGTGTAGATATTAAACCATTAGATGCCATGGGTTTTAAAGTTACGAACTATCAAGCAGGTATTCGTAACGCTAGAAGAGAGTTCACTGGTGGTGTATTTGGTGTGTTATCTGGTGGTAGAAAAACACCTAACGATGTTATTGAAAGATTTATTGCAAGTAATAGAGCTAGATTTAANGTTGAAAGAGAAATGTATNGAGATATAAAAGCAGCACAACTNTTAGGTGTTGGCACAGAAAAACTTAGAACAGANTTTAAAGATAGACANGTAGCTGCAAAAACTTTTGAAGCNTTAAATAAAGGTAAGTTTACACCGTATTTTCCATCAGAAGACATACAAGAGAGATTTAGAGAGATCTCTAGAAACATAGGTGAAGCAAATCCTTTTCAAGTAGCTAATCCTATTTTAAGAGTATTAGATAGACTGTTTAGACAACTACCATTGACATCTAGTTTTGATATAAACCCAGCAGACTTTTTAATTCAAGACATTCCAACAAGCACGGCGCCACCATTACCTAGAACTGGTGCGGTGCTACAACCACCACCTCAAGCAAACGTGATACCAGAAACAGGGTTGACAGCTACAGAGACAGCTTTATTATCCCCAGAAGAACAGATTATAAGAGCAAGGAACAGAACTTAATGGCTATTGAACCTAAAACAACTAGAGAACATATCGTATCCCTATATGGACACATCAAGGGTGTTAAAAAAGATATTACACATATGCACAATGGTATTCACAAATTGGGTGGTAAAATAGACAAAATCTATTGGGTTCTTTTAGCTGCGGTGGGGACCGTAGCAATACTTTTACTAGAAAGATTTATAACTTAAATCCAGGATTTAACTTCTTCGCCCAAAACTTTTGAGGCAATGTCAATTTTTTTACGTAAAGACTTTACGATCTTTGTATCTACAGTATCTTCTGCTATTATATCTACATATGTCACTTTTTTCTTTTGCCCTATTCTGTGTGCTCTGTCTTCTGATTGCATTCTTTTTTCTAGATCATATCCATTAGAGTAATAGATAACTGTATTAGCTTGTACTAGTGTTATACCGTATCCACCTGTTTGTGGTGTGCCTACAAAGAATCTAACTTTATCGTTGTCTTTAAAATTTTTAATAGCGTAGTCTCTTTGTTCAGGTAACGTCTTACCATAATAATGGACCACGGAACCTGGACCATACTTGTCCTCTAACAATTTAAATATGTTTCTAACGTCGTGTTGGTAGTGTGCCCAAATAATTGCTTTGCCTTCTATTTCATCTAAAACATCTAACAACTCAGATAGTCTATTGTTTTTTATTTCTTGTATACTTCCATCGTCAGCAGAAAAGTGACCACATGTTATTTGATGTAGTCTCATCAACTGTGTGAGAGCTGTCATGGTTGTTACTGTTTTACCATTTAATGTAGCTAAAGCCTCTTGTCTCATTTGTTTGTAAAGTTTTTTCTGTTCATCAGTAAGTTGTATTTCTCGCTTCATATACACTTTATCCGGTAGATCTAAACAATCATCTTTTAACACTCTATATGAAAAAGGTTTTAATTTATTCGATAGTTCAGTTAAATTTTGATACCCAACAACCAAATTTATAGAACGACCTGATATGTTGGCACTTTTCATCAAAGCATATCTATTTCTAAATGAATAGTAAGACTCATGTCCAAGATGATGTATGTCCAAAAACTGACACTGTGTGTACAGATCTAATGGATTTTTAGTTACAGGCGATCCTGTCATTACACGTCTNTANNTTGCTAAAGNTGCTAGTGATAATATGTTTTTAGTTCTTTTTGCTTTTGGGTTTTTTATCGTTGTGCTCTCATCAATAGCCATTAAAGATTTATGAGATCTTAAAAACTGTGCAGCAAAAGACCTACCCTTTTCTGTGCTAAGAGCCTCTACATTTACTATTAATATGTGTAGAGCTGTTTCTATTTCAAAAAGAGATTTTAATTTTTTTTCTTGTTTCTTATTTATATTTGATTGCCACAAAATGGTCACATTCTCTATATGGTCAGGTAGATGTGNAGGCAACTCTTGATTGTACCANGTNCCNANCACACCTTTNGGTGCAACNATTANTGCNCCATCTACTTTACCTTTATCGTAAAGCATNGATAAATTATCTATTAGNACNTTTGTTTTGCCAGTNCCCATTTCCATAAAATATGCNAACGTATCTCTGTTCCAAGATTTTTCCAACGCAGTAAGTTGGTGNGCATANGGCTTNAATTTAAATTTATATTTCATCTTTCTATTGACATGTATATAGGATTTTATTATAAAGTCAATATGAAAGATAAAGAAAGTATTAATTATTCAGAGGTGAAAAAAGAAAGATCGCCACATGTTTATGTTGTGCAAGAAATTGCAGGCACAAGGGAAGGCCGTCCTAAATTTAATATTATGGGTGCAGCAGAATATGGTGTTCTAAAATTTTTACTGGATGAAAGATCACAAATGATTTTTTCTCCTGGTCCGCTAATAATCAAACTAAAAAATCTTTTAAAAGATTTCAGACCAACAGACTACTTGTTATTAACAGGTGATCCTGCTATAATAGGTGTAGTCTGCTGTTTGATATCAGAACAAACAAATGGTAGATTGAATCTCTTGAAGTGGGATCGACAAGAAAAAAGATACTATCCAATAGAGATTGATATTTACGGAACAGGAGCAAAGAATGACGATTGATTTTGAGAAAGACCAAGAAGAAGTTCTAGATAGAACTACTAACATAAATAAACTTGCAGATAAGATAAAGGAACTGCAAGCTCAACAAGAGCAACTGCAGATACAAGANGATGCAGTCAAACAAAAAAAGAAAGATATAGAATATTTGTCTGGTGAAGTTATACCGACAATGTTATCAGAAATGGGTTTATCTTTTTTAAAACTACAAGACGGTTCGTCTGTAGAAGTAAAAACAAATTACAGCGCCACTATAACTCAAGCAAATAAAGAGAAGGCGTTTAACTGGCTTCGTGAGAATGGCCTGGGCGATATAATCAAAAACGAGATATCCGTATCGTTCGGTCGTAACGAGGATAACAAGGCGGCTGATTATGCCGAACTTGCAAAGAGTCGGGGTCTTGATCCGATGCAAAAGCTGAAGGTCGAACCCATGACTCTAAAAGCGCTAGTCCGTGAGCGTATGGAGGCAGGTAAAGAAATGCCAACGGAACTTTTCAACATATATGTTGGAAACAAAACAACAATAAAAAGGAAACAATAAACATGAGTGAAGTACAAACAAAAAAGAAAAACGAGCTTAGTGCTAATATGTTTGAAGCTGACGCAGGTCAAGGTTTAAACATACAACAAGAGGATCTAGCACTTCCGTTTATGAAAGTTCTGGGACAGCTGTCGCCAGAATGCAATAAGATGGATAATAAATATATCAAGGGGGCAGAACCTGGTATGATTATTAATTCAGTAACCAATGAATTACATGACGGTGCCACTGGTATCGATGTGATTCCTGTGTATTACAAAAGACAATACATAGAGTGGCAAGACAGAGGTAAAGGTGGAACAGGATCACCAGTAAAAATATATGAAGCTGGTGATGATCTACCTAAAACAACTAGAGATTCTTTTAACAAAGACAGATTACCAAACGGTAANTATCTAGAGAACACTGTTAGTCACTTTGTTTATGTGCTAGGTAAAAATCCTACAACAGCTTTGATTTCCATGAAAGCTACTCAACTTAAGATTAGCAGAAAATGGAACTCGATGATGTCGGGATTAAAGATGCAGGGTAAAAATGGTATTTTTACACCGCCAACATATAGCCACATTTATACTTTAAAAGCAGTTCAGCAATCAAACGATAAAGGTACATGGTTTGGTTGGGATGTGTCTAGAAAAGGACCTGTATCTGATCAAAATGTTTACAAAACGGTAAAGGGTTTTAGTAACAGTGTTGCTAAAGGCGCTATCGAAGCTAAACACGGAGATCAAGAATCCAAATCCGATTCGCCGTACTAAAAACTTCCTAGGGAAGATAGAGGGGCGGTGATGGGAGACTGGACCCGCCCCCAAAAATAATTATGGAAGCTTTTAGAAAGATATTTACAGGATTAATGCGAGCACATGGTTGCACCTATGTGGACAAGAAGGGTGCCGATGGACTCAAAATAAAAGGTACTTCGTTTGTTAAACGAGAACCTGTAACAAATAAACATTGGGAGGACCATCTCAATGGTATAGAACCTAGTCTTGGTATCATACCCATTAACGAGAATAACGAATGTAGATGGGGTTGTATTGATGTAGATAAATACAATCTTGATCACAGAAAACTTTTAAACAAACTACCAATGGGTGTGCCGCTTTGGGTCTGTAGATCAAAAAGTGGTGGAGCACATATATTTTTATTTACAACAGACTTTGTGCCAGCAAAACTAATGCGAGATAAATTAGTGTCTTTGAGTGCTGTGTTAGGATTTGGTAACGCTGAAGTATTTCCAAAACAAATTGAATTAAAATCGCAAGATGATACAGGAAATTTTTTAAATTTACCATACTTTAATTATAAAAATACAACAAGATATTGCTTTGATTCTAAAGGACAAGCAATTAAAATAGATGCCTTTTTAAATTCTGTAGAGGTCGGTGCTCTCACACCAAAAGAATTACAAGATTTAAAAATAGAAAGACCACCATCAGAGTTTGATGACGGACCACCTTGTTTAGAATCTTTAACTAAAGAAAAGTTAGATGATGGCAGAGATAGGGTTATGTTTCAATTTAGAGTGTACGCAAAAAAGAAGTGGCCAGATAGCTGGGCTGATAAACTAGATGAGTTTAATTACAAACACTTTGTAAACCCATTCAGACATGACGAGATTACAAAATTTAGAAAAGATAACAAAGACTATGGTTTTAAATGTAATGAAGAACCAATGTGTAATCACTGCGATAAACAGTTATGTAAGACTAGAAAGTATGGAATAGGCACGCAAAGTTTGTTTCCACAACTATCTGATTTACAGATAGTAGAGTTAGATCCAAAGATATTTAGATTAAACGTAGATGGTGAA
>FUFK010076234.1_pt1 | contig 17075 bp, 22 predicted proteins | sample 1021851 | NCBI WGS metagenome assembly FUFK01 (sample SAMEA51879418, study PRJEB19060) | metagenome | reverse complement strand
CCATCATAGCCAGCATTAATATCATTAGTAATTTTCATTGTAATAGCAATCAACTCAACTTTCAGGAAGCACGGAAAATTAACAAAAAAAATAAATTTTTTTGAAGAAAAAGAATTATTGAACTATCCTAAAGACTTTACATCAAAAATTGTTCAAATTTGGCCTTTGGGAAAATTTCCATTTGCATCTGGAACTTTTTGTTCAGTATTTTTCTTTATTTTAGGTTATTATATCAATTTAAGGCTTGGATGGGAATATACACTATTATTATCAATTCTATTAATTTTTTTGGGACTTTGGTTTACAAAAAAATATATAGGACAGAATATTAATTCTGACCCCAAAGAAGTTGTAATAGATGAAGCAGCAGGTCAGCTTATAGCTTCAGCGTCTGCTGGTATAAATATATACTTACACTTGTNGTCTTTTTTATTATTCAGATTTTTTGATATCACAAAACTTGGGCCAATTAAATTTATTGAAAACAAAGGTGGTGCATTTGGAATAATATTTGATGATGTTCTCGCAGGAATATTCTCTGCTTTGNTAATACTATTTATTATAAATTTCCTAATATAAAAAAACTCATTTTTTTAGTATTTGCGTTCTTTTCATTTTAATTATTGACTAGCAGTAACGTTATTTTAAGATAAAATAAATTATTTATTAAAAGGTAAGAAATATGAAGAATTTATATGCTAAAAATTTTGATGATGCTGATGAAGTAAAAAATCCTCCAAAAGCTAAAGCACAAATAGTGAAGCTAGGAAATGTAAATGCTTCAAAAATTGTACTTGAGCCAGGATGGCGATGGTCAGAATGTATTAANCCAACTGTTGGTGGAAATAGTTGCCAAGCAGGGCATGTAGGCGTTGTAATATCAGGAAGAATGAAGTGTATCCATGATGATGGAAGCGAACTTGAGGTTGGTCCTGGTGATGCTTATTATTTTGCTCCAGGACATGATGGTTGGATCATTGGAGATGAACCTTGTGAAGTATATGAGTTTGTCGAAACTGGAAAAGATTTTGGACCTTGGAAACATGCAAACTAATTTAATTTTTTTCTAGGTGAAACTAGTAGAAGTCCAATTATCATAGTGATTAAAGACAACCAAACCCAATAAGAATGGCTTTCATTAAATAAAATTATACCCCAAATGACCCCAGATAGTGTTACAACATATCCGACGTTTGATGCAAAGACAGCACCTGCTTTGTCTATTAAGTAAATAAAAAATGTGTAAGCTATAGCAGTAATAAAACCCAAAGATATTATCGATAATTCAATTTTTTCTAATGGGTAATTTATTGTAATAAATAAATCAAAATAAAATACAAAAGGTANTAANATTATTATAGTTACAAAGGCACAACCTAATGACAATACGATAGAATTAATACTTTTAGGTTTTTTTATATCAATAAATATATTTTCAAAAGTGTAGCAAATTGGGCAAATCATAGCTAGTAACACCCATGGAATTATAGACCTATCTGCAAAACTATCCGGTGGGCCAACTAAAAATAGAATGGCTATGAAACCTAACAAAACTCCCAATATTCTTAAAAATACAAAATCTTCAGTTTTTAGGTATAGAGAGCAAACATANGTTAGCATTGGAACAAATGCTACTGATATTGACAATATACCAGCTGGAACTTTACTAGCAGCTATATAAAACAGAGTACCAGGTATGACCACCCCTGAAAATGATATTAGTAAAAAAAAATTTATAATATTAATATTAATTTTAAATTTCTTAAACTTGAATAAAGAAATAAACAACAAAACAANAAAACTTACTATATTTTGATAAAATAAAATTGATATAGGGTTGTCACCCATAGAAACAGCAATTTTCGAAATCGAAAAAGACAACCCCCATCCAATACCAATNAATATTAGAATTGATAAAAAATAAANAGTTCGATAATTAAAGTTNTCTAGTTTAAAATTTCGCATTGCTNTTANTAATATTTTTATAAAAGAAAATNTAGATTTAAAAATAAAATAGATTAATTANNATTATGTTATNATAACTATCTAGAGAATAAATTTATGGATGAAAAAAAAGAATTTACTTTTATTAGATTAAATATAGTAGACCTATCAATTATTTATGCAATGTTTCTTATAATATGGGGCATGAGTATTAGTATAATAAGTGAAAGTAACTCAATTACCTCTTTAATACCAAGTATTCTTGGCCTGCCCATTCTAGTTTTTTCCTATTTATCAAAGGTCTTTCCTTCAAAACAAAAGCTTTTTATGCATTTAGTAGTTATTATAGGTGCATTAATTTTCTTAGGCGGCCTTGATTTTATTAGAGGCTTTTTAATTGAAAATACCATGGGTAGCACATGGGCTTCTTTATCAAAATTAATGATGTTAATTACAGGTGGAGTATTTTGTTATGCTTGTATTTTATCATTTATACACGCTCGAAAAAGTATAAATTAAAATGCTTTGATTTTTATGAGAATATTTGATCCAAAAAAATTAGTTTTTTATACTTTTATCATTGGAAGTTTATATTTTATTCAACTCTCATCACATAATGATAGATTATCTGCCTACACACCTATATTTTGGATAGTATTTATGTTTGCATGTTTAGGTTTATATTGGTTTAGGACAAAAAAGGANGATAAAGATAACTAAATAATAAACTAATCTTCTAAGAATATATTTTTAGCTGCTTTAAAAATACTAGCGTGTCTCTTTGCAAGTTCAATCTTATTTTTTGAGTAACCTCCACCAATAACTGTAGCAATTGGAATAGATAAACTTTTAAAGAACTGTAGGACAATTTCATCCCTTTTAATTAAACCAGCATCATCAACTTTTAATTTTCCTAACTCATCATTTAGATGGATATCAACGCCAGCATCATATAAAACAAACTCTGGATTAAAAAGGTTCATACATCTCTCTAATGTTTGATTAAGGATTTTTAAATATTGATGACTATCTAAATTATCTTCAAGTTCAACATCTAAGTCACTTTTTGCCTTTCGAGCAGGAAAGTTATTTTTACAGTGAATAGAACATGTAAATATATCATTATTTTTCTCTAATATCTTTGCTGTACCATCGCCTTGATGAACATCACAATCAAAAATCAAAACTTTACTTATAATTTTATTTTCTATTAAAGACCTAGATGTATATGCTAAATCATTAAAAACACAGTANCCTGATCCAAAATCAAAATGTGAGTGGTGTGTTCCACCAGCTACATGGCATGCAATACCCTCTTTCATTGCTAGCTTGGCTGTAAGAAGGGTTCCATTTACGGCTAAAAATGAACGATTAGAAAGTTCAGGNGACCACTTAAGCCCAAGCCTTCGTTCTTCTGCAGGATCTAATGTTCCGTTTAAAATTTTATCAATATAATTCCTATCATGAACTTTAAGCAGATCGCTAATAGCAGCTTTTTCTGGATAAAAAATATTTGCATATTCAGAAAGTCCGCTTTTTTCAAGTTCGCTTAATAAATCTGAAAATTTACTTGAAGTAAATTTATGATTTTTAGGTAATGGAATATCGTACTGAGGGTGAGTGACCCAGCTAATTTTTTTCATTAAATGCAATAATCTCCAAAATTTTTACTATATTTTATATCTTGATTGAGGCCAGCAAACTATTTTATTTGCCCAGTTATTTGTTTTCTTAATTTAGGTCTTGCTGTATTATCTCCAAGCCATATATCAATATATGAATTTGCGAATTCGACATTATCTATTGTGATATTAAATCTATCTGAAGCATAAAAAGTTATGCCTAAATTTGGCCTAAACAAAAGGGCCGCTTTTTCACCTGCCTTCATATCTTTAATTGATTTTTCCAAATACTTTTCCCATTTTTCTAGTTTAGTCTTAGATAAGTTTAATTTCTTTAATTCAACTATTGAGGCCTTTATTACTGATGCCTTAGAAGTGTCCCTTAAATATTCAAACTCTAATACAAAAATGTCATTTCGATCATATATATTTGTTTTAGAAAAAAGCCTTAATTCATAAATATCCCAAATAAAGACCTTGAGAACACCTTCACCAATTAAAAATGGGTTTTTTAATTTTTCATCCCACCAACCTTTACCTTGGGAAATTGGAATAAAGAATACACAAGAAATAATAATTAAAAGAAATGGGATTTTTGCTATATTATGCACGTTTCTTATAAAAAATATTGGTTTACAACTAAGCATATAATTAATTCTAAATTGGCAATTTACTTACTAATATTTTATAATTATTTAATAGATGTTGTTATAATTTTTTTGTAAGTAATTTTAAATAGAGAAATTAATGAAAGCTTTATTTTTTGGTTCAATTGGAACAATTGTAGAAACATCTGAAATACAACGCCAATCGTTTAACTTGGCATTTAAAGAAGCAGGGTTGAACTGGTATTGGAACATTGCAACTTATTGTGACCTATTAAGGGCGCCCGGCGGAAAAAAGAGAATCAGAAATTATTCTAAAAGCGTATTAAATGAAAATATTGTAGATCTTATTCATTCAAAAAAAGAAGAATACTTTGAGAAATTTTTATCAGAAAATTTATCACCTAGAGAAGGTGTGACAGAAATAATTGATCTCTGCACTAAAAGCAAAATTAAATTAGGTTTTATAACAACTACATCTTTAAAAAATATTAATAGCATTAAAACCGCTTTATTAGGGAAACTAGATTTCTCTTGTTTTGACATTATCACTTCAATTGAAGATGTAAAAAATCCAAAACCAGACAGTGAGGTATATGCATTTGCACTTAGTGAACTTGGTTTAGACAAAAATGATGTTTATGTTATTGAAGATACTAAAGCAAATCAATCTGCAGCAATTGAACTTGGTATAACATGCTTTTTAAATCCCGGTGAATACGCTTTAGTAGGAACAAACGATAATCCAAATTATGAAATTTCAAAAAGTATCAGTTCAATTATTAACAATACTTAACTACCTATCTAAGCTAAGCTGACAGTGTGGTAATTTAGCAAATCGGCGCTCAGCAAACTTTTTATACAATAAATTTGCAATTTGTTTAATTATAGGAAGATCAACTATAAAAGATAAAATACGCCAAAATTTTAAATTACTCCAAATTATAATAAATGCATCTACTCCAACATGAATATTATTTTCATTATCTAAAACATGTAATTGCATTAAAGCGTCTGATAAAGTCACGTCAATTGATTTCAAATGATTTGGATTATTTGCAACGTCTAACCAAGTAAATTTTTTGGGATTAGCAATCGTCTTATAGTAGTTAATCTCCTTACTACAGAGGCCACATTTTCCATCATAAAAAACTGTAATCATCTTTTAACTCATTCAATTTTCTATGTTTGGCTTTTCTGCCAGAAACTCTTTTTCTCCAACTTTTAAAACTATTAGGGGTTAATTCTTTTCTCATAATTTTAATTACTTCATTCTCTGATTTCCCTGTTTTCATCAAAATTTCCTCAAAGCTTACTTTATCTGACCAGGCAAGCGAAATTACGTTGTTAGAGGGTGGAAATCTTTTTTTTGTTTTCATGATTTATAAAACTTTCATTAAAGATATAGTATTGAAATTTACTTTTTAAATATAAATATTAGATTAAGTTACGATTTTTTAGAGTTTTTATGAATTCAATTATTCAATCACAAGGCATCCATCATATAACCTTAAATGGAGCAGATAGAAAAACATCAATTAATTTTTGGCAAAATATCTTAGGAATGAAATTGATTTTTGAACAACCTAATTTAGATGATTTGTCGATAAACCATTTATATTTTGATTGTGGTGATGGAAGAACAATTACTGTTTTCACTAGTGAAAATAGAAAACCAGCTAAATTTAAAAATAAAAATGAACCTGGGTCCGTTCATCATGTTGCTATATGGGTAAGCCAAAGCACAATAAGGATTGCTGAAAAAAATCTCAATGATAATAAAATTTCAAATACCGGAATTAAAGATAGAGGGTTTATGGATTCTTTATATTTTAAGGACCCATTGGGGCTGCTTGTAGAAATTGCAAGTTATAAATTTGAACCCCCTTCTGGAAAATCATATGCTCAAGTTNTAGAAAAAGCTCATGAATTAAGATTAAAAAGAGCTGCTATTAATATTCAAGATGAGGATATAGCATTAGCAATTAAGCATTTATCCTAAGTTAAATTCACTTATCAAGTTTGATAAAAACTGTTTCTTGATTTAAGGTTAATAGAAAAGGAGTTTTTTATGGCTATATACGAATGCAACAAATGTGGAATGTCAGTAAAGACAAGTTGCGCTAAATGTGATGAAGATTTAATTGATGATGTTTTAAAACTTGATAATGGTTCAGAAGTTCAAATTTCAAAATGTCCAAATAATCATGGAAAAATAAAATCACCCTTATGCTGTGGGGAAGATATGAGCTGTAATTTATAAAGAAAAAAATTTTGGGTATAGATGTTTTATGGCAAAATCAAATTTAATGATTGATAATTCCAAAACGCGTGTGACAATGTGGTCATTTGAAATAGACGATGAAACAGGTCAGCATATTCATGAATACGATTATGTGATTGTTCCTATGCTGGACGGTGCCCTCAAAATCGTAGACAAAGATGGATCTGTTTCAATTTCTAACCTTAAAAAAGGTGAGTGTTATTTTAGAGAAAAGGGCGTAAATCATAATGTTATTAATAACAATAAATTTCCCTACAGCTTTATTGAAGTTGAAATTAAAAACTAAATTTTAAAACATGAATAAGATCGCTGTCATTGGTGGTGGTGCGTGGGGGTGTGCCTTAGCGTCAGCAATATTAAAAAAAGGTTATTATCCATTTATACTAACCTCTTCAACAAAAAGAGCTGAACAGATTAATATTGAGTTTTTATCAAGGTTTAAAAATTTAGAATCAAGAAATGAACTTATAGCTCACTCAGACCCTTTAAAGGTTTTTGGAAATGCTTCAATAATTATTTTAGCAACTGAAGTTAATCGGGTGCTTTCATTTATAAATGAAATTAATAATTATTCTGAGGAAAACTGCCATGTTTTAATTGCTAGCAAAGGTTTTGGACCTAATGGTGAATTATTGTCAAACATTCTTCAAGAAAGAATTAGTAATAAAAAAATAGGAGTATTGAGTGGCCCTAGTTTTGCCCAAGAGGTTATAGATTATAAACCAACAGCTGTGGTTGTTGCAGGAGAACTAGAAACTATTGAGAAATCAACTGAATTATTTCATACGCCTGAATTTAGAGTATATGGATCAAATGATATTATTGGAACGTCGGTTTCAGGAGCAATGAAAAATGTTATCGCTATAGCCGCTGGTATAGTATACGGACTGGAACTTGGAGAGAATGCAAGAGCTGCAATACTTACAAGGGGTCTTGCTGAGACTGCTAAGTTGGCTAAAGGCCTTGGAGGACAAACTGAGACAGTTTTTGGTCTTGCAGGCGCTGGTGATATGGCATTAAGCAGCTTAAGCATGACCTCAAGAAACTTTTCTTGGGGTTTTTCACTAGCTAAAAAACAACCATTCGATGATAAACTAACAGAAGGCTTAAATTCATCAAAAATGGCTATAAAAATTGCAAAAAAAATTAAAATAGAAATGCCTATTACGGAGTTAGTATCAAAGGCTGATAATAAGAATTTTGATTTGCAGACTGAGGTTGAAAATATGATGAAAAGACCTCCTAAACTAGAATGGCTTTAAAATCTTATGCATGAAATAAAAAATCTTATATTAGAAATAATTAATTTTTTAGATGTATACAAATCTAATAAAAATCAGATAGAAATATTCAATAAACTAAAAACTTTAAGTCTTGAAGAAAACCAATTTCAAAACTTTAAAGGAAATAATCCACCTAAAGAACAATCACTTCACAAAGCATTAGAAATAATAGTTCAAGAGCCTCTTAAAAATTTAAAAGAAAAAATTCATTTAGCTTTAGAGCAATTAAAATGGAATGTAGACAATGGATCTTTCTATAATAAAAATAGTGATGTTGGTAATGATTATTTAAATGGAAATATGAATACAGAGTTGATTGGTCCAAGATTTGGACATTTTAAATCTGAAGAGCTTAGACTAGGCCTATTTCTCTTGGAGCCAAATATTTTTTACAAAGACCATAAACATGAAGCACCTGAATTATATATAAATTTAACAAATGGCACTGAGTGGAGATTTGGAAATTCAGGATGGCAATTTCAAGAACCTGGTTCTATTATTTATAATGAACCATTTAAAGAACATGCTATGCGAGTGAATGAAAATCCATTTCTATCAATTTGGTGTTGGCCTAAAAATTCATCAAGTGAATGCATTCTCGTTCCACGAAGTGATTGGAGTAATTTAAAATGAATAAAATTAATTACTTTTTCCTATTATCATTATTGGTAATTTCTCCAACCATATATGCAAAAACTATCCAAATTGATTTTACTCCATATGAAACCTACAGTATAGAAGTTGCTCATATTGATGTTGGTGACACCATAGAGTGGTTGCCTAATGTTGATCACAATGTTGAATTTCTGGGTGGCCCAAACATGAATTCTCTTCCAGAAAAGTCAGGGTTTAATTCTTTTTATAAAGTCAATTTTGATTTACCAGGAGTTTATCTATATCATTGTACGCCNCATGGCAACATGGGCATGTTAGGACTAGTTATTGTAGGAAATAACTTTCATAACTTAAAAGATATTGAAAAAATAAAATTATCCCCCTGTTGCAAAGTCAGTATTGGAAAAATTAATAAAAGAATCCCAGTCTAATTTGTAATNAATAAAATTTATAACCAAACTAAATATTAATTACATTTTTTAATTTATTAGCATACAATTTTTTTACCAAACTATTTCTATTCAATATAAAAGCCATTTGATTTATTGACCCTTTATCAGTTATCTCTCCTTTTGACCTTGAAAGTTTGTGAGAAAAAAAGATTACTCGTTTAATATATTGTGACTTACTTTCAGTTTTGTTCTTATAATCTTTCAAAATTTTAATTATTTTGTTTTTTAACTTATTATTTGAAAGTATATCTTGCTTATTTATTGAATAATCTAATTTGGCAATTTGAGCACAATTAATAATATTTGGAATAATAATAGCACTTAAAAATTCTTGATCTTCTCCAACTATTATTACATCATTTGCAATGCCACCAAATGCATTAAGAATTTTGCTTCTTACAGCCCCTACAGAAACCCAGGTCCCTGTATTTAATTTAAAATTTTCAGACAGTCTTCCATCAAAATAAAAACCCAAATCTGGATTACTTTTATCTTGAAATTTAAGTGCATCTCCAATTTTAAAGAAACCATCCTTATCAAATGATTTTAATGTTTGAATTTCATCATTCCAATATCCTGGTGTAATATGCGGTCCCTTTAGCCTTACTTCAAATTTGTCACCAAATGGAATTAATTTCATTTCAGTACCAAACTGCGGAACTCCAATATTTCCTGGAAAGTTACATCTATAAGTTGGCATTGTAGTCATTGGAGCAGTCTCACTTGCACCATATGCTGCAGAAAAAAATATTTTCTCACCTGTGTATTCCACTGATAATTTTTCCATTTGCTTAAAAACATGATTTGGCATTGATGCACCTGAGTAAACCAAGAGCTTAATTCTTTTAAAGAATGATTTTGCAAGCAAAGTATTCTTACTCATCTCTGTTACTAAAAGCTCATATCCCTTTGGAACATTGAAGTACCATGTAGGACCAATGTCAGTGAGATTTTTTACTGTTTTCGCAAAGTCATTTGGGTTTGGAGAACCATTATCAATATAAAAGGTTCCTCCATTATATAACGCCAAATTAAAAGCTTTATTTCCTCCTGCAACATGAGACCATGGCATCCAATCAACCAAAACAGGTGGTTCTTCTTTAATAAATTCATAGGCTTTAGTTGCCATCGAAATATTACTACATAACATCTGATGAGTTTGTATAACTGCTTTAGGTGTTCCTGTAGAACCACTCGTAAATAAAAACTTAGCTATGTCATTAGGTTTAGTATCTACTTTTTTTAGATCAACATCTAAATTCTGATTAACAATTTTATCAATTAAATAATTTTCATTTAACGGATTTTTAGCAACTAAAGCTTTATTTTCTGGAACCAGTTTACTGATAGCTTTTTGAAATTTTTTTCCATCATCAGCAAAGACAAAACCAGGGCTTAAAATTTCTTTTATCTTTCCCAACCTATCTAAATCATCTTCAAAAAGAGAGTAAGCAGGCGATATTGAAGAATAAGGAATTTTTGAATACAAGCAAGCTAATGCAACTAAAGCGTGATTAATATCATTTCCAGATAAAATTAATAATGGCCTCTTTTCTGATAACCTATGATTTAATAAAAAATACGCTATACTTTTAACTTTTTTAAGCGTTTCTATATATGAGATTTTTTCCCATAAATTTGAATGATTTCTTTGAGCTAAAAATATTGTTTCCGGTGTTTTTGTTGACCAGTGCATTAATTTTAAAATAATGTTAGATGGCCATTCATCTGGTGTAATTATATTCTTTATNATTATTGATCCATCATTTTGATGTAAGACTTCTAGTTTAGGGATGCCAAAATTTACTTTCCTAGAATAATTCATAAATTTTTTTAAATATATTAAATTAATATTGAATTTTTAACATTCTTTAAATAATCAATAAATGAGTAATTTAATAAGGTTAAATTTTGTTTTCGAAATTTCATTCAGCATTAAATTTAAGTATAGCATTAACAATTAGTGCAGCTTTTTGGGGTTTATTTTGGATACCTCTAAGACAGATTGAAAGTTCTGGTATAAGTGCTTCATGGACTGTAATAATATTTAATGCATTTCCACTTATTGTATTAGTTCCATTATTTTTTCTTTTTTTNAGTAAATTTAAGCAANCACTAAAACCAATTTTGTATGCGTCACTTGCAATTGGAATGGCTATAACTTTTTATTCCAAAGGGCTTGTAGAAACTACTGTCATCAGAGCGACGTTATTATTTTATTTGACACCTATATGGTCAACCATATTTGGTATAATCTGGTTATCTGAAAAACTTACATTCGGCAGAGTTGCTTCAATTATAATTGCTATAATTGGTCTTTTACTACTTTTATCCGGTAGTCAGTCAGGGANNAAACCTCTAAATATTGGAGATTTTTATGGTTTAATGTCAGGAATATTTTGGGGGTTAGGTGCAACTTTTATAAATAGATGGTCCAATATGAATATAATACCATTAACTTTGTTCTGTTTTATATTTTCTACAATNTTCTCCTTGTTTTTTCCTCTTTATTTTGTGCCTGAGATTTTACCTGACTTAAGTCTAATTATTAACTCCATATATACTATTTTTATCTGGGCGAANTTANTGTTATTGCCTAGCTTCTGTATAATATTTTTTACTGCAAAGTTCTTATCACCAGGAAGAGTAGGTATTCTAATGATGTCAGAAGTAATAGTTGCAATGTTTTCNGCATCAATTTTAATNCCAGATGAAAAAATGTTTCNTATNCAATGGNTAGGNGCATTTGCCATTTTATTAGCAGGATTTTATGAAGTTATTTTCAATATTANAAAGAATTAATATTTTTTAANTATTTGAGATATTAAAATGAAATCGATACCACATTATGATTGTGATTTTTATTCAGACGCGTTCATTCAAATGCCACATTATCATTACACCAAAATGAGACAACTTGGACCTGTTGTTTATATTCCTCAATTAAACAACTTTGCGATTACCAAATTTAAAGCATTGAAAAAGGCACTATTTGATTTTGAATCTTTGTGTAGTGGTGATGGAATTGCTGCAGATGAAGTAGGATGCAAATACGTAAAAGGACAAATAGTTTCATCTGATCCACCTGTTCATAGAGTCATGAGAAAAGCAATGTTGCCCCCTCTGATGCCAAAAAATATTAATGAAATATCCCCAATAGTTAAAAAAGAATCTATTAAATTAATTAATAAATTAATAAAACAAAAAGAATTTGATGCTGTTTCTGATCTGGCTCAATTTTTACCACTGAATATTGTTCGNGATTTGGTTGGTGTNCCAGATTTTGGAAAAGATAATATGCTTAATTGGGCTGGTGCCTCNTTTGATGTAATAGGTGTGCAGAATCAAAGAGGAAAAAGAGGCGTTGAAGAAATTATTAAATTAAGAAAATTTATTACAGGAAAATTAAATCTCAAAACAGTTAAACAAAATAGTTGGATTGGAAGAATTTTGCAGCTTATAAAGGATGGCTTGCTAGAAGAAAACTTAGGAAATCGTTTAATAAGAGATTATATAAACCCAAGTTTAGACACTACAATTTCTGCAATATCTCATTTAATACTTTTGCTATCAGAAAATTATAATGAATGGTCAAAATTACAAAAAAATTCATCCCTAATTAAGAATACTATCAATGAAGCTATTCGACTTGGATCACCGATCAGGTCTTTTTCTAGAAAGGCAATTAAAAATATTGATATTGAAGGTTATCATATTCCTAAAAATTCACGTGTAATGATGTTGTTTGCATCAGCTAACCGAGATGAAGAAATTTTCAAAAATTCTCATAAGTTTGATATAGAGAGAAGTTTTAATGAGCATCTTGGTTTTGGGTATGGGATACATAGCTGTGTTGGAAAGTATCTAGCACAATTAGAAATGAGTTCNTTNCTTGAAGCTATGATACCTTCTATAAAAAAAATAGAGACTAAAAACCCTGAAACTCTTTTGAATAATACAATTTGTGGTTTTCAAAAATTGCCAACTAAATTTATTCCATTTGATACAAAAAAAATATAAAACTAAATTTTAACTTTTAAAATGGCTTGAGTGGAAATTAGTAGAAAATTAGAACCTCCCAAAAAAGGGTTTTCGGTATTTGAGTTTGAAGGGCGATTACTTAGAGCGCATTCAATAATGCATAAGTATAAATTAGATGCTTTGTTCCTTACTATGCCGGCAAATATAAGATACTTTACAGGTTTTGATACTCAATTTTTCCATAGTCCAACAAGGCCTTGGTTTTTGGTAATTCCTTATAATAAAAAGCCTATTGCTGTTATCCCTGAAATAGGAAAAACTCTAATGGAGATGACATGGGTTGAGGATATTAGAACATGGGATTCACCTAATCCTAATGATGATGGAATTTCTTTATTATTTTCAGTTTTCAAAGATTTAAAAATAAAATTTAATTCCGTGGGTGCAGAATTAGGAATGGAAATGTCTTTGAGAATGCCTTGGATAGACTTCAACAAACTTTTAGAAAAACAGAAGCAAACCTTTTTAGATGCAACACAAGCTATATGGGAAATAAGAACAGTAAAAACAAAAGCAGAAATTAATCATATAAATTTTATTTGTAAGGCAGTGAGCAGTTGTTATTATAGTTTGCCTAAAATTATTAATCTTGGTGAAACAGAGAGACAAGTTTCAGAAAAATTAAAAAAAAATATTATTGATAGTGGAGCTGATAGTATACCATTTATGCCTGTTGTATCTGGCCAAAATGGTGTTTCTCAAATAATAAGTGGTCCGTCAGATAAGGAGTTAGAGAAAGGTGATTTATTATTTATTGACACCGGATCGACTTATGATGGTTATTTTTGTGATTTTGATAGAAATTACGCAATAGGCAATGCCTCTGATGAGGTAAGAGAGGTATATGATTTATTATGGTTAGCAACTGAGGCTGGAATTAATGCAGCTAAGCCAGGGGCTACTACTGGGGATGTTTGGCTTGCAATAAATAAAATTATTGAGGATAAAAAACTTATAAAAAATAATGTTGGGAGATTAGGCCATGGATTAGGTTTACAATTAACCGAACCACCATCTCACAGCTTTAAAAATGAAACAAAAATTTTAGAGAACATGGTTTTAACAATTGAACCAGGATTAGAATATTTACCAGGGAAATTAATGGTTCATGAAGAAAATATATTGGTAACAAAAGATGGCCCTCAGTTACTCACAACAAGAGCACCAAAAGAATTACCAATAATAAATTAGTAATCTCTGAATTACTTAAAAATTATTATGCTTAACTTATGAAATATATTGTAACGTTATCACCATTATTAAAGAGTGCATTATTGCTTTGTGCAGGATTATCTATATTTGGATTTGCTGATAATTTTATTATGTTGATTTCAGATCAGGTTGGCGTGGGTCAATTTCACTTTTCAAGGTCACTAATAGCCTCCTTGGCGGTAATTTGTTTTGCTTTTTATTTTAACGAAAACCTAAGACCAAAAAACATAAAAATGGTTTTAATAAGAACTTTTTTCAATGTAATTGCCATGATTTTATATTTTGGGGTTATACCCATGATGCCAATTGCTGAGGCAGGCGCTGGTTTGTTTACATCACCTATTTTTGTCTTATTATTTTCATTTTTAATTTTTNGAGAAAAAATAAAAATAATCCAAATAGCATCTTTCATAATTGGATTAACAGGTGTTTTTTTAATATTAGGAACTCAAATTTCAAGTCTAACTATTTACCATACACTGCCTTTATTAGCTGGAGCTACTTACGCAATGGGCACCATAATAACAAACAAATATTGCAAAGATGAAAGTCCACTATCATTACTTTTAATGTTTCTTAGTTCCATTGGTGTTGTAGGTTTATTAATTTCAATCTTTTTTACAGTTAATCCAGTTAATAGTGTTCATTTTGACAGTGCGCCTTTTATTTTTATGGGCTGGCAACAAACAAATGCTTTTTACTGGTATGTAATGGTTTTTCTGGGCTTAAGCGCTGCATTAGCTATTTACTTCATCATCTTAGCATATCAAATATATAAACCNAGTTACTCTTCTATTTATGAATATTCATATCTTATCTCTGCGGGTTTCTTTGGTTGGTTATTTTGGAACCAGATACCCTCTTTGATGAGCCTGATTGGGATTTTAGCAATAATTTTTGCAGGGNTNAATATAGCAATAAACAGTAGCCATAATGATGAAAATGAGAAAATTTAATTACCCTCTTTTTTCAACTAATCTAGCGTAAATTGATGCTCCTATCGGTAAAATACCATCATCCAAGATAAAACCGTCATTATGAAGAGGTAGAGATCCTCCATGTGCTATATTACAGTAGGCGCCAGGCACAACTTTCAACATATCAGAAAAATCTTCAGAGCCAGTAACTAGGTCTGTTCTGAAAAATGCATTTTCTTTACCAACAATTTCAGATGCAACCTCATGCATAACCTCACTTAATTGTTGATCATTAATGAGAACGTCAAAAATCTCTCTATTATCTAATTCGATTTCAACATTATAGCTTTTTTTCACTCCATCAATAATTTCTCGCATTCTTTTTCTTACAAGCTTTGCAATCTCTTCATCAAAGTAACGCATAGTACCTGATAAAGAACAATCTGAAGGTATTACATTATATGCACTACCAGAGTGTATTTTTGTTATTGATAACACTATTGTTTGAGTAGGTGGTACATTTCTACTTACAATTGTCTGCAATTGTGAAATTAGTGATGAGGCAATAATTATTGGATCCTTTGAACCTTCAGGCCTAGCTGCATGTGAACCAAATGCTTTGATTGTAATATCAAAAAAATCAGCTCCTGCCATTGCAACTCCAGGTTTTATNCCAACTTTACCAAGCTCTCCTGTNGGCCAATTGTGAAGACCNTAAATTTCATCACATGGAAATTTTTCAAATAGTTTATCTGCAAGCATNGCTTTAGCGCCTCCAAGACCTTCTTCAGCTGGCTGAAAAATAAAGATTGCTTTTCCTGAAAAATTTTTGTTTTCAGCTAAATAACGTGCTGCTCCTAAAAGCATTGTTGTATGTGCATCATGACCACATGCATGCATCACACCAGGATTTTTTGAAGAATATGGTAAATTTGTTTTTTCATGAATTGGTAGAGCATCCATATCAGCTCTTAATCCAATTGTTTTTCCAGGTTTATTTCCTTCTAAAACACCAACAACCCCCATTTTACCTATGCCAGTATACGTTTTAATTCCCACACCATTTAAAAACTCATTTACTTTTTTTGAGGTCCTCACCTCCTCCATACCTAATTCTGGGTGCTGATGAAAGTCTTGAAAAATTTTAATAAGATCATCCGAAAAATTTTGAATTTCATCTATTACGGGCAAGTTATTTTCCTTTCTTTATAAATTGCAAAATACTAAATATTAAATAAGTTCACTAAAATTAACTAATTAATTTCAAGTATTTTATTTGCTATTTTTTTTGCTTCATCTTCGGATATATTCTTTTCTTTTTTAATCTCTTTAACAATGATATCAAACATCATTNCTTTTTTATCTTCAGTAGTATATTTATATTTTCTTTTTAATTGTTCATAAAATGTTTGATCATTATTAAACCAATCATCTGAGCTTTTTTCATTTTGATTGTTTCTAAAACTATTAATTATACTATTAATAAATTCATCCCCTATAGGAACAAATGTGTCTTTGTTCATATCAGAGATATTGTCTTTATTTTTTTCAGGACCAAAAATATTAATATTGCCTAATTTCTTTGGATCAATTCCTAATTGATTAAATATTTTATTAACAGTTTCTTCTCCAATAGGTTTAAACTGTTCTCTTCTTATTAAGTTTTCTTTTTCCTTATATTTTCTTAAAGTCTCAGACTCTGTTGAAGGCTCACTATTTTTAAATATACCAAAAAACCAATTAACAGCATTATCACCGAATGGTGTTTTCTCTGAATTTAAATTTGCNCCTTCTTCNGCTTTCNNNCTNGCCTCTTCCTCAGCTTTCTTTCNCGCCTCTTCTTCAGCCTTCAGTTTCGCTTCTTCCTCTGCCTTCAATCTCGCNTCTTCNTCNGCNTTCNNNCTNGCNTCTTCCTCTGCCTTCAATCTCGCTTCTTCCTCAGCTTTCTTCCTCGCCTCTTCTTCTGCTTTCTTCCTAGCTTCTTCCTCTGCTTTTAAAAAAGCCTCTTCCTCTGCCTTTTGTTGAGCTATTTTTTCATTTTTAATTCTTTGTTCTTCTTCAGCTTTCTTCCTCGCCTCTTCTTCTGCCTTCAGTCTGGCC
>FUFK010038690.1_pt1 | contig 17075 bp, 24 predicted proteins | sample 1021851 | NCBI WGS metagenome assembly FUFK01 (sample SAMEA51879418, study PRJEB19060) | metagenome | reverse complement strand
GCTGCGGGTACACATTTAGGATAGTTTCTTCTTTTCTCACCCTTACTACGACCACACTTAGGAAAGCCACCGCCTTTCTTTGGGTTAGCAATATCAACCCAATTGGCTCTGACCCATGATCGTAAACCTTTTGACATTATCTTTTCTTTTTTCTTTTAGGTTTTATTCTACCGCTACATACACCAGCAGCGTACATATTGGCATACGCTGATGGGTACACTTTAAACTTACGCTTTGCAGCAGCTTTACCTCTAGCACAAAGTTTAGCCATTTCTTTTTCTTCCTTGTCTGAGTTTAGCAAAGTCTGCTCTAGTAATCTTATCTCTTGGAAAAGCTACACGAGCTATCTTCATCTGCTTTGCAGTATATTTTTTTCTACCTTTTTTCTTTGGCATTATCTTTTCTTTTTATTTTTTTTCTTCTTAGCTTTTTTAACTTTAGAAGGTTTTTTCATTTTCTTTCCGTAGTGTCCTGGCATTATGTTCTCCTTTTATATATTTATCAAAGCAACTTTCTTTGCCATTATAAGGCTGACAAAAGTATTTGTTCTCTCCATTTATAATCCATCCACCCATAGTATTCAACAACTCTCTTTTACACATTGTGCAATACCCACAGACAAACACAATGTTTTTACGAGACCAAGTTTTTTTCTTTACCATTTTTTGCAAGACCAATAACGAGCTGTAAACTTATCTGTTGCAGTAGCACAACGATGTCTAGCTCTAAAACTTTTCCTAGCTGCGGGATTTGATTTACGTATCTTCATGTTGGCATCTCCGTATCTAATGATCTTTGATTTGCCACCTTTACAGGCTTTGACTACAAACTTCTTACCACCCTGGACTTGTCGTCTAGGTGAATTACATTTCATCTTTGATTTATCTATAGCCATAACTATCTATAATATTTTCTGTTGTATAAAACAACTTTCCATTTATCTTTCTTTTTAAAGTTGCCACGTTTAGCATATTCCGTAGCTTCTTTTTCTGTGTCCCATATCTCATTAGTGAACAACTCCCAATTATCGTTACGCATCCACAAGATACAATACACTATTTAAAACCGATTAATTTTAAAATAATTTTCTCTATAAAATCTATGATTTTTTTTATCATTAATCAGTCTTTGATATGCTTATTATCTTACCATCTTTAACAACAGCATTAACTTTCATACATTGATATACTGCGTTGTTTGAACTTCTAATTGCAATTCTTTTTCTTGAAAGACATTCGCTTAACGAAGGCATAAGCAAGTGTTCTTTTAAAACTGGCGGATCGCCAAGGTACATGAGAAGTGCAAAAACTAATTCCATTTAGTGTCCATTCATTTTCTTTTGGAAAGCATCAAACTGTTCTTTTAAGTGATCTATATTAACTTTATTATATCTGCTTTCCTGTATTTCTTTTTGTATAGTTTCAATCTCACCTGCAAGGTGTTCAATCAACATATACATTTCCAGATTCTTGGGTTCTTGCTCAGCCTTTTTTAAAAGATCAGCTTGAAATAAGGTGTCTGCTGTCTCTAATTTATTTAATCTTTCTTGGATTGTGAAGAAGGCATATAAACCTGTACATATAAAAAAAATTATAGCTATTAAATTTTTTATTGGTAGACCTATGTTTGTATTTTCACTTATCTTCATTGTGGTTCGTCTCCTCCGCATACATATCCAACTACTTGTTTACCATTATGTTCGTGGTAGTACAAGTTGCTAAACATCTTTCTTTGCTTTCTTTCAGTGACTTTTACATTATAATGATACCAAGTCTCACAAGAAGTGTGTATTTCAAAACTTGTCATTTTTATTTCACCAAACGTTGTCAAATACAATAATGTTATAATAATTGGTTTCAATTACCACCTCTGTTTCTTTTCTTCCAAGTTCTTTTTTTATGCTTATTCATAGATGACATCTTAGGTCTCCTTGAAGCAATGCTAGTTTTTTTTGCTATTCTTACGTGCTTTGGCTTGTTTAAATCGAACTTTACCCTTGCCATATTTACCTGTCTGTTGAGATAATAATTTTACTTTACGTGAGTATTGTTGAACAAAAGATGTTTTGATGGTCATTTGTTGAAGTTTTTTATTTCACTAGCTTTGATACCATAGATAGCTGCAACAACAGATACCCAAAGTCCGACCAGCCACCATGGCATTGACTGTAATTTTTCAAAGAATAAATCCATCTTCTCTTCTATTCTTTCATCCTCTGAGAAAACTGAATAAGCTAACATGAAGATAGGAGTGGATAAAACAATAAGAACGAACTCATCTTTCCAGTCTCCCTTCTGATGCTCGAATACTTTACCTTTATATTCTATCTCACCCCTCTTCATCTTCTCTGCGTGAAGTAGTCTAGCTTCTGATAATGCTTCTTTAGTTTTTTGTTTATCAGAATACAGCTTAGCAGCTGTCTTAATTCCCATACCTAATACGTTAAACCACATTATTCTATTACCTTACCATCTTTCCACTTCATATCAGGCAAACCATTTTCAAAAGTTTTACCATCGTAAGTAAGTATTTGTTTTCTGTTATTACCTTTTTCATTATAACTACAATGAATCCAACCTGCAGCTGGATCATCTTTCTTATAATATTCAAGGATGAGTTGGTCAAAGTCGCAGTTGTTTGAAATCCAATAAGCTACTTTTATATTAGGCACACCAGCAATCTCAAAATCCGCCGCTTGACCTTTTGCGTGTTGGCTCGTCTTTTTGCTACCGATAGCTACACATAGCTCTTCTGATCTATATCCTGATGTAATCGTTATAGGTTTATCAAATTTGTTTCTTACAGGTTCTAATACACAGTAGCATAAATCTTCTAAATTTTTTATATCACCTGCTCCCGGTGTATTATCAATACCTTTACGTTGAGCCGTCATAGACTTGGTAAACTCTTCTAATTTAAAATGCTTCGATAGTTTCATTTGTTATAATATATTTTGACTTTTAATTTTTTTTGTAATTCTGTCAATCCTCTATTTATTAATGACCCTGCCTTTCTAACATACCTATCTTTAGGTGTATAGTCAGATTTTCTATAGTTTGCGGTCTTTACATCGTAGGCTTGATATTTACCTGTGTTTATATCTAATACAACCATATCTATTGGACCAATACCCATGGCTGGTACAAATACAATTTTATCAGGGTCTTGTGCAAATTTAGCTTGTGCGATGAGTTCATTATATAATCCTACTGAAGCTGTTTTGTTTCGTTTAGCCATTCCATTTAAAAAAACCTAGAACTGTAGCCACAAGTCCACCAACAACAATAAAAAAGCCAACAGCACCTTTACCTTTGTTCATGTCAGCTCTAAGATTTTTTATATCTAAACGCATTTCATCTATAGCTTTGAANAAAGTTTTCATACGTTCAGCACANACTTTCTCATGATAAGAAATTCTNANNCTNTTANTTTTTTCTGCGTACTNTTTAATNTCTTTTGCACTTACAGAAGATTTTTTTTGTTTTCTTTTTGAAACCATCTTTTAACTCTTCCCAAAATATTTTTATTTCTTCTACTAAAGTTTTAAAAAATTTATCCATAATAACTCCTATGATTCTTTTACTTGTTCGCATTTAAAATTTACTAACACTTTATTTCTATTTACTATACCACTATCTATTTTATTTATCTCTTCAATAGATCGTAGATAACCCGCATTAGCACATTCTTGCCAAGAATTAAAGACAAAGTTATCCGTAATTGGTGGTAGACAATTTAGGTATATGGCTGAACAAATATTTAAAATCAAAATAAATTTCATTTGATTTTACTATCAGATATGTCTTTAAATTAATATGTCTATCTTGCCGTAGCTGGTATGTTGTTACTTCCTACAATACTTTGTCCAAATGCCATTCCAATATAAGTATAGTTACTATAGTTTAAATGACCATTTGCTGTATCTCTAATTACTATTCCATTACTTACTAAATCTATATTAGTTTCATTACTTTCTGCATTTGCATGATTAGAAGCAAGTCTATCGTTTTGTGGGTTATATCCCTCTCTTTTATTATCATATAAAGTCCAACTTTCTGAACCATTACTAGATGCTTTACCTATCCACCAAATAGGTTTAAAATTACAATGAATAAATCTTGGTTGACTACCATTAGCTGTGTATGTGAATGCTTTAGAAAATCCTGGTTTTTCAGCAAAGCAATATGCCATTAACTCAGAACCACTATTCCATTCATTACCAATAGAAAATACTGAACTTGTTGGTTCTGTATCATTCCATCTATTTGTAGCTGTACCTACTGCTTGGGTTTGGCTTAATTCTAAATATTTTGTTGCACCTAAATCTTTATGGTACACTTGCCAATCAGCAGTTGAGCTTGTTCGTTTAACAAACATCATTGCTGGTTTTACTCCCAGACCATGACCAATAGTTGCTGCACTTCCTGTTGCCGTAAATTTTACCATACTAAATCCTGACGTTGTATTAGCAGATGTATAAGTCGTTGTTATGCTTCCATCTGCATTTGAAGAACCTTGACCATTTGCTTTAAAGTTCCAAGATATAAAATTATCACTATTTGCATTTACATCACCAAAGTTATTTAGTGTAAAACCATCAGAATCAAAAGATGTTAAAGAATTAGAATATGCAGCACTTGTTTCATTTGTATCAGGAGACAACCTATATGTTGCACCTCTAATAGCATCAAACAACATATGTGAATTAGCTGATGTTCTATTTTTAATCCAAACAAAATCAGGTTGAAAACCTACTCCAGTAATAGAATTTGAACTGTTATTTCCTGTATAAGTTACTGCATTCATATGTGCTGATGCTTTATCTACTGTTGTGTATGCCATTATGCGTTTATTCCTTTTGTTGATATTGGTTGATAACCAGTTGGTACTTCATATTTAAATCTAGCTGCTGTATCTCCAGTTGATGGATTGTAAGTTGTTGCACTACCACCTAAATAAGTTGTTCTAAAATAACCATTACCTGCATTAAGTTCAATCATGTCATCATTATATCCATTCCAAGCTATTGTATAATGTTTGCTAGTATCTATTGATGTAAATGCTGCATTAGTTGTAGTACCAGCAGATATTTCTGATTGTGTTGCAGAGTTTTGCCAAGTTCCATTTTTACCAAACCATATAGCACCATTGTTATAAGCTAGTTGTAAAAAGTCTAAGGAAGTCCAACTATTTCCATAAGAAGAACCTGAACCAGCATTTTCTTTTACTCCAGTTTTTCTGTAACAATATGCTCTTGATTGATTTGCAAAATTAGAATTAGCTGGTGATTGTTGGTCAACATCTATTATTCCGATAAATTGGTCATTACCCAGATTACCACATTTAAATTCACAATAAAATTTACCTGTACCTGGAAAAGCAATAGAACCATAAGCAGTTCTCCAAGTGTTATCAGTTTGAGTTGCTAAATATGTGCTTCCATTTCCTATTGTTCCTATACCAGCTGTTTGTGCATGAAGTAAATTCCAAATGCAATAGTTGTTGCTTGGATTGTCAATAGTTTGTGTTGCATTACCACTACCTGATAAAGTCAGAGTTTGATTATTACCTGAGCTGTCAGTTAAAAGACTTGTTCTGTCTGCGAACTTTAAGAAAAATCCATTAGTTCCATGAGTAACAGAAGGTGATGTGTTCGGCTTCCATTCTCCAGTTGTTGCGTCAGTAGAACCGAAGTCTGATGCTGCATAAGCATAACCATCGCAATAATGAATATGAGCGTAATTATGATTTGAAAAATTGCTAAAATATGAACCGAACTGAATAGCACCACTTACAACAGCACCCATTGAATAACTTGAAGATGGGTTTGTTTTAGCTGAAACTAAATTAGAATCATCATCAACTCTATCACCATTAATATATAATCTCCATCTGTCCTCAGCAGTACTATTTGTAGTATCACAAACTGCTACATAATGCGACCAAGCGTTAGGATCTCTTTTCTTAACATTTAAAGTTAAATCTCCATAAGAATAACTACCACTTAAATAACTTCTAAATTTTACTGTTGGATTTGAATATAATGAAACAACATTAGAGCCATCTTGGTAGAATTGAAATATTCCACCATCTCCTGTGCTTTGACATTGTTTAACCCAACAAGATACTGTCCAAGTAGTTCCACTTGCTGATGAGTTTGTTCTATTAATTGATGTAGTTGGCATATTAGTTTAATTGCACTCCGTTCTCTATTCCTACTGATACAGTAATACTAAAATCTCTTGTTACTACCTGAGACTCTACATCAGTTGCAGATAATGTAAAGTTATAAGTTTTAGACTCTGTAGGACTTGGTGCAGTACCAGTTATGTTATAAGTAGCACTTGCAGCAGGTGTTCCAGATAAAGTTAAATTCATTGTTGCTGCTGGAGTATTAGCGTTTGATGTTAATACAGATGTTGTTTCTGCTATCGTTACATTGCTGTCTGATGAAGCAGCGACAGATAAAGATACTGATTCTCCTGCACCCACTGTTCCAATAGACCCAGCTCCAGTTGAAAATGAAGGAGCTGTACTTGCTGTAATAATATTGTTTGTACTTCTTCCTGAATTACCATCAGGGTTTTCAATTCTTACAAAATAATTTCCTGATGCTAAAGTTAAATTAACTGATAATGTTGTTGCGTTTGTTAATGAAACTGTATTTGCTCTTGTTATTGCTCCAGTAGATCCGTTTATAAAATCTACAATTGGTATAGCAACAAAATTTGTTCCTGTAATATTAATTGTTGTTGCTGTAGCTGGTGCAATTGTTTGAGATACATCTGCTACAGTTGGTTTAGTTTCTGAAATGGTTGAAAAAGATAACACACCTGATCCATTAGTAACCATAGCTTGACCACTAGAACCTGTGCTTGAAGGTAATGTAAATGCAATATCACCTGAAAATGCAGAGTGTGCAGGAGCAGAAAGTGAAACATGGTGGCTATTATTTTCACAATTTAAAAGTAATTTACCTGAGTTTGTATTACCTTTTANNTCAACAGCACCAGTTCCATTCGGTGCTAATACTAAATCTCTGTTTGAAACAGTAACTATTTCCTGATTATTAGTATCTAAATTACCACCTAACTGTGGTGTAGTATCTGCTGATATAGAAGTTAATCCTGTTGAAACATTTACCCAAGCTGNACCATTATAATATTTTAAATTTCCTGTACCTGTGTTTGTGTAAAGCATACCTGCNGCTAAAGCATCACCATCATTATCAGTTGTTGGATCAGATGATTTTGCACCAAGATAAGTATCGTCAAATGTATCTAAAGAATTTGCAGCAGAGGTTGCTGAACTAGCAGCGGCAGTTGNAGAATTTGATNCGTTAGTTGCTTGTGTTGATGCGGTACTTGCAGATGTTGAGGCATTAGATGCTTGTGTAGATGCAGTTGTAGCAGAACTTGCGGCAGCTGTGGCTGAACTCGCTGCTGCGGTAGCAGATGATGCAGCATTAGTTGCTGATGTCGTTGCTGAAGCTGCGTCTACAATTAAATCATATTTAGCAGAGTTTGCATTAGTTGTTAAAGGTTCTGAACCTGATGAAGTGTGTGCTGCATTAACTATAAAAATATTATTTGTTGATGTATCTTTAACTATATCTCTTACAACATAAGCTGTGCCACTAGACCAATTACCTTTGAATGTACCAAGCTCTTGAGTTACTGAAAGTTCGCCAGTTGAATCGAATGATAAAACTTTATTAGCTCTATCTGTTGCACCTACAGTAAACTCTGTAGATGTCATAGTGTTTGTTCTTGATAACTTTATAGACCTATCAAGTTCTTCTTGAACTTGTTGTGTCGTCATTGTTGCACGATCCAAACCCTCTTCGTGAGTCTCCGCAGGGAATGGATCATTGGCTATATAATCTATAGCCTGTGTTTGCGGGACAGCTCTTCTAATAAGCACAGTTTCACCAGACGCAGGTGTATTGCCTGTCGTGAAAGTAACATTTCCACCTGAAGCATCTCCCGCACCACTTACTGTGTAGTGTGTTGTTAGAGTCTTTGTTGTTTCTGTTCCAGTAGAGGAACGTATAATGACTTGTAGGTCTGTGTTTGCAAATATTTTAAAAGTATAGGCAAAAACTGTAGTAGAACCATTGCCTGAATATGAGTTTTTTACTGTCGTTGAAGATACTGTCATATTAACTCTCTATATTATCTTTTATTTTCCTTATCAACCTTTAAATTCATGTAGACCAAACCTCTTTTTGCTGTCTTAATCATTAGCAAATAATGAGTGTCTATCAACTCTCTTTTTTCATCAGCAGTATATTTTTTAGTATTATGTATATTTCTGATGCTATAATTAATACCTGAAAGTGCGTCTCTAATAGTTAGTAATTGTAACACATTTTTGTTTTTCATGTTAATTTTTTCTCTTAATTTTAGAGCTTCTTTAAACTCACCTCTTTTTTCTAAAATTATAATGCTATTAACTTCTTTTTCTATCTTGTTTAATTCTTTATAAAAATCAGTTATAAACTCAGACTGACCACTAGGATCTCTTAAATTAAAAGCTCTAATACCAGGTATAATAGTTAAACTGTCAGTAGGTTTTATAGGATCATCAATAATACCAAACTCAANTAAACCTTTGTCTGTNAGTTGAATAACAAATCTACCTAANCTACCAGTCCAAGCTCTTATAAAATTATCTATAATTATAGGACTATCTAATTTAGTATGATCACCTACCATTATATTAATTGCTCTTGATATACCTTTAGCAACCTCTGATGTATAAGTCGTATATTGATATTTTGATAATAGTTGTTTATCCATGTATTCAGGAACTAAAGGTTTGCCTGTAAAAAAACTTTTATCAAATAATCCTTCAAAAACAGGTACTGCAAACGTAGGTGTTGGGTTTAAATTTTTTATAGTTGAAATTCCAAAATCATATAAAAAATCGCTAAGCTCATCAGGATGTTCTTTGTTTAACCAATCTAACATTTGTTCTGTTCCTGTACCAAAAATTACACCAAGATCAAAAGGTTTAGCTATTCTATGAGGAACTCCATCTTTAACAATAATCCAATAATTAGTTTTTACCCATTCAGGTTGTCTTTGATAAACTTCATTGTCTTTGTTTGCAAACCAAAAATATACAGATGGTAATATTATAGAAGCAGTAATTAATGTCATAGCTCTGCCAGGTCTATCTCTAAAGGCTTCATAAATTTTTGTATAACCTTGAACTCTTGCATTATAAAAAGCAGATACTTGATTTAATCCCTTCATGTATAAACCCATCTTAGCATAATCAATTGTTACATCTCTTGATTCAAACCCACCTCTTTCAATAGCTTCTTTTTCTGTCATACCTTTTTTTCTTGATTTTGTATATGTTCTTCTAAACTCTGATACCCTTGTCATGTTTTCTGCAAATTCAGAAATTAATCTTAAATACTCTAAAGGTGTTTTAAGAAGGTTTCTCATTGGTCCACGATTTAAAATTTCAAATGCTGGTTTATCAAATATATTTCTATCAATAGAAATTAAAGTAGATTGCATACCACCTGATCGTAACCATTTGTTATAAATTTCTTTTGAGTTTCTACTTAAACCTGATTTACCTAATGCTAAAGTTACAGCTCCTTCTAATGAACTCCATAAAGGCACAAATCCATATTTACTAAAAACAGCAGCTGATACTGTATCTCTAAAAATATTTGCAAATACGAAGTCAGGAGATGCTGTAGCACCTGCTCTCAACCATCTTGCAGGAGCATTTAATCTAAACATTTTAGTAATATCTCCTAATGATTTTGGATCAAAATCTTTTAGTGCTTGAGCNANTTCTTTNCCAACTTCATAANNTTCAAACTTNCCATTTCTNATNACNCCNACNNNNGTTTCNNNNGGTTGNAAANATTCTTTTCTAAATACTTTAAAATTTTCTATAGCTTTATCAGATATAAAGTTTGATGATGTATCGTCTAGTATTTGTTCAAGTTCCTTTCTTTCTATTTTAATTTGTCTTGTTCTTGAACTTTTTTTAATATCAGGAAATGATTTCTGATTCTTCGCAACAAAATCAAAAAATTCAATTAAAGCAGCATTTCGTTCTGCTAATTTTATAATATGAAAAGTATTACTATATACAGTTTCAATCGGATCAATAACGTCTTTTTGTGAACCTTTNATTCTTTTTAGAGGATTTGATACATTCTTTGTATAACCAACTTCTCCTGCTACAGAGTCCATAACCCTTGAAAAAGGAACATAGTTTTTGTTTGCTTCAACCATAGCTTTAAAAGCATCTTCAGTAATTAAACCTTTGTCTTTAGCATATTTTAAAAGTCTTAAATTATAACCATCAAACTCTTTAGATATTTTTTCATATTTTTTTACTAATTCTTTATTAGTTACAACTTCACGAGCAGCTTTAATATCAAAGCCATGATCAATCCCTCTTTCTTGTAATTCTATTATTCTTTTTGAAACTTTATAAGTATTAAATTCTAAATATGATTTTTTATCTTTAGCTATTGGTTTTAATATTTCTTTAAAAGATTTACCATTTTGAACTAAATTTTTATTTAAAGTTCCTACTTCTATAAAGTGTCCTGCTCTATGTTCCATTCCAACTAGAGTTCTAAATCTTTCATAGACACTTAATTTTCCAGTTCTGCTTTTTGTTTTATCTACCTCTTTAACCATTCTGTACAAAGGATGTAATCTATCTATAAAACCTTGAGTTAATTTATTCGCTTTACCAGGCTCAGTAATCTCTTCTTTTGCAAATCTAATTTTATTTAAAATAGTATTTTCTGCTTCTGTTTCTAATTTTATATCTTTTTTAAAAGCATCTTCTTTTACCACTTTTGTTTCAGGCTTTTTATAAGCTCTAGGTATTGCAATGTTTTTACTTGATAAATCTTCGACTACTGTTTTGTCAGCAACATAATCTGTTACAATATCAATGGCATTGTTATTTGTTTTTTTAATTGTATTTATAACTTTTGCACCTCCTGATTCAGCTAATCCAAATGCAGCAAATAAAATTGTAGAATCAATTAATTGATCTTTACTAGGTAATTCTTGTTCTATGATTGCACCTGATCCTTCAAATCCAGCAACTCTTAATAATAGTTTTGATAAAAAGTTTTTTCCATAACCACCTAAACCTACAGCAGAACCTAATTGTATCGCTTCCTTTCCACCAGCTTTAACTCCTTCTTTTGTATAAATATCCCAAAACTCTGACCAACTATTGACTTGACCTTTCTGCAACATATTTAAATAAGTCTCTCTAATTGATCCTGCAAAAAAACCAGTACCTGCAGCAGTTCCTACTTTACCTGCTCGACCAAAAGTTAAAAGGTTTGTCAGCAAAGCACCTGTTAAATATACAGGCAAATCTTTTGTAATGACTGCAAGATTTTGTATGTTTCTTTCTATGATACCTGTATCTTCAAAAGGCTCTGCAACATAACCTTCAGGTAAACCTGTTCCTGTATTGCCAGGAAGTTGATGATAGTTTTGAATTAGATCAATAATACCCATATTAAAACCTCTGTTCCAATATTTTTCAAATTCAAAAGTTTCACCTACCAATTTTTCTTTTAAAGAAATATTGTTGGGTTCATTCTTTTCTACTTCTAATAATTTTTCGTATGTTGATTTTTTTTCTTCCTTACCTAAAGTTATAATATTATCCCATATTTTTTTTATTGGTCCTTTTTCAATAGGCTGATAACCAAACTCTTTAAGTATTTCTTCTGTCTCATAACCACCCTGCTCTAATTGAAATATCTTTTCTTGTTTCCAGTTTTCTATTTCTTTATTTGAAAAACCACCTTTTATTAACGCTTCATTTTGCTCAGCAAGACTAGTCATTATAATTTACCTATTCTTTTCAAATAATCTGTAGCTGATTCATTAGGTAATTTTTTTGCATCTCTTTCTTGAACAAAACCTTTATTCTTTTTAATTTGATCTACAATTTCTTTAAATAAAAGATTAGCATTAGGCATAAAGTTTAAAACATCTTTACCTATAAATTCTTTTTTAGTTGGGTCTGTTAAGGTTTTGGCAGGTATACCTTTTTTAATTCCATCAACATATCTTGCATACATTGTGTATTTGAAATTATTAAGTCTATCATCTAAACCTGGATCAATATTTTTTAATACAGGACTACCTTGAACTGGCATTTTATAAAAATCAATAAAGTTAAAAAAAGTTTTCATGTCTGAATAAGTGTTAGGATTTTTATTTTGATCATCAATCATCGTGCTTAAAAATACTAAATCTTGCATATTAACTCCTGACTCATATCTTTCCACGATTGATTTTGGTTCAGTCTCACCAGGTAAACTAAATTTATCAGTAACTTGATTGATTTGATCAGTTATAATTAAATCTATAATATCACTATTAGTATCAAAACTTGATAAAGTTTTACCCTCTGTTGATATAACTTTTGAATTTAAAGTTTTAAATTGTTCTATAATATCAGGTGTATTATTAAATAATGTTTCTATATTTCTGTCATACGTACCATTTTCTTTTTGTAATTTTAAAATTGATTCTTTAGCTTCGTTAGCTACTTGATTCTTTATAATTTGTTGGTTCGAAAGAATTTGAAACTGCATATCACTTCTCATTGATCTTGCTTTTTTATTTGCATACTCTTTAAATTTTGTTTTTTCAGCAATTGATAAAGAGTTGTAAAGACTGACTAATTCTTTATTACCACCAAATGTGCCTTTAGTTATTTCGTCATAAGCTATTGTTAAAAGAGAAGGATCGGCATCAGGTGGTAAATTTAAAGAACCTGTAAGAACTTGAAATTTGCTTTCTAATATATTTCCTTCTGCTACTGCTAAAAGTTTAGTTTTTTCTTCTATACCTAGTATATCAAAATCACCTCTTTCAAGTGCTTTTTTAAATTCAAAAGGTTGGCTTTTAGACATACCTTCTGCAAGATTAGTAACTCCAAATTTTTGATAGGCTTCAATTAATATTTTCTTTTGACCTTCATCGTAATTAGTATTAGCGTTTATTTTTTCTGCTACTTTGTTATTATAAATATCTAAATATACTGGTCCAACTTCTTTCAATGTTATAGCTTCTTTAGAAATATAATCTTCATCTATATCTTTTGATAATTTAATTTGTTCTTCTCTTGATCCTTGAAGAGCTTTTGTTTTTAAAATTCCAGCAGTTGAATAATATTTTTTTTCTATAGCTTTTTTTGTAAAATTATCTAAACCTTGAAACTTATTATTTTTAAAATAATTATATAAACTATTTACTTCTTGATCGTGTATGGAAGCAGCATCTGTTGGATTTCCGTTTTTTTTAGTTTCACTTTGAATAGTAAACAAACCTTTTTGTATAGTGTTTCCATTGTCATCTTTTTGATCAATGTACATATCAGATAATATTTTATATGCTTTATTATCAGCTTCTAATTTTTTTTCTTTTATGTATTCTTTTGTTAAAAAATCTGTAACAGGTTTGGTTGCTCTAAAAATATTTTCAGTTGGAGATATATTAGGAACATTACCAATACTACCAGTCTCTGTCGTTATTCTTCCTTGAGATATATATTTGGGTATTTTTATAGCCATACTATCCTCTCATTGCTAACAAACTTGTTCCAGCATCACTTGCTATTTTAATTTGTTCCATTCTTGCTCTTTGTTTTGCAATAGTTCCTTCAATCCTAGAAAAAGCTGCACTCTCAAAGGCTTGAGCTTTACCTATCTCAGCATTGTAACGCCTCTTATTTCTTTCAATTTCTGCTTCAAAAAGATTAGATAATTTAATTAGTTGAGAAGAACCTGATCCTTCTACTACTCCTGACTTGTTAGTATTAACAATCGTAGTTCCTTCTAACTCTCTAAATTTTTTATCAAATGTTGAAAGATCTAATGTTAATTGATTTTCTATAGCTTCAGCTTTTTGTTCTTCTATTTTAGCTTTTCTATTAAGAGCAGATTGTGTATATTTTCCAATAGAACCTGCTTGTTGTATACCTGCTACTGCTGATGCTCCTACTACTACTGGTGCTAACCAACTCATTTAAAAATCCTCGCATATCTGAAGTGGTCTGAACCATCAAAACCATAATGTTTCATCAACCCTTCGTTTTGTAAACCAAGCCATGAAGCAAACTTCAAACCTATTTTAAAGTCAGCTCTTACAGCTGTTTGTACTCTTTTTATATTATTTTCTTTAGCTAGTCTTGCAAAATTTTTCTTTATAGCTCTTGCTATAACTAGCGGATGATTCCAAACTTTGCTTGTTGCTAAGACCCAACCCTCTGCTACACCACTCCATATAATCTTCATACCCGCAGAAGCAATAGGTTCATTGTTTATAATACANGTNTAAGCTAATCCNTNTTGTTCTAGTTCCATNGCATCNCCATCAAACTTNGCATCTTGATCCATCAAGACGTGGTTCATTTGATTNGCAAGNATNATCTTACCATGNNTNGANATATAAGGAACTATNTGTAATAAATTTTTAGTCATTNGTTTGTAANTCNGGGTATAANGATAATANTGTTAAAGGTAAAGGTTGNGTTTGTCTAACAAANATAAAGCCATCAGTNTCNTANTNACCTCTAAANTCTACAGCTTTATCNCCAGTAAACACAGGTATACCTTCATCCATAGGATCAGATGATGTTCTAAATGGTATTCTTTCCATGTTATCTAAAGATTCACCAACCTCAACACCAATAGATTCAAATAATCTAATTGTGATTTCATATATTCTTTTTGTCTTACCTTGTGATGTACCATTCTGTGAACCAGCATCTAATCTCATCGTTTGCAGTATTGATTTGTAAGCTAAACCAACTTTAACATCAGTGGCGGAACGATCTAATGTAATCGAGCCACTTGATACTGTTTTGTCAGGGTGTGTTGCACCATTTGCTAATATAGAAACTGTTTGTCCCTCAAGATGATCTAAACCTGAAATAGTTGTAACAGCTGAACCACTATAAGCTAAAGCACTATCTAAAAAATTAAATGTTGTATTATCTGTTTCTGTAAAATCAAAGTTATTAATAAATTCTACAAANCTTCTTGTAGCACCATTAATTGTTCTTTTNANAATAACCCACGTTTGATATTCAGANTCATCTGTNGGTATAACTGAAACNCTTTCACATACTGCTTTACCTTCGTNAGTNNNNGCTAATCNANNATCATCNTCTAAAGATNTAATNGTTAANAATCCTGTAGACAATGGNGATGTNTCTGTAATCGTAACNACATTACTANNAACTGTTGCTGTAAAATCAGAATCAGCATTTATTAATGTTTGTAAATTTGTTGCTGTTTGGTTGTTACTAGATGTAGTATGAAATTTACCAGTTGTAGAAGATGTAGCGGATGTAAAAGTTGTCGTTGTGCCATCTGCTTTTGTTAAAACTATTCTTGTACCATCAGCTATGTTTGCATAATCTGTAACTGTAATCGTTGCATTGCCAAAACGACCACCAAAAATATGTCTGTGCCAAGCTGTAACTTGTTGTTCTCTTTGATAAGTTAAACCTATAAGCTCACCATCATTTCTAACTCCCCAAATAATTTGATTAGGTTCTTGTTGATAAGCTAATTGTGTTAGTCCACCTTCAGTAATATGTTCTGCAAGTATTGTCATGTCAGGTGCAATATAACCATCAACGTCAAAGTTATAAGCTAACTCTCTAATTTTTCTTTTAGCACGTTGAAGAAATAAAGTTACGTTACCTACTGCAATAGAATCTACATTAGCTGCACCATGGTTTGATTGTTTTTTAATTAATATATTTGTTGGTGTGATAGCACTATCAGTACCACCACCAGATACAGTAAACTCACCACCTGCTGTACCAATAATTAAAGTTCTTGTAGCAGTCATAAACCTAATAGCATTAACTTGGTTAGAAGCTATAGTATAAATAATGGCATCGTCATCTGCTACTGTACCACCAATGTTTGCATCCATGTTTTCATAATCGCCTGATCTTGAAAAAAAAATAGCTTGTGGTTGTTCACTTGTTCCAGCAAATACTAATCGTTGTTCAAAAAAAGTAACGCAAGAAGGATGTCCTGTAGTATCTGAAAAAGCTCCTAGTCTCCAATCTGCTGTAGCACTTGCACTATCTAAAGCTGTAATAATTGTTATTGTTGCATTTGTAGTATCAGTTACTCCTGTTATTTTTGCATAACCTGCATTTAAAAAAACAAATCTTCCAACATCTGTTGATTGAAAACCTGAACCACTATTAATACCTGTAACTGCAGAAGCTACTAAAGCTATACCTGTACCTACTGCTGATTGACCAGGGTTTAAAGTTGTGTCTGTTGTATTAGCATCTTGCATTGGTCCTTTAGTAAAATCTACATCTGTTAATGTCCAAGANGTATGACCTGTACGAGATAATTTTTCTACTTCGTGTGAAGGGTGAGTAATGTACATAACGTCTGCCGATTGTGCGAATTTTAAATCAAAAAGTTGTGCAGTTGTGTAAGGTGTTGTAATTTCAAAAACTTTATTAGATACACCACCAGAACTATAAGCAGTAAATCCTGTACTATTTATATCTACTGCATCTTTATCTTGTAGCTCAAATGTATTGGTTGTTTTATCTGCAACTAAAAATCTTTTACCATTCACTTCTGTCATACCTGAAACACCAGTAATAACAACTTCATCACCATTTTCATAACCATGTGAACTAGCAGTTACTACAGCAGGATTAGCTTGAGTGATGCCAGAAATAGTTTTGTCGCCTTCTAAAACAGATCCATCATCTTTATAAACTCTTATNTTAAGATTAGAAAACTCAAGCATATACGTTTGAGTTGTAGAAAATTCAAAAGGGATTAATCTTGTTTTGTTAGCACTACTTGCTACTTCAGCTACAAAGGTAGTACCTGATCTTCTTGCTGCCGCACCATGTGGATAAACAATAAAATTTTCTAATCGTTTACAACTTGATGAATACTTAGTTAGATCATTACGACCATCTAAACGTGGTGAAAGCTCTCCACCTGTAAAGTTGGTCAGCTGTGCTGCAACTCGTGCCATGTGTTAATACCT
>FUFK010039951.1_pt1 | contig 17078 bp, 9 predicted proteins | sample 1021851 | NCBI WGS metagenome assembly FUFK01 (sample SAMEA51879418, study PRJEB19060) | metagenome | reverse complement strand
GGTCGCCGTATTACCCGTAGTGTTTGTAACCGGCAGGTTGATGACCACCGGTTCGCCAGGTTCGGGGAAGCCGTTGTTGTTACCGCCGGCATCAGTAACCGTCAGAGCAGGTGTCTGAAGCAGATTAGGAAGGTCGAAGCCATCCGTAACTGCCGTATTATTGGCACCTGAGCCTGGATTTTGTATCGAGGCGCTGAAGCCAAGTCCGCGTGCCGCGAAGCCGCTCCACATTGCCGCAACGTCAGCGGATGTGCCGCTTGCCTGTGTTGCCGCGATGATTGCGTTTCGTTCGGTAATGAAAGTAGGGCCGATAGGTGCAAGTTTCATTCCGTCAGTTACGAACTGAAGCACCTTCCGATTGCCGACAGCCCAGCCATCGTTAGTAATAAAGCGGTCACGAACTTCCCAAAGGATCGAGCTCCATATCTCACCTATGTTGTGGACCTGGTCACAGGTACTGGATCCGACCGGGCCGCGGGCAAATGCGAAGTTGGTATTGTTCAACCGCGTGTTGCAGTTATTGTTGAGATAGCTGAACGTGTAGGCATTGTGCGGTTTATTGTTAGGTCCGCCTGTAAATGCCAGACGTGCCTTGGGATATCGCCGAATTCCGTAGTAGAAGTTGGCCGTAAACCCTGCTGTTATCTCGAGTGTGGAATAGCCGCCGGTTGTGTACACACCGTTAGCAGGGTCGCCCGGTTCGCTAAGCATTGCATGAGCATAGAAATCCGACCAGCCCTCTCCCATACCGCCGGCCATATTTCCGGTCAAGCCTGAAGCATTGCCGTGCAGGCGGTTGGAAAGCCCGTGTGTAACTTCATGGATGATGATTTCGGCATCTGTCGTTCCGTCGCGATCCGGCGTTGGTCCGGTCCAGATATACATCTGCATCCGGCCGCGGCCGCCATCGGCCGGGGTTGAGAAATTGGCATTATTTGTGCCTGAACTGTCCTGACCTTCGGCAGAAACGCGGTCACCCTGAGCACCGCCACGGCCAAAGTTGTTTGCCTGGAAATTGAATGCGGCTTCAGTAAAGCCAAGGCGGTACATTTCGGACTGGTACCAGTTCATCACCCAGAACATTTGAATTACCGCTCCGCGTTGCGCCTGTGGAGTCAGCGGGTCGTCACCTGGAGCAGGGCTTCCGGGCGGAGGATTCCATGTGGAGGTAAAGACACGGCAGCCTGCACCGGGACATGCAGTGTCACCGGATTGGGGCGCGTCAACGCCGTTCGTGCCGTCCCGGTCTATACCTGCTTCTACGAAGTTTCCATCGGTTATGTTGGTATTGTCCGTTATCCAGCCGTTGTTATTGAATGTATAGGGTGCTTCGTTGCCGATTCGTGTAATGCTGGTTCGGCTTAGAAGAGAGCCTTGCGTGCCAAGTGCGGGATCGATCGGCCCGGGAGTCAGCGGAGCCGGACTCTCGGCAACGTCAATCATGGCATTGGAATTTCTATAGACCTGGAAAGTTGCGCTTTGCGTCTGGTCTGCAGTGATGTTTTTCCGCCAAAGCATATTTCCGTTGTTGGCATCTACGATTACGTAGTATGCATTTACCGGGAGCCAGATAAGCACCCGATAGGCAGGAACCACAACGCCGGGCTCCGTCGGGAAATACATCTGCTCTGCCGTCGTTGCCCAATCGCCTTTGCCGAAAACGGCTTTGTTCGGCGATGAAGCCGATTCATTTGGCGTCAGATCAAGTTTATTGGGATCCACGTTGATATGACGGGCCGCAAAGTTTACGGCCTGTAACGGGTCGCCGAAGTTTGCGGAGACAGATGAATAATCTACGCCGGGCGCCAGATTGTTAATCACCCGTATAATTTCGTTGTTTTTTGTAAAACCAGCTTTAACCTCTCCACGGAAAACAGGTATTCCGTTGATTTGCTGTTCAAGATGGACAAATGAAAGAACGCCGTCCGGATTAGTATAGTCAGCCAGGACCTTCAGATCGTTGACCTGCTGGTCGCTGACACCGAAAAGATCGTTGTTTTCCTTAACGAAATTCCGGAGCATTGCAACGCGATTGCCGGATGAGGGCGGAGTGAGGAAATTGCGGCCTTTGGTTACATCGCCGCCGATGACTTCCGGAATGCGTATATCATCGTTATATTCGATACTAAGCACAGGAAAACGTGACCGCAGCGATTCCTCCCCGCGGACGAAGCCTTCGCGAATATCTGCAACTTCCGCTGCTGAGGTGTTGGTCAGACTGCGATATTCGGCTAATTTTTCAAATGCGGTCTTGTCCGTACGGATATCATAATTTGGAAGAGATTCATCGTAGCTCTCTGTCCGTATGATTAGCCCGTCGCCGCCTTTCGGCACCGCTTCAGTAATAAAAAAAGACGGCATAACAAGTATCGCTGTTACAGCCGCCAAGCCCATAAAAGGCCAGATTAATTTAGTCCGCCAGGCGGAACCCTTCGAATTACTAGTTTTCATAACCCTCCTAATTTCTACCCGGTTATTACGAGCCGGCAGGCCGCAAAAAGTGCGGGCCGACAAAAAAGCCCCGTTTATTAAAGGTCTGCCGCTCAAGGGGCGAAAAAATACAGGATTCGACTCTCGTTAATATGTTCCAAAATCGATCGATTCGATGCAAAAAAACCTTGCGGCCGGAACATTTGAAGGCAGTCAAACCCAGTGCGGCAGAAACTACGCTGTTAAACACCTACGAAATGTGTGACAGAAAGTTGTAACATCATTACAGGAAAACCGTGAAATTGTCAAGATTTTTCAATAGCTGAAGAAAGCCGCAGAGGCTCTGAAAATATTTCTGCGATTAACTCTAATCAACTCATGACGTAAAAGAAGTTAAAAATTTGCAGGTATGAAATAAAAAAAACACCCGCAATCGTGACTGCGGGTGTCAACAACGTAAAACCGGTTTCAAACCTATTGGGGTAAATATCCATTTGGGATTGGTTTATCCCCCGCGAGACCGAAGAAACCAAAACTTACTCCGCCGGTAGATTTCAGTATATACCAGACGCCATCACGATAGACGGTACGGTCAGCTTTCCCGTCGCCGTCGAAATCACCGACCGCAGGTATGTCCGTAGAGATTCCCCATTGATTGATTTCTACATTACCGTCGGAACTGCGGAGTACCCACCAGACGCCGTCAGAAGGACGGTAGATTGCATAATCATCTTTGCCATCACCGTCATAATCAGCCGGAACAAGTTTGTCGGTGGAAAGCCCCCAACTGACAAAAGTTGCACCGCCGGTGCTGCGCTGCGTAATCCAGGTTCCGAAACGAAACACGGTAGGATCTACTTTGCCGTCACCATCGAAATCGCCGACAACCGGAATATCTCCGGGCTGACCATAGGAGAAGATTGCCAATCCGCCGCCGCTCTTGATAACGTACCAAACATTATTGGACGGACGATAAACGGCATAATCAGCCAAGCCATCGCCATCATAGTCTCCAACAACGGGAATATCGCCCTCAATGCCCCAGGGTATGGCCGTAAATACAAAACCATCGCTCTTTAGGACATAGAAGAAGCTGTTGGAACCGGGAACTGTCCTCCAGATCGCAGCATCGGTCTTGCCATCGTGGTCATAATCTGCGGGGACAATACGATCGCCATTTGTCCCCCAACCATAGGCCTGGAAGCCGGTTTGTGATGCCTGGATATACCAAATTCCGGCAGATGGCCTGAAAACGGACAGATCGGTTTTCCCGTCTCCGTCGAAATCAGCGCGTGCACGACTGACGCCGGGAGTAAACGAGCATTGGTAATTACCTATTACCTTTACGTCATCTATATACCAGCCGGTTGCGGCCGTGTTGTCATCGGCACCGAAACGCCAGCGAAACTGCACATTCTGACCGGCAGCGGCGGCCGGAAGCCTGGCCGTCGTTGTCAGATAACCGAGCGAGTTGCCATTCCAGGCATTTCTGTTGGCGATTGGATTGTTCGTGCCGCTGCCGAGCTGGCCATTATAACCATTTGTTATAAATGAGCCGCCGGCTGCAAGGATATCCTGGAAAGCCCCGCCATTGATGCTGATCTCCAATACGCCTCCGTCCCATCCGGCTTCGGTGTCATAACTATGTCTAAAGGACAAAGTTGCCGCTGCCGAGGAAATTGCAATTGTCGGGGAAACCAGCGATGTTCCGCCCCCGACTGTAAGCGGGTCAAGTGCGAATGCGGCGTTTGGCGGCGTTGAAGGATTGGCCGTTGAATTAACAAATGCAGTACCGCCGGATTCCGTAGTAACCGTCCATCCGGCGGGGAAAGATGGAGCGGTAACACCGTCAAAGTTTTCGGAAAGAGTCGTTATCGGAACTCCAACGGATATCGAACGGGTAAAAGAGATAGGGCCCAGGCTGCTGTTGACATTAAAAGTAAGGTTTAGCGTACTGCCACAGGGAGTTGATGGCGGAACAGTGTAACTCAGGCCGAGCGTTTGGGTCGTGTTATTGGCAATTGTGCCATAGTTTGCCGAGCCACCGCCGACGAGCTGGGCTGTTGTACTGTTTGCAGAGAGCCCTGTGTTATTGGTCAGCGGTAAATTGACAATGATCGGCTCGCCGGGTTCCGCATAGCCGTTATTATTACCGCCTAAGTCCGAAATAGTGATTGCCGCCGTTTGCGTAAGATTTGGGAGGTCAAAGGCTTCCGTGACACGGGTTGTCCCTCCCCCGCTGCCCTGATTGTTTACTACGGCTGAAAAACCCATCCCGCGGATAGCGAATCCGGCCCAGATATCAGCAACATCATTTGCATCGCCGCCGGCTTGTGCCGCTGCGACGATCGCATCACGTTCCTGCAAAAATGTAGGATTAAGCGGAGCCAGTTTCATTCCATCCGTTACGTGTTGCAAAATACGGCGGTTTCCGATTGCCCATCCGAGACGGTTTATATAGCGGGCGCGGATTTCCCACAAAGCACTGCTCCAGACTTCGCCCATATTGTGAACCTGATCGGCCGTGCCGGTAAAGGCGGGAGGATAGGCACCGTCGCTAAGGTTCATCTGTGTGGCATCTATGTCAGCAAAGGTGAGGGGATTGTGCGGCCGGTTGTTTGGTCCGCCGGTGAAAGCCATAACGGCCTTCGGGAAACGACGAATGCCATAGTAATAGTTGTTAAATCCTACGCCGGAAAGGAGATAGGTAGCATAACCACCAATGGTATAAATGCCATTTAAAGGATCCGACGGTTCGCTTAGCATAGCGTGGGCATAAAAATCAGACCATCCTTCGCCCATACCGCGTGACATATTCGAGGTAAGTCCGGAACCGTTTCCGTGCAGGCGGTTGGATAATCCGTGCGTGAGTTCGTGAACTACGATGTCAGCATCAAGATCGCCGTCAAAATCGGGGTTTGGCGCTGTCCAGATATACATCTGCATGCGGCCACGGGTGCCATCGGGCGGCGTTGAGAAATTTGCATTGTTCGTGCCTGAGCAGTCCTGTGCTTCGGCAGAAATGCGGTCACCGCCGAGTCCGCCGCGGCCAAAGTTATTGTCCTGAAAGTTTTTTGCCGCTTCGGTAAACCCGAGCCGATACATTTCGTCGTGATAGCGGTTGGTAATGTAAAACAACTGTGTTACCGCTGCCTTTTGATAATTGGTCATCGGTTGATTTGTACCGGGTGTAATACAGGGCGTTGGGGTAGAGCCGGCCCCGGTTGCCGGCAGCGGGCTGTCTCCGAGACCGGATGCGGGATTGGTCGGCACGCCGGGATTTATCGGAAAATCGAAAATACGTGCTGCAGTACCGTCGGGTTTTCCATTGACTGTATCGACGCCGTTGGTTGAGTCGCGATCAAGTCCGGCTTCTACTGCGTTACCATCAGTCGTGGTTCCACCGTCGTTAATCCAGCCATTGTTGTTGAAATTGTAAACACCTTCATTGCCGATTAGTGACAGCGTAGTGCGCGGGAGTGCCGGCGGCTGCTGGCCATTGGGCGACGTGGGGCCGGGTGTAAATGGGAATGGGCTTTCCGCAACGTTGATCATTGCATTCGGATTTGCCCAAATATTGTATGTTGCGGATTGAGTTTGGTCTTCCGTTATGTTTTTTCGCCAAAGGACGACGCCGTTTCGGACATCCGTAATAAGAAAATAGGCGTTTCGTGGTTGCCAGATTATGACAGCCCACGATGGAACCGCTATGCCAGGCTCGGTAGGAAAATAAACCTTTTCGGCTGTAACAGCCCAGTCACCGTTTCCAAAAACTACTTTATTGCTGTCAGAAAAACGTGAATTTACGGTCTGTTGTTCAGGACTTAGCGAGTGGCCGATGTTTTTTGCAGATATTCCTACTGCTGCGGCCGGATCTCCGAAATCGCTATCCACTGTTGCCGGATCGATATCCGGAACGAGGTTATTGATTATGCGGATAATACGCCCGTCGGCAGCAAATCCCGCTCTGACTTCACCCTGAAAGACCGGTATCCCATTTATTTCCTGTGCGAGAGAAGCGAAGGAGAGTTTTCCTTCCGGATTGGAATAATCAGAAGTAACTTTCAAGTCATCTATTTGATTATTAAAAAGCCCGAAGAGCTCATTATTTTCATGCAGAAAACGCCGTAAGGTTTCGGGCCTGTTTCCTGAGGCCGCAGAGGTAAGGAAGGCTTTACCCAATGGTTCAGCCGGTGAGATTACCTCAGGCTGCCGCAATTCGCGTCCGTATTCGACCTTTATGTCCGGCATTCGACTGACAAGCCGGTGCTCGGCAGCGGCAAGGCGGTCACGGATATCGGCGACTGCCGCTGCGGTTTTACCATTTTTCGAGCGCAGGTCAGCGAGAATCATGTAAGAGGATTTGTCCAGCCTGATATCATAGTTCTGAAGCCCTTCATCAGAACCAGACGTGCGTCTGATAATTCCTTCACCGCTTCTTTCAATAGCTTTAGTTTCGAAAAGAATCGGCAAAACAAATAGGGTCGTAGTCAAAGACAAAGCCACGACAGTAGCCAAAACCGCAGGATAGGGTCGAATTCGGAAATGCATTTTCATAATTTTATATTTCTGCCAGAGGGTGAAGTGTACCAAAAGCCGCACAGTCCAAACCAAAAGTTAAAAAACGCCTAAAACTTATCGATTTCCGCAATCATTTCCGTGTTAGATGCGGCTACATCATATTTTGGTTTTATTACGGAAAAAAAACGGTTGCAGGTTGCCAAGAGCCTGCACAAACATTGAAAATAGAATCTTCCCAGAGTAGTACGGCAGATGTCAACGCTATTAAAATCAGATTCTTCAAATAATTATGCCCTGGACGAGTTATTCGGCCCGAACGGATTAATTGCGCGCAATCATGAAAACTATGAATTCAGACCGGGCCAGATGGCAATGGCCAATGCAGTAGCAGAAGCGATTACCGAAAGCCGTCATTTATTGGTTGAGGCCGGAACCGGCACAGGAAAGACTCTCGCCTATCTTATTCCGGCAATTGCTTACGCACGGAAGACCGGAAAGCGTGTAATAATCTCCACAGGCACGAAAAACCTTCAGGAACAACTGATGGAAAAAGACATTCCATTTCTGAAAAAGATTCTGCCGGGAAAGTTTACGGCTGCCTATATGAAGGGGCGCGCCAATTATGCCTGTCTTTTCCGGGCAGCCAAGGCCGAACATCAGCCGATATTGGACGGACTCGAGCAGACAAGAGATTTTGAAAAAGTCCGGAACTGGCTTGCCGATACTCAAACCGGCGATCGTAAGGAATTGGCAGATTTGCCCGAGGACCTGCCATTCTGGAATCGAATCAACGCACGGTCTGATACATGCATAGGCCAGAAGTGCGAAGAATTTGAACGCTGTTTTATTACCAGAATGCGGGCACGGGCTGAAGAAGCTGACATTGTGATTGTAAACCACCATTTATTCTTTGCAGATCTGAGCATTCGCGGAAATCTTTACGGTCGGGTTATTCCAGATTATGCGGCTGTCATTTTTGACGAGGCGCACCTTTTGGAAGACGTTGCTTCGGAATATTTTGGTTTCCAGATTTCAAATTTTCAGATAGCAGAGATAGTCCGCGATGTAGAAATGCTGCCGATTTCAGATGCCGGCGAGTTTAAGAAGATATCAAAGTCTGCAATGCGTGTTACTACTGTCGCAGATCAGTTCTGGAATCGCTTTGCCATGGCTCAATCTGACGGACGCTATTCGATTTTCAAGGAACATTTTATCTGTAACGGAGATCTGACGCCTCTCGGTGAAATATTCGAGGTTCTGGATGAATCATTGGGCCGAATGGCTGCATTGCTCGAACCATTTGCAGGTGAAACGGCAGAAACCGAAAGCCTCCTGCGCAGAATTCGACAAGCCAGATTCGAGCTTGAATTTATCGTTAGTCAATCGGATGTCAATTATATCTATTGGATCGAACGCAAGGGTCGCGGATTCTATCTTAAGGCTTCTCCGGTAGATGTTTCCGAATTGCTTCGGGAGAAACTTTTCGATCGTGTTGAAAGCTGTGTGCTGACGTCCGCGACGTTGGCAAGCGGAAGCAGCTTTGACTATATCAGATCGCGGCTTGGGCTAGATGACGCAAAGACATCGACCTTATTGGCCGAATCATCGTTTGATTATGAAAATCAAGCGGTTTTGTACCTTCCGCGTGCAATGCCGGACCCGCGTTCGCCGGAATTTACACAGCTTGCTGCGGGAGAAATCGTCAGGATTCTGAACCTGACGCAAGGACGGGCTTTTGTCCTTTGTACCAGCAACCATTCAATGGCTACTTTATACGAACTTGTTTCTTCACGGGTTAAATTCCATTGTTTTTTACAGGGGACAATGTCTAAAGCGGCATTGATTGAGGCATTTCGCAACACACCAAATGCCGTTTTATTTGCTACCGCGAGTTTCTGGCAGGGCGTAGATGTGCAAGGTGAGCAGCTCTCATGCGTAATAATAGACAAATTGCCGTTTGCCGTACCGACGGATCCGCTTGTTGCTGCCCGTACTCGCTATATTGAGGAAAGCGGTGGAAGAGCATTTTCAAGCTATTCTGTCCCGCAGGCTATCATTACCTTAAAGCAAGGAGTCGGGCGACTCATACGAAGCCGCAGCGATCGCGGCGTAGTTGCCATTCTCGATCCGCGGTTGAAGACAAAATCCTACGGACGGCAATTTCTTGAGAGTCTTCCGCGAATGCGAATAACAGAAGATCCCGAGGATATCCGTTTTTTGCTTAACCGGACAGATAGGAATGAATTAATATAAATTTTGTCAACTTAAATAATGTGATAAAAAATGGCAGGTTTTTTTGAAGTTGTAATTGAACGTAATTTTTCGTCCGCTCATCAGCTTCGCGGATATAAGGGCAAATGCGAAAATTTGCATGGGCATAACTATAAGGTTGAGATTTATGCCCGCGGTCGTGAACTGGATAACATAGGACTGTTGATTGATTTCGGCGATTTAAAGAAAGCCGCTGATGAGATCGTAGGCTATCTTGATCACCGTAATCTTAACGAGTTGCCTCCATTTGACGATGAGCTAAACCCATCGGCAGAAAACATCGCCCGTTTTTTCGTGGAATATCTCAATTCACGCATAGGCGATGAGAGGGTAAAAGTCTATAAAGTCCGATGTTATGAAACGCCGACAAGTGTAGCCAGCTACGAGCTCGATTCCTGACACAACAAAAACTCTGAATTAACATCAAGCGATACAAAAAATCTCAAATAACTATTTTTTTCATTCAGATAATTTTCATTTGATTTTAATGGGGAGAAAACGCTTTTTTTACGGGTGGATAATCCTAGCGGTCTCAACAATTGCGCTGATTGTAAGCAATGGCCTCGCTATTGGCGGTATTCCTGTTTTCTATAAATTCATACGCGAGGAATTTACAGGCATTGGGGCAATTGCACCAGACCGTGGCGAGAGTTTCATTGCGCTCGGAGCCTCCATTACTTTTATGACAGCCGGCTTTCTCTCGCCGCTAACGGGCTGGCTGATTGGGAAATTTTCTATCAGATATCTGATGGCGGCCGGCTGTGCAACTCTCGGTGCGGGGCTGATTATTTTGGCGACCACTGTTTCTCCGCCATTGGTTTATTTCAGCAGATTTTTGATGGGATTCTCGCTTTGTCTGGTCGGCGTTTTGCCTACAATCGTCTTGGTATCACGATGGTTTACCCGGCGCCGCGGACTGGCTCTCGGAATATTATTGACCGGAACCAGCATTGGCGGCGTCCTGATTCCGCTGGCTGCAACGCCTTTAATCGCACTTTACGGTTGGAGAGTTGCGATGATCGGCCTGAGTTTGGTCATCTGGTTTGTACTGTTGCCTTTGGTGTGGCTATTGATTAAGGAAACTCCGTTTGAGGCAGCAAACAAGCCTGATGGCGATACCGATAGCGTCGGGAATATTGAGGAAAGATCTCCTCTGTCATCACATGGTTTACTGCTGAATGAGGCCCTTCGGACTCCGGCCTTTTGGATTTTCGCTTTTGCTGCCGCATTGGTTTTTTATCCGATTTTTGTTACTACACAGCAGTTCGTTCTTTATTTACAGTCACCACGTATTGGCATGTCGGCTGCCGCCGGCAGCATCGCACTTGCCGGAATTTTCTTCGTCAGCGTTAGCGGCAAGTTTTTTTTTGGCTATCTTAGCGACCGTTTTCGTCCCGCAAGGGTTATGCTGGTCTGTGCCTTGCTGATGTTTGCCGCAACGCTTGTTTTGCTTCGTCTTACGGCAGACAATGCATTTCTTTTTATTATCCCCTTTGGTTTTGGTTATGGCGGGACTTTTGTCCTGCTGCAACGATCTGCAGCTGATTTCTTTGGTAATCGTGACTATGCCCGTATTCTGAGCGTGCTGATTGTGATTGAAACTGTCGGAGCTGCAATAGGCGGTCTCGTTACCGGCCGACTGGCGGACGCTGCAAACGGCGACTATTCAACCTCATTTTATCTCGTTACCGCGGTAACGGGACTGGCCGCTTTACTAATAGGAATTCTCAACCTCTTCTTCGATAACAAAAGTGTACTCTCAGCCCGAGAATAGTTATTGCATGGCATCCGACCATTCCGGGCGAAGAGCTTCGACCGTTTTCTTTAAATACGGCAATCCGGAAAATTCTTTGTATCATAGATGAAATGTTGTATTATATGTGCATATGTCGTCGGGAAACGCCATTGCTCTGATAGACTGCAACAATTTCTTTGTTTCATGCGAGAGGGCAGTTAACCCCGAACTAAACTCGCGTCCCGTAGTAGTACTTTCAAATAATGATGGCTGCATAATTTCGCGCAGTGAGGAGGTAAAGCAACTCGGCGTCGCGATGGGAGCCCCGCTTTTTCAGGTTCGCGAACTCCTGGAAAAACACAATACGGCTATCATTTCATCCAATCATGCGCTCTACCGCGAATATGCCGAGCGCGTTCTGGATGTAATGATTGAAGATCTCGGCAAGGGTATAGTCGAGATGTACTCGATAGACGAAGCGTTTATTGATGTGGGAACCCCCGACAAACTTGATATGCTCGGTAAACACATCAAGAAAAAGATTCTGGAAAAAACAAAAATTCCGGTCTCGGTCGGGTTTGCAGAAACCAAAACGCTTGCAAAACTTGCCAATGACATTGCAAAGAAAAGCAGGAAGGTGCAGGGAGTTTTAAGTCTCTATAATTCGCCATACACAGACACTGCTCTGAAACGTTCGAATATAGAGGATATTTGGGGAATAGGGAGGCGTTTCGGCTCTCGTCTGAAACTATATGGCATCAATACGGCTTATGATCTGAAAAAAACCGATCCGGATTTTGTGCGCGATTGTTTGAATGTTTTTGCCGCCCGCACCATATTGGAACTCAACGGTATAAAGTGTATCCCAATCGAAGCAACACAGAAAGATAATAAGTCAATCTCGCATACGCGAACCTTTGGCACTGCGGTAAGGAGTTTTAGCGAAATTAAAAATGCCGTCTTATTTTTTGCCGCCCGAGCTCTGGAGAAAATGCGTTGGAATAATCTGATGGCTCGCGTCGTTACCGTCTTTCTTACAACGGACCGTTTTCGTCCGATTCCTAATTATTATGCAAAAGCAGCTACATATAATTCGGTTTATTATTCAGATATAACCGGCGAGATTTTCGAATGGGTGCTTTATTGCCTTAACAGGATTTTTGTGCCTGAGGTGGAATACAGGCGGGCCGGAGTGGTTCTTAGCGAACTTCTTCCGGCGGAGAGGATCCCTGAACGTTTGCTTGAACCAACGCAGTTTGAGCGTCTGCACAGACTGAACCGCGTAATTGACGAACTTAACCTCCGCTATGGACGTGATGTGATTCGCCCGGCCTCACTTAGCTCGGATGGCGTCTGGCAAAGTATGAGCACACATCGAATCAATGATGTCAATCACATAGTCGAACGCGACAGATTGGGACTCGGGAAAACCTTTAGCCGGCCGCTGCGATTTCTATAGCCCGAATTGACCAAACGGCAGCAGTGCCAGGGAAATTGTAAAAAAGTATGCGACGTTCGGTTTGCTTTTGTTGTTTAATGATGATGGTGTTGGGCAGCAGTCGGTGTAATCGAATACACGGATTTTTCGTCTCCGCGATTGGTATGCGGATTTCTCATGTAGGCTTCGCTTTTTGGTCTCGGGGAAAGATTTGCGTCCGGGATTTGTCATGGTATTTGCCCTTGCCGCCAACGCTTGCCGCAGGCAGTGTCTGGGACATTGGACCGCTTATAAAAATCAATAGTTGTGGCAGACGGAAAATTGCAAAATCCGGCGATGATATATAGAATTATCAAACTCAAACTTAAGAGCCAAAATGGAGAAGAAAAAGCCGTTACAGGGAATTGATACAATCATTGTCCGGGTTTCCAACATAGAAGTATCCCGAAAATGGTATCAGGAGAAATTAGACCTTAAACCAATCTGGGATGACCCTAATTTAAAACTCGTGGTATTTGATACCGGCGGCCCTACGAGTCTGACAATTTGGCAAACGGAAAAAGAAATCCAAAACAATCCGGACACCTCTGCCTATCCTATATTCAGAACTCCGGATGCAATCTCTGCAAATCAGGAATTAAAGGCAAAAGGAATTAATGCCGGCGAAGTTATTGATGACGGTTTTGTGAATTATTTTTTCTTTTATGATCCGGATGGAAATATTCTCGAAGCATGTCAGGTTCATGAATAGAAAGAGAAGAAAAACTAATGCTAACAGCGTTTTGCGGTAAGGCTAAAGAACAAACTGCAAACGAACAGGTAGTGAACTGAAATCGTAAATTTGAACGGTGACAAACAGTACTAAAAAACAAATGACTTTTGAAGAAAAATACATAAATAAAATTATTAATGGTGACTGTTTAACTGTTATGCGAGAAATGCCAGACAAGTGCGTAGACTTGGTGGTTACTTCACCGCCCTACAACTTGAAAAATTCAACCGGAAACGGTATGAAAGACGGACGTGGTGGAAAATGGGCAGGTGCGGCATTAGTAAATGGTTACAGTCATTATGACGACAATATGCCACACGAAGAATATGCGGAGTGGCAACACAACTGTTTAAAAGAAATGTTCCGACTAATAAAAGATGACGGAGCTATTTTTTACAATCATAAGTGGAGAGTTCAAGACGGTTTACTTCAAGACCGACAAGATATAATCAGAGATTTACCAGTTAGACAAATCATAATTTGGAAACGCAAAGGTGGAATAAATTTTAATCCGGGTTATTTTTTACCGACTTATGAAGTCATTTATCTAATTCCAAAAAAAAATTTCAAACTTGCACCAAAGGCTAACGCCTATGGCGATGTTTGGGAATTTAAACAAGAAATGAAGAATGAACACCCTGCACCGTTTCCGGTTGCACTTATTGACAGAATAATATCTTCCACGACAGCACAAACAATTTTAGACCCATTTATGGGTAGTGGAACAACCGCAGTTGTGGCGATGGGACTCAAAAGAAAATATATTGGAATAGAATTGTCACCAGACTATTGTAAGATGGCAGAAGAAAGAATAGAACGTAACAAAAAACAAAGTGAATTACTAGGGATACGACCATTAACCTTATTTCAGGTAACAGAATAATGAAAATTTATACTAAAGACAGCTTAATAGCAGAGCTGAAGAAAATTGCAGAAAGGGGTTGGATAGACAACGCAAGGCACGGAAATCACGGTGGCATTGGTAACACACTTGAAGATTTGTTAGGAATTGAAGAAAACAATCTGCCAATTCCTAATGCAGCAGAATGGGAATTAAAAACTCAACGATTAAACACTTCTTCTCTTACGACTTTATTTCACATTGAGCCTTCGCCAAGAGCAGTAAAATTTGTTCCGCAAGTTTTGTTACTAAAATATGGTTGGACACATCAAGAAGCAGGTAAAAAGTATCCCGACACTGAAATGAGTTTTAGGCAAACGATTCACGGGCTTGCACCAAGTGACAGGGGTTTTCAGGTCGTTATTGACCGTAAAAACAGTAAAGTTTTGATCTCGTTTGATAGTAGTAAAGTTGCAGATAAGCATCTTGAATGGCTTAAACAGGTTAAGAAAAGAGTTGGCTTAGGACAACTTGATCCGCAACCATATTGGGGTTTTGACGACCTTTCAAACAAAGCGGGGACAAAATTACTAAACTGTTTTTACGTTCAAGCAGAAGTTAAAAAAGATGGTGACAGAGAGTTATACAAATACAGTAAAGTGATGATGTTGCAGAAGTTCAACTTTGACGGCTTCCTAAATCAAATCGAAAAGGGAAATATCTTAATTGACTTTGATGCAAGAACCGGACACAATCACGGGACAAAATTCAGAATGAGACAAAATTGTTTACCGGAACTTTACGAAAAAGTGACTGTAATCATATGAAGAGAAGAGACGCCCAGTAGCCAACATCGGTTTGGCGTAATCTCGGGTGATGATCTTACCCGGAGCTTTGTGCTTCTATTCATGTTCAGCACCGGTTGATAGCTTTCTGCTCCAAAACCCGCCCGAACGCAAATACCGAAAACGTTTTGCGGCAGCTTAAGAAGGCGGATACAAACTTGGAGATGGACGCTACATAAGATCAGAGCATTAACATACAGCTCAATGAACATAATACTGCAATCAACAATAACTTGCCCCGACTGTGGACACAAAAAAGAAGAAACAATGCCGACGGACGCTTGCCAATATTTTTACGAGTGTGAAAACTGCAAGAAAGTCCTAAAGCCAAAACAGGGCGACTGTTGCGTGTATTGTAGCTACGGGACAGTAAAATGTCCATCCGTTCAAGCAGAAACAAGTTGCTGTAATTGACAATGAAACGACTAACAGAAATAGAAAGCCGACCGCATAACAGCACCTACCCAAAAGTGGCGGTTCAGTGGTTAAATCAAGCTTTGTGCTTCTATCAAAGTTTGTGCTTGGTTGACAGTGAAGTGCTTCGAAATCGCCACCTTCGGGTAGCTGCAAAACGTTGGCGGTAATTTTAAATGACGACAGTAGAACAATAAAATAACGAAATGGCAAAAGTTAACTTAGACGCACTTATTCCCAGAGAAGACTTTGAAGTTGAAGAAAACGCAACACCTGGAAAAAAGAAAGAAACACTTTCAATAGAAGACATCAAATCTGACTCATTCTTTTTTTCAAATGTTCGCAAACCAGACTTTCAAAGAGAAACGAATGAATGGGACAGCAAAAAAATTGCTGACTTTATAGAGAGTTTTCTAGATGGAGACCTTATCCCAGCAATTATTTTGTGGAGAAGCACAGGTGGTTACTTGTTTGTAATTGACGGTTCCCATAGGCTTAGTTCTTTAGCTGCTTGGATAAATGATGACTATGGAGATGGACCAATTTCAAAACAGTTTTATGATGGTATAATTCCTGACGAACAAATCGAAATAGCTGAAGAAACACGAAAACTAATTCGGAAAAGAATCGGTTCATATTCAGATTTTAAATTAGCATTAACAAATCCCGAAAAGGTATCACCAGACATCCAGAGAAAAGCTAAAAACCTTGCAGCATTAGCAATTCAACTACAATGGGTTGATGGCGGTGCTAACAAAGCTGAAAACTCATTCTTTAAAATTAACCAACAAGCAGCACCAATTGACAAGACCGAATTAGTTTTACTCGAAGCACGAAAAAAACCTAATTGTATCGCTGCACGAGCAATAATAAGAAGTGGCAAAGGACATAAATACTGGTCCAATTTCTCAAAAGAAAATCAAACAACAATCCAAGAGTTGGCTAAAGAAATCAATTCGGTATTATTTGCACCAAAACTTGAAACACCAATAAAAACATTGGACATACCAGTTGGTGGTAAAAATTACTCTGCACAAACTTTGCCGTTAATTCTTGAGTTTATAAACATTGTAAACAACATTCCTGCTGACTTTAAAGAAAGCTTAGCAGACGATTTAACAGGAGACGAAACCGTTAATATTCTTAAACAAACTAGGAGAATAGCTTGGCGTATAAATAGTAATCACCCCTCTTCATTAGGACTTCATCCAGTGGTATATTTTTATTCGCAAGACGGCAGACATAAGGTAGCTTCATTTTATGCAACTCTTGCATTTGTAAAAGAACTTGAAGAAAAAAAGAAACTTAGTGAGTTCTGTTTGGTAAGACCTAGTTTTGAAAATATATTACTGCAAAATGACTCTTTAATACAACAGATAAATCGTAAATATAGAAGTGCAATTGCTAGTTATAGTCAAATTAAAGATTTTTACTTTGCGGTAATTGAACTCCTTCAAAACGGTGTAAATGAAAGTGAAGTAATTACACAACTCATTAAGACTAGCAAATTCAACTATTTGACACTAACAGTTGAGCAAAATGAGATTACCTCTAACAAATTCTCGACTGAAAGGAAATCCGCTGTTTACATAAAAGAAGCGCTATCAAATGCCCCTAAGTGTAAAATATGTGGTGGTTATATTCACAGAAATTCAATTTCAATTGACCATATTGACAGAAAACAAGACGGTGGACTCGGAACTATTGACAACGGACAAATAACACATCCATATTGCAATACAACACTCAAAAACTAAGAAAAACTACCGCCAACAGCACCTACCCAAAAGTGGCGGTTCAGTGGTTAAATC
>FUFK010068243.1_pt1 | contig 17082 bp, 26 predicted proteins | sample 1021851 | NCBI WGS metagenome assembly FUFK01 (sample SAMEA51879418, study PRJEB19060) | metagenome | reverse complement strand
AACAAACTAGCAACACACTTGATGACAGGGCTGTTGATATGTTGGAGCAACAGTTGTTCCCAAAATTAAACTGATATGAATCACAAAGAATTTTTTAATGTTCTTATTGGTGATCCACCTCCTGAGATAGAACTAGAAATAGAAATAAAAAAAAGAGAAGTAGAAGCATTACCTGATGAACTTATAAAACAATATTGTCTAGACCTTGTAAAACATACAAGACTACAAGATATGTTATTAATGGCAGCTATATCACGTATATCAGAAACAGAAGTAAAACTACACCGTTACGAAAAAGGTATTAAACTCTACAAAAAAGTAAAAAAATTAGGTTTAATAGGTAAAATAAAGTATCTACTATTTGGCATTACAGACAAAAAGTGATTATATTAAACTAAAAAACAGTAGCTATGACTAACAAAGATTTAGAAAAGTTAGAAGATTTGCATAGTACTTTAACTGATGTATTGATAGAAAGAGTAAAAAGTGGTGAAGCAAAAGCTGGTGATTTAAATGTAGCTAGACAATTTTTAAAGGATAACGGTATAGAGTGTATTCCTACAGAAAATAATGGTATGGAAGATCTTATGAAAAATTTACCAGACCTAGAAACTATCCCTGTAGCAGAATTATAATTGCAACCACTTCCTAAAAAATTACACGACTTTAGATATTTTCTAATTATTACCTGGCGGCATTTAAACTTGCCAGATCCTACTCCTGTACAACTAGAGATCGCAGAATACTTACAACATGGAGAAAGACGTAAAATAATACAAGGATTTCGTGGTGTTGGTAAAAGTTGGATTACATCTACCTACGTAGTATGGCGANTACGTATNAACCCACAACTAAAATTNTTAGTTGTATCTGCCAGTAAAGATAGNGCAGATAATTTTTCTACNTTTACTATGCGATTAATAAANGAAATGCCNTTATTATCGCCACTAATACCACAAGATCATCAACGTAACTCCAANATNAGTTTTGACGTAGCACCTGCTAGTGCCGATCATGCACCNTCTGTAAAATCTCAAGGTGTCTTAGGACAAATGGCTGGATCTAGAGCAGATGAAGTNATTGCTGATGACTGTGAAGTGCCTAATAACAGTTTTACGCAACCAATGAGAGATAAATTAGCAGAATCAGTAAAAGAATTTGACGCTATCTTAAAACCTGGTGGTAAAATTACATTTCTTGGTACACCACAAGTAGAAAATAGCTTATATCTAACCTTAGAAGAACGTGGTTATACAACAAGAATATGGACTGCACGTTATCCAGAATATAAAAACAACTATGGTGACAGACTTGCACCTAGATTACAACGTAATCTTACAGAAGGAACTGTAAAACCTAGAGATCCAGTAGATCCAGAACGTTTTAGTGACATAGATCTAATGGAAAGAGAAGCATCTTACGGTAGATCAGGGTTTAATCTACAATTTATGCTTGATACTACCCTTTCAGATCAAGATAGATACCCATTAAAAATAAACGACCTAGTAATTAGTTCTGTAAACCAAGAATATGCACCAGAAAAAGTTATATGGTCTAACTCTCCTGAGTATGCACTAACAGATTTACCTTGTGTTGGCTTTAACGGTGACAGGTTTTATCGCCCTGCTCAAGAATTTGGTGATTTTATAGAATATACAGGGTCAGTAATGTTCGTAGATCCATCTGGAAAGGGTAAAGATCAGACCGCTATAAGCTGCGTTAAGATGCTTAATGGTAATTTATACGTTACTGAGTGTTTAGGACTCTCTGGAGGCTATTCTGATAGGGTTCTAGAACGTATTAGTAAGATCGCTAGAGATAATAAAATTAATACAATTATTGTTGAACAAAACTTTGGTGGTGGTATGTTCGCTGAACTGTTAAAACCTTTTCTTATGAGATACCATCCTTGCGAACTAAAAGATGTACGCAATACAAAGACTAAAGAATTAAGAATAATAGATACCCTAGAACCTGTAATGAACTCTCACCGCCTAATAATAGATCGTAAAGTTATAGAAAAAGACTTTCGTTCTAACAGCAACGAACCACCAGAACGTAGACTTAAATTACAACTTGTTTACCAACTTTCTCGTATATCTCGTCATAGAGGTTCTCTCGTACATGATGACCTCGTTGATTCCCTCGCAGGTGCAGTAGCCTACTGGACTGAATACATGGCTCAAGATGAAGATAAAAATATTCGTAACCGTAAAGATCAATTACTAATGACTCACTTACAAAATTGGGGTTCTGCTCTAAACAACACTATCACTCAAACTGCTATGGGGATGACCCCTCAACAGATAAGTAATTCTAATACCTCTACTGATGGTTTTATAAATAATTCTTATTAAGGAGTACTATAGGAGATATGCCATACCTAGAAGGTAATACACCCGTAATCTTCTAAGAAGGCTCTAAGAAGGTTCCGACTAACTCCTTCTTAGATTCTCCTAGAATTAATTTTGGTAGAAAAATTTGAANCCCTTATTATATACGGAGGCACATAGAATCCCCCCAATAAAAAATAAAAAAGTCTAAAAAATAATATAAAAATCTATAAAACATTACTATAACTACAGTTACAAATTATTATTTATAATTTTATGGGTAAAAATGTAGTCTATAACTAGAAAAATTTAGAATCATATATATATTTCTATAGAATCGGTGACAATAAAAGAGAATAAAAAGAAATTAGTTTATTGACAATTTAAAAATACTAACTATATAATAATATATATCTAGTAATTATTTTTTAATTATTAGATGTATAAAAAGTTAGTCACTTATTTTTAAATGGAACTACAAATAAAGTTATCAACAGATAACGCGGCATTTAGTCCTAATGTAGGATTAGAAGTCTCTAGAATACTAAGCAATTATGCCAATAGTATTAAAAATGTATTAGATGATGGTTCTAATACTTGGGAACTTGAAACAACTTTAAGAGACTTAAACGGTGCTAAGGTTGGAACTGTTGTATATGTAGGTAATTAATTATGGCCTATATATCACAGCAGGATAAAAGAGACTTATTACCTGGAATAAAAAAAGTTTTAAAAACTTATAACATGAAAGGTACAGTATCTATCCGTCATCATTCAACTTTAATAGTAACTCTTACTGAGGGGGAACTTGATTTAATTAAGGTAGAAAATGATATTAGACGTGAAAGGCATTCTAGGGAACCATATAGGGAACTATATCTAGTTACCGATACCTTTCAACAGTCATACCATCATTTAAATAAATTTGTTGAATTAGGGGAACATTTAGTGCATAATTTCTATCAAAATATGTTTAAAGCTATGAAAGGTGATAAATGGTTCGATAAATCAGATATTATGACTGATTATCACCATATCGCTTATTATTGCTATATAGATGTAGGTAGAAGTAGGAATAAACCTTATATATGTACTAAACAAAACAGGTATGAAATTATTAAAAAAAAGAATCATAAAATTATTAAAGATAATATGAATTGTTTAATACATTCAATACCTAATTAGTGATGATCCTCTATAAATATTCCAGGTATATTAATTTATGCCTGGTTTATTTGTCTAGGATCCTCTTAAAAAAGGATTCTATTAAAAAAGTTAGTCTATTTTTTTGTTATGACTTCTACCGTATTAGAGAATCAAGTCTCTATAAATGATAGTAAATCTATCATTAGGGCAATATTGCCTTATCAAGTGCTACATCTAGCTAGCAAATTCGCTAGTAAGGATGAAAGTAGGTATATCTTGCAGTATATAAACTGCTATAAGATAGCAAGTAAGGAACCATCTTTAAAAGATACCTTAGTTATAGAGTCAACTAATGGACATTATCTTTTTAGATGGATAGGCAAGGTAAATGATTATTATGAATTTCCTTATGATAATTCTATATTAATTCATAGGGATCATTTTAATAAATCAGATATAAAAGCTACTAACGTAGATTTTTATAGCGATAATACTTATCAAGTGTGGCATGCTACAAATAAATCCTTTCATACCTTTAAAAATGGTAAGGATTATGGAACATATCCTAATTTAGAGCAACTTATTCCCGATAAGTTAGATTGTTTACCTGGTAATGGTATTAGCTTTAATAGTCAATACTTAGGTTTATACTTTAATACTATTCATAAGTATCAAAGTAATAATAAAGTTAGTGAGTTATTTTCTAATAAACCTACTAATCCTGTTGTTATTAAATCAGAATTAGATTTTAATAGATTAGAAAATACTGACGTTACGTTTTTAATCATGCCAGTTATTAAACGTAAGTAGTATGACTTTATTTAATACACCTATAAGGGATCAGCGCATGATCCCTATCCTATTAATGAATGATTGGATGATTAAAGAGACTAGCTACTGTAGGTTAGCAAGTTGTAGTCAATCAACTTACGATAAATTAAAACGTAAGTATCTATTAGATTAAGATTATGACATATGATCCTAGTTTAATGGATGATGAATTTCATAACTGGTTAGATAAATGCCCTAATAATTGGGTGAGACTAGCTAGCGATAATGATTCATCTACTTATAAATTTTATCGACTAGATAAGGATGACGATTAATTTACATATGCCTGGTAGAAATACCAGGTATTTTTTATAAATATATAATAATCTATTGTTTTTTATATGATTATAGATTATTGTATATAACATCCTGGCGATCCAGGTTCTATTTTTTTGTCATCCTGGCAAAATTAAAAAGTTAGTCACTTAAACATTATGGAATCTTATCCTTACGATTTAAATAGTATAGCTAGTCATACTAAGGATCTAGCAATACAGTTATCTAAATTACTAGGCATTACTGAATATGATGCCTATGAATTTTTAGTAGATAAACTTAGAGATAAAAATAGTTTTGAGGTAAAATTATGAAACTTGATTTATGGGAAGAAAATGACGTTTATGAATTATTAAAAGAAAAAATCATAACGTTAAAAAAACAAATAAAAGAAGAAGAAGAATTAATAGAAATTTATAAACGATATGATACTGGATCTATACAACAAAAATCTAGTAGAAAAAGAGCATATCATCAACACCTAGATAATAAAAATAACTATGAAAAAAAATATTTTAACTTACAAAAACTATTTAGTAAATTTACCAATAGAGATAAATGATTAAATGCCCTAGTTGTGAAAGTACATCTAACCAGGTAACTATTACACGTACTGGTAGAGGTGCTAACGAAATAAGAACCGATCTAAACTATACCTATAGACGTAGGAAGTGTTTAAGGTGCGGTTTTATGTTTTCTACACGTGAGATAAGCGAAGAAGAATATAAAAAGGATCTACATTATTATCACTTAAATGAATTAGTTAAGTTATCAGTAGAGGAAAATGAAAAATCTAAATAAAGAATTTGAAAAAGCTAGACTTGCAAAGATAAAAGAATTGCAAGGTAAGTTATCTGAACTAACTAGGTTATGGGAAGATGAAAGTAATAACGTAACTGTAAAAGAATATATTGTTCAATTTGATAAAACTAAAAAACAAATTAAAAGGTTACAAAATGGCAAAAACTAAAATACCTACATTGCAAGATGCAATGATGACGCACTATAAACGTTATAAAAACGGTCAGGAAAGTGCCGAACAGTACCTAAGACTTCTTAAACAATGTATAGCTATCTTAGGTAATAAAAAGATTAGTCAGATTACATCTAAGGATGTAACTAAACTAATAGATTATGGTAAAAACGTAGAAAAAAATATAAACGATACTATTAATATGCGAACAAGTTATTTAAAATCTACGCTAAAAACTATGGCAGAAGAGGGTTTTGCTGTAAGTGTTAGTTTTCCTAGAAATTTACCAAAAACAAAAAGAGTAATACCACATTTAAATGATGATGATGTTATACAACTATGGAATAAATGTAAGGATCTAGGTTTTGTAGAGCATTTAGATATATTTCAGGTACTTTTAGAACTAGGATGTAGATCAGGTGAACTGTTAGGTGTAAAAAAAAGAGATATAGATTTTAAACATAATCAGATATTGTTTGAAAAACGTAAATGCAATAATCCTATTGCTGTACCTATGACTGATAAGTGCATGAATATTATTAGTTTGTATGCTGAGTGGAAAGAAGATGATGAATATATATTTCCTTATAACTGGTTTTGGTTAGATAAAGCCTGGACTAAGGTTAGAACTGATCTTAATAGAGCTAGTGATAGCACTTACACAATACATATATTGCGTCATACTGCTATTAAAAGGATGATTATGAAAGGCATACCGATACCTATTGTAAGTAAATGGGTAGGTCATAATAAATTAGAACAAACTATGGCATATGCTCACTTTGCACCTGACGATTTACATAAATACGTAGAGGTGATGAACAAATGAAATTTACTGATAGTCAAAAAGATTTTATTCTTAGTTCCCTTACAACTGAAATAACTAATAAAGAAATATATATTAAGTATCTAACTGATAAAGCTGAAAAAGAAAATAATATTGAAATTAAAAATGGTTATAGAAAAATAGTTGAATATGCTGTACAAAAAATAGAAGAATTAGATGACATGATGAAAAAGATAAATGAACTATAAAAAACAAATAGAACTAGAAAATAGTATGGTTGATTTAGGTATAAGTCGATTAAATAAAATAAGGGAAACTAACAAAAAAAAAGGTAAGGAAAGTGAAAATGACTACAGTAGAGGCATAATTTTTTGTGGAATAGAAAAGGTAACAAAAAAATTAAAAACGTTTATACATTATGCAACGTCAGGTAAAGCTGGTCGTAAATCTAAAGTAGCTTATTTACTTAGTGAGTTTGATGACTTGTATGTAGTTAGTTTTATAGCTATGAAAGTTATTTTAGATGGTGCAACAAACTGGAATAATAGAACATTTAATGCAGTAGCTATGCAAATAGGTACTAGATTAGAAGATGAATTAAGGTTTTGTTTTTATGAAAAGTGTGATAAAAAATATTTTCATGCAATAAAACATCATTTAAAAGATACCAGGCATTTGCGTTATAGACGTAGAGTTTTGATGCACCATATGAATAAAGCAAATCATTTTTTTGATTCTTGGAAACAAGAAGATAAAGTACGCATTGGTGCAAAATTAATAGAGATTATAGAATCATCAATCAAACTTACAACTACTGTTGTCAAAAAAAATGGATCTACAAAAAACAGCAACAAGTATATAACCTTAACTGATAATGCTATTAAATGGATAAACAACCAAAAGTTAAATAAAAATATTGCTGTACCTTACTATCAACCTTGCATTATAAAACCTGTTAAATGGACTAATCCTTATGATGGTGGTTATCATACACCACGTTTATCAAAGTTAGATATTGTAAAAACAAAAGACAAAAACTATTTACATAAATTAGATGAAGCAAATCCAGTAGATTTTTATAATGCTGTAAATGCTTTGCAAGAGGTTGGATGGATTATAAATAAAGACATACTAGATATAGCAATGCAGTTGTTTAATAACGATAGTGATATTTTTAACTGTCAGCTATTGCCATTACCACCTAAACCAGAAGATATAGATACAAATAAAGTAGCAAGAGATAAGTGGAGATATGAAGCTGCAAAAGTGCATGATTACAATGCAAGCATAAAATCTAAACGACTACTTATATTATCAATAATTAATACTGCTGAAAAATATAAAGAATATACCTTCTATCATTGTTACCAGGCAGATTTTCGTGGCAGATTATATTGCGTTACACCACATTTGAATCCGCAAGGGCATGATCTAGCAAGATCTCTACATTTATTTGCTGATGCTGTACCACTAAGTTATACAGACTACAGCATGAAGTGGTTTCAAGTAGCAGGTTATAACTTATGGACTAATGAAGGTGCATCTTTTATGGAAAGAAGTGCATGGGTAAGAAATACTGGTAGTAGATATGCAAAACAAATAGCAGAAGATCCTGTAGGTAATGTAAGTCTATGGAGNAAAGCAAATAAACCATTTCAGTTTCTTGCCTGGTGTTTGGAATATAAAAANTATATGGATGATAGTAATTATAAAACTGGTTTACCNATACATTTAGATGGTACTAATAATGCCTATCAACATATTGCTTGNCTTACAAAAGATGAAAAGTTAGCTACTGCTACTAACCTTACAAAAAATGATAGGCAAGATNTATACNCTATGGTCTTAGAAAAATTAAGAATNAACCTACATCAAATGTCTATGTATAGGTACGAAGATACACGTAAATGCAAAGACNTATTAAAAGATAAGAACNTNGATAGANATAGGATAAAAAAACCAATACTAATGATTCCNTACGGTGGTACNGATTTTGGAATAATAAACTACCTNGAAAAACAAAAATGGAATAANAATATAACTAATAATCATCTTAATTTTTTAGTNAAACANATAAGNACTGCNTTANATCAAATATTTCCTAGCTGTAAATATGTAATGGATTATCTAAAAGAAAGTCANGCTACTACATGGACTACACCATCTGGATTTATAGTAGAGCAAAATTATTACATAAAAGAATCTAAACAGGTTAGAACTAAATTTAATGAGTCTAGTTTATGGTTATGTTATACATATGACACAAGAAAATTAGATAAGAAAAAAATTAAGAACAGTATTACTGCAAACTTTGTACATAGTTATGATGCAGCAAATGTACATTTAGCTTTGTCTCATGTATATAAACAGCAAGGTTACAAGAGTCTTGTAACTATACATGATAGCTTTGCAGCTAACGTGCAAGAAATAGAACCTTTTATAAAACAAGTAAAGAAAAACTTAGCTTCAATATATACCTGGTCAAATAAATGCGAATTGTACAACAACTTAGTACCTATAGGAAACTTTGATATAAATCATATCATTGATGCACCATATGTATTTAGTTAAAGACATTACTAGACACTAAATATATTGACGGTAATATACTAGAACGTCTATAAGACGTTTTTCAAAATAAATTCAATGACATTCAATGGCAAGCAAATCACCAACTTTAATGTTGACAACTCCCTATGCAAACTTAACTTACGCATGGCTACATAAACCAGAACCTAAGTATGGTTACTATCAACTAACACTTGTATTTAAACCTGATGATGTATTTACACCTTCTGACTTAGGATTACCAGGAACAGAACCTATAAATTCTATAGAGTTTATGCTAGATAAATTAGAAGGATATAAAACAAAATGGAAAGAACAACTACAAAATGAAAACCCAAGTAAAAAATTTACTTGGTCTAGAGATAAAGAAGGTAATCCAAAAGAGTATTGGAAAACAACTGAGCAGGGTTTAGAGGTTTATTGCAAGATGCCTAGTGGCAAGCGAACGAATAAACAAGGTGCTGAGTTTGAATTACCACCACCAAAATTTGCTGAACAAGTAGGTGATACTGTTGTATTTTTAAACAAAGAAGAATCAGCTAAGTACGATAAACTATCACCAGAATCTAGAGGTCAAGCATATCTACGCATACAAGGTTTTGATCTTGATGAAGTAGGCATGAGAATACAACCTGTATCAGTAATTGTAAGAAGCTATGTACCTTATGATGGTGTAGCATCACCACAAGATATGGGTTTTTTACCTACAAAACAACCTGCACCACCAAGTAGTTTCGAAGATGAACCAGGTCAACCAATAAAACAACCAGCTAGTGCAAGTGATTGGTAACAAATACAAAAGCAAGTTTGAAAAAGAATTTGCAGCTAAATTAACAAAAAAGAAAATTGTATTTACCTATGAATCACTTAGCATTGACTATCAAGTGCCTTGCTGCTACAAGCCTGACTTTATCATCAACAATATTATTGTTGAAACGAAAGGATTTTTCTCAAAATCAGACCGCCGTAAACACCTTATTATTAAGACGTTACGACCCGAATTAGACATCAGATTTTGTTTTCAAAATAGTAAAAACAAATTGTCTAAAGCTAAAAACTCTATCTCGTATGCCGATTGGTGTACGAGACATGGGTTTCTATACTGCGATAAATTTATTCCTGATGATTGGTATGACAAGCAAGTATGTAAAAAAAACTGAGTGTCCGCAATGTAAATCAAAAGATAACTTAGCTTGGTTTGATGATGGTCATGCTCATTGTTTTTCTATTGACTGTGACTATAGATATTACCCAAATAAAAAAACTGAAAAAAAATTTACTCCAAGAATAGAACCGCAACCTGTATTCAAAAAAGAAGTGAAACTATTACCTGTTACATACACCGATTTACCTGCAAGAGGAATCACTAAAGAAACTTGCGAACTATTTAAGTATGGAGTAAGTGTGTTTAAAGGTCAACAATGTCAGGTAGCTACATATCAAAACAGTCAAGGTATAGATGTTGCTCAACATATTAGGTTTGCAAATAAAAAATTTGTATGGATAGGTGATATAAAACAAGTGCAGTTATTTGGACAAATAAATTGCAGAATACAAAATACAGGTGATATGTATTTGTCTATTTTTGAAGGCGAGATTGATTGTATGGCAGCAAGTCAAATTTTTAATCACCGTTTTCCCTGCGTGTCAGTTCCTTCTGGTGTACAGTCAGCAGCAAAATACCTGGCAAAAGAATATGATTTTATAAATAGATTTTGCAGGTCAGTTATTTGTTTTGATAATGATAAGGCTGGTGAACTAGGTAGCGAAAAAGCATTACAAGTATTGCCTAAAGGTAAAGCTGCAATAGCAAGATTACCTGATGATATAAATGACGTTAATGATTTGTTAGTTGCTAAACGTAGTGATGAACTCAAAGATATATTATGGAAAGCTCAACCATGTAGAACAGATCATATAATAAATGCTGCTGATGCTTGGGATTTATTTAGTAAAGAAACAAGTAAACCTATTTGTGATTATCCATATCCAGAACTAAATAAATTTACAGGTGGTTTGTTTCCAACGCAAATGGTATCTATAGCAGCAGGTAGCGGTGCAGGTAAATCTACATTGTGCGGAGAGTTTGCTAGTCACTTTCTAAAAAGTGGTCTAAAGGTAGGTTATATAGCGTTAGAAGAATCAGTACAAAGATCTCTTATGAGACTTGTATCTATAGATTTAAATACACCATTACATTTAAATCAACACGCTATAGATAAGACTGCTATAAAAGCTGCATTTGATAAGCTAACAGGTACAAGAAATTTATATTTATATAATCATTTTGGCAGTATAGAACCTGATATATTACTATCGCAGATAAGAAACCTAGCCACTACAGATGGTGTAGATGTGGTGATACTAGACCATATATCTATAGTTGTTTCTGGCATAGAAAATAATGACGAACGTAAATCACTAGATATATTATCTACTAAACTACGTAGTCTTATAGAAGAAACTAATATTTGTTTGCTTGTAGTAACACACTTACGCAGACCTGATGGTAAAGGACATGAAGAAGGTGCAGAAGTAAGTTTACGTGATTTTCGTGGATCTCATGGACTTGTACAAATGTCAGATCTTTGCATATCGTTAGTTAGAAATCAGTTGTCAAACTCTGCTGATGAAAGGTCACAATTACAAATGAAGATACTGAAGTCTAGACATACAGGCATGACAGGAGAAGTTGATAAACTTCTTTATGATGCTGAGACTTCCAGACTGAGAGCATACCCTAACTATTTTTAATTATGACCTTACTTATAGATGCAGACTATCTAATTTATTCTTCTTGTTGTGCTTGTGAGCATGACATAAGGTTTGATGTGCATAACCATAATTTAATTATGGATGAACGAGAAGCTATGAGCATGATAGATTTTAAACTTAAGCACTATCAAAATATATTAGATACAGAAGGTTATAAAGGTAGTAGTGATGTAGTTATGTGTTTTACGGATTATCCTACATTTAGACATGAAATATTTACAGAATACAAAATCAATAGAATATCTAAAAGAAAACCATTAGGTCTGGGTGCTGTTATAAAAGAGGTTAAAAATAATTATGAGTCAGTTAGTTACCCTAATTTAGAAGGTGATGACGTATTAGGTTTACTTAGTACAAACAATAAATATGATAATCCTGTAATAGTATCTGTTGATAAAGACATGAAAACAATACCTGGTTTGTTGTTAGCAGGTGACACGTTAGAACTAATAACAAGAACGCAAGCTGATAAAAACTTTATGGCAATGACAATAGCAGGTGACGCTACAGATGGTGTACCTGGTATAAAAGGTTTAGGTATGGTATCAGCAACAAAAATATTAGACTCTGCAAAAGATCTACCATCTATGTGGGATCTTGTTGTAAAGACTTATGATAAAAAAGGTAATGGTATATCTGATGCTATATTAAATGCCAGGTTAGTACGCATACTAAGAGAAGGAGATTATGACTACAATACAGGAGAAGTTAAATTATGGAATCCTACGTTTTAATTACCAAGAGTGTGATATTTTGCTGTTGCACGTTATATTAAAGTAAAGTAATTTAGTTTTTTTATGTCAGCAAGCGATTTACCATATTTAAATGATGAATTGCTAGATGCTTTAGATACTATCTACCCAAGCAGACCACCAGATTTAGGCTGGACTGATAGAGAAGTTTGGTACAAAGCTGGTCAAAGATCAGTTGTAGATTTTTTAAAGAAACATCAAGAAAGACAAAAAGAAACTATGTTAAGTTCAACTGTATTAGAGGGTCAAATCTAATGTGTATTTTCGGCAGCCCACCACCACCACCACCATTACCAGAACCAAGACCCACACCGCCTATGCCAGAAGAAACTGCGGATGCTCCTGTAACTGGTAGAAAACGTACGGTACAACAAACNCCTACAAAAACTGCAACTAAGAAAAAAACTGATGGAACGGAAATTGGTACAAGAACTACAGGTGCAGCAGTAACAAGAAGAAGATTAGGTACAAGTTCATTACGCATACCTTTATTACCTAGTGCAGGTCGTGATCTAAATTATTAAAATGGAAACACAACAAACAGCAGAAAGTTTATATAACACTCTGTCTATAGATAGATCTGCGTATGAACGTGATGGTGATGACTGTGCAAAATTAACAATACCTAGTTTATTTAATAATAATTCTGCAAAGAAACAAAAAATAAAAACACCAATGCAAGCGTTAGGTGCTGCTGGTACAAATAGTCTTGCAGCAAAAATGTTGATGGCATTGATACCGCCTAACACACCATTTTTTAAATTAATAATTGATGAATTAGAGCTACAAAAAAGTGGTCAAAGTGAAATAATGGCTGAGATAGATAAAGGTTTACGTGGTTTAGAAAATGCAGTCATGGCAGATATAGAAACTAGCAACGATAGAGTAGCAATGTTTGAAGCACTAAAGCATTTAATAGTTGTAGGTAACGTATTGCTATACATAACAGAAGATGGATTAAAAGTTTATTACTTAGATCGTTATGTTGTACAAAGGGATGAAGTAGGTAACGTACTAACTGTAGTAACAAAAGAATCTGTATCAACAAAAGCATTAGATCCAGAATTTTATGAGCAGATAAAACAAAAAGAAAANTATACAGAATCTATGGATGGTACNGANATAGATATTTATACAAAANTAGAACGTCAAGGTGATAATCATGTATGGTTTCAAGAATGTAAAGGAGAAAAGATACCTGGTACAGATGGCATTTCACCTGTTGATGTATCACCATTTATAGTTTTACGTTGGACTCAAACAGATACAAATTATGGTACGTCATACGTTAATGAATACAAAGGTGATCTTATNACNTTAGAAGCANTAACACAAGCAATAGTAGANGGTGCTGCTGCATCTGCACGNACAATATATTTTATAAATCCNAANGGNGTAACNTCACCNAANGCNGTAAGTCAAGCACCTAATGGTGCAGTACGTGAAGGACTTGCTACTGATGTATCTACATTGCAAACTAATAAAGCTAATGACTTTGCTGTAGCTGAAAGAGTAAAGGCAACATTAGAGAAAAGATTAGAAGATGCTTTCCTTATGACTAAAAGCATACAAAGGGATGCAGAACGTGTAACCAGTACTGAGATACAAATAATGAGTAATGCCTTAGAAGCTACGTTAGGTGGTATATATTCTGTGTTAAGTTCTGAGTTTCAAATCAAATATTTACGTAGAAAATTACATCTACTCATAAGAGCAGGTAAAGCACCTAAACTTCCTGATAGATTAGTAAGACCAAAAATAGTAACAGGTATAAATGGTCTTGGAAGGGATGCAGATAAAGCAAAACTTATAGAGTTCATAGGCACGATAGCTCAAGCATTAGGTGTTGATGTTATGAGAAGGTACATGAACATTGACGAGGCGATTATAAGGTTAGCTAATAGTGTTGGTATAGAAACTTTAAATTTGATAAAATCAAAAGAAGAGATAGCTCAAGAGTTGCAAGCTGAACAGCAACAGCAGCTTATTAAAGATCTAGCTCCTTCTGCATTACAAGGTCATAAATTATTAGATCCTAAAAATCAAGCGGAAGCTCAACTATTACAAAATGAGGTAACACCAAATGCCAACTAAAAAAACAACAAAAAAACGTGACGAAAATGGTCGCTATACTAAAGAAGAAGTAGCAGTAGTAAGTAGTTTAGGTGTAAACGATACACCCGAACCAACTAAACCAGTTGAAAAAGTTACTGCTCATGGTAATACTATTACAAGTAACTAATTAATTATGAAAGCATCCTTACAGTCAAACGAAACACCTCCTATGTCACAAGAGGATTTAGAAAAATTTGCTGACGAAAACAAATCTGACAACGGTAAAATCTTAGGCAAGTTTGATAGTGTAGAAGCTCTTGCTGCAAGCTACAAAGAGTTAGAAGGTAAGTTAGGTGATGTTGCAAAGACAAAAGAAGAGCCTGTTGCAGAAGATGTTGTTGAATATCAAGAAGATGGATCTGTTAATTACGAATTNGCAAAACAACAATACGGTGAAAANTTAGGAGAACTATTTGAACAAAGTGATATAGATCCTTTTGCTATAAATAAGTATTACCAGGAAAACAACGGTACTATTTCAGAAGAACATTACAAAGAATTAGAATCTACTGGTCTTACAAGAAACGTAATAGATAGTTATTTAGCAGGTTTAAAACCACAAGAAGGTACAGAACAAGCTGCTGCTGATCCTAGCTTTCCTGAGTATGAAGATATTGTAGGTATTGCAGGTGGTGAAGATAAGTACATGGAAATGTTGCAATGGATGGATGGCAACATATCTAAAGAGGAACTACAAGAGTTTGATAAAATTGTAGATGCTGAAAAAAGAAACATTCCTAAAGTTACTCTTGCAGTACAAGAAATGTTTACCAGGTATAAAAATGCTATGGGTGTAGAACCTANATTAATAAGTGGTAGAACATCTGCCTCACCTAATACAAAAGTATTTAGATCTAATGCAGAAGTTGTAGCTGCTATGAGAGATCCTAGATATAAAACAGATATAGCTTTTCAACATGAAGTACAAAGAAGATTAGCTGAAAGTAACGTTTTTGGTATCTCTGAATAATGGCTAAATCAGTAAGGCTACGCAAAGAACACAAGAGTAAAACTGGTGGTCTTACTAAAAAAGGTAGAGATAAAATAAATAGAGAAACAGGTAGCAACTTAAAAGCACCAGTAACAGGCAAAGTAAAACCTGGTAGTAAGGCTGCTAAAAGACGTAAATCTTTTTGTGCCAGAATGAAAGGTGTGAAAGGTGCTACCAGTAAAGGCGGTAAGCTAACAAGAAAAGGACTTGCTCTTAAAAAATGGAAGTGTAATTAATCAGCAGCTTCAGCTGTGTTTCCCTCTGCTACCCACTTAAGGTACTCTTGGTAATCGGTGTTTGCTTCGTCAAATGGAATAAAAGCATTATCTTCTTTTCTTAGAATAGTTGTTGTTGAATCAACTCCTTCCATATTTTTTACTTTTTTGTAAGTGTAAGTCATAATTAAAGCTCCGCACTAAAATGACAAATGCCATTACTATTGTTATGTAGATAAAGAATACCCCCTGCCGTAACAGAGTTAGCACCATATATATCTGTAGAATCTTTAAGTGTATCTGAAAAGCTAGGAGCCCCTGAGTAACCAGTTGAAGTTTGAAAAGTTCCAGAGCTAGTGCAAGTTGGTGCTGCTCTCTTTTCTACCTTGAAATGATATTGAGCATAAGGATTGCCATCGTGATGGCTATATCTTGCAAGAATTAATAATCTTGGGTGTAATTCTTCATAGTATCTCTGACACTTCAATAATTCATCTCCATAAAACGTGTGTTCAAAGTCTGTTACCACGCTGCCTACTTCTAATTGAACTCCTGTTAAATACCATTCATTAGATGTATTATCTCCTAGATTAACATTACTACTAGAAACTCTATTTGCTTGTGTAGCTGCGGCCCAAGCAGATGTATTTAAAGTCCCACTTGTATAATTACTTCCTGCACTTAACCAAAATTGTAATACTAAACTATTTCCATTATCATTTCCAAAAGCACCTGTCGTATCTGCTGGATAAATTAATGTATATCTATTCCAATTACTGTCTGCAACTGTAAAAGTTTTTGAAATTGCCCGGTTGTTATCAATGTCATATAACTCAACAGTATATATTCCAGTTTTATTAGTCTTTACATAAAAAGAAACAGCAAATTGTTTTGCAGCTGATGTTCCTTTTGCAAAATCTTGTAAAAATTGTCCTTCAATTTTTTGTCTAAAAAAATGAGCGTGAGCCGCTGCTAGTGAAGTATCAGCAGTAGTTACATCTATTTTATAAGAATTACCAAATTCATCTGGACTATCTGTTGACTGTGATACAGAAAATGCACTATTAATGCTATCTATCTGATGGGTCCAACGATCTATACGATAACCTGTAGTGTTGACTCCTGTTACAACTGTTGTACCATTTCTTTGTGAAACAGTCATACCTCCATTAATTATCTTGTTTCTATTACTTAGGTTATTAGTAATATTGGCAGTACACGTTCCATCAGTATTGTTGACAGTAATAGCAGCAGCACTAGCTCCTACCCCTTTTATCGAATTTACCTTGATCTCTGACATAATTAACTAGGTTTTGGGTT
>FUFK010041079.1_pt1 | contig 17092 bp, 17 predicted proteins | sample 1021851 | NCBI WGS metagenome assembly FUFK01 (sample SAMEA51879418, study PRJEB19060) | metagenome | reverse complement strand
GTATGATTGCCATTTGTTTTAGTTTAGATTGCATCAAAGATGCAGGAATGTTTTCTTTAGTAAATAAAAATACGTGTGCACCGCCTGACTTACTACGGCAAACTATTAAGGGGAGGTTATAATCCCGAATACTTTTAATGAGGCTAGTGTGATCAAAGTTATATTCGTCAATATCAATACAGCCCCACCTACAATCATTGTTTTCTGTAATAGGGATGATTCCAAGGGCTGCTCCTTTTCCTGCAAGATGGTTTGACCAGAGTTCATCTGTGACTTGTCCACGAACAATAAAAGCTTTGCCTTTTTGTTTTCCACTGTCGCCCCGTTCACCTGGTTGATACTGTCCATATGCTATGTCTAGTCCTTTAAATATATTTTTGAATTTGTCTTTTTTTATTATCATTTCTTTTTTCTTTGTAAAGGGGAATCCGCTAAACAAGTAGATCCCCCTTTCATTATAGCATTAGTAAGGACTTGAGTCTCTTACTTTCTCTTCCACATCTGCTTTTGTTTGAACGTTCCCTTTAGATACATTATCACGAAAATCTCGTGCAGATAAGTATAGGGACTTATCCTTTTGATCTAAAATTCTGTCCATGTTCACAACCCAACCATACCAAGAACCTTTATCGTTCTTTTGTAAAGTAGATGAAAGATTGTAAACAACACCTTGCATAGGTGGTATTGCAAATCCTCCTTTTCCATCAGATATTTGTGTGGTTTTCATCATAGAATTCCACTTTTTACTGACGTTTAGTTGTGTAGATTTCATGGTAATTAAAGCTGGAGTATAACCACCAGTTTTAGTTTCTACCATGACAAAGTAAGAAGCAGTTTCTTCTAAGTAATTACCATTTGGTAATCTAATCTTAGATCCTTCTCTCTTACCTGTTGAAATTACCGGACTGTTCGGTAGATGGACAGCCACAGGAGCACCGGGCCCATCCCCTCTATCCGACCATTCAGGGTAATCTTTTTTGTAGTAACAAGGAATTACCTTGATACCTTTTTTACCATCGAACAATTCGTTGGTAACAGTATTGAAAATCATGCCAGCTTTAGCATCTTCCATATACTTTGCATCTCCTGCAGTTACCTGCGGAGATAGCTGTCCCAAGATTCTTACAAAAGGTAATGCAAGATCATCTTGAGTCATGTTATCAAAACCTTTGGCATCGTCACCAAACAAAGCAAGTGATCCATTGGTTTTTTTTGCTACGTCATTAGCCATTACACATTCTCCATTAGTTATTTCCGAGTTATTTTAGTTTTGTCTTTAACCCATGTGCTAAAGACATCAGAGGGCATATCGAGCCCGGACTCGATACGCTCCCTATAAAGGGCAGTTAATGTAGCCCAAGCCACATCAGATTTCTGTTGTGGTTCAAACCCATTCTCTGCCGCAAGGTCCAACAATTGTTGTGCCTTGTCATCTTCTCCCTTTCCAAAAGTCACAAAGACATTGTTTTTAATAATATCTCCTAACCCCTGGTCACGAAGCCATTTATAGCATTGTGCTCTTCGATCTTCATCTTTTGGAAGAGTACATCTATATTCTTTTTTCACAGATACCTTAGAACCATCAGCTAATTTTATTTCTGATAATCCTTGTTCTGCTAATAATTCTGGAATTACACGAGAGCCAATATCATCAGCCTCCGCTTTTTTTGTTTTAAGTTGCTCTTCTAATGCAGCAATCTCATCTTCTTTCTGTTTCAACTTTACACATTCTTGTGCAACCGTTGTCACCTCCACATTGTCTAAAAGATCTTTTGAATCTTTTAACATTTCCTCTCTTACATCAAAGCTACCGCTTCCTGTAAACACTTTTATTTTTTGCTTTACAGCCATTGTTATCCTTTCTGATACATATCTACTTCAAGTGGATAGTATCTATATTCACGTTTGTCCCACTTCAACATATTAAACTGTCCGCTGGTCACTTCACTCACAGCTGCAGTAGATATACCTATGATAACAGGATCTCCCACGGCAAGCAAGTAATCTTGTTTTCTAAAATCTTGTAGATTTTTTTTCATCTTCTGCACGTATGGTGCAGTAGATAATATTGCCTGATCTCTATTAGGCAAACATATAACAAGATAACCAAAGTCAGACGCACTCAATATATTTATGTTGGGCGCTGGTTGTTGAATTACATAAACAAATTTCTCTTCAGGGTTGTTTTTATGAAAATTTAAAAACTCCTGCAAGGATCTAGGTTTATATAACTCAAATATTTTATTTTTCATTTCTTAGTTCTTGACACGGTTTAACATAGGATATATATCATTGTCAACAAGAAAGTAGAAAATGAATTATAAATTTAAAACAAAACCTTATGCGCATCAATTAAGTGCATTAGAAAAATCTTGGAATAAAAAAGAGTTTGCTTATTTTATGGAGATGGGTACGGGTAAATCAAAAGTATTGGTTGATAATATGGCTATGCTTTATGATAAAGGTAAAATAAATGGGGCGTTAATTATAGCACCAAAGGGTGTATATAGAAACTGGTTTTCTCAAGAGATACCAAATCATTTAGCTAGTCACATAGATCACAAAACAGTATTATGGACTGCGACTACATCCAAAGCAAAGGATAAAGAGTATCAACAATTGTTTAAACCTGACTATGACCTTCACATCCTTATAATGAATGTAGAAGCATTTTCGACAAAAAAAGGCCTTGAGTTTGCCGCAAAGTTTCTTAATTGCCACAAAACTCTTATGGCTGTGGATGAATCAACCACAATAAAAACACCAACCGCAAAGAGAACAAAGTCAATTTTAAATTTAGGTAAGCACGCAAAGTACAGACGTATACTCACAGGTTCTCCTGTAACAAAATCACCATTGGATCTATTTACCCAATGTGGTTTTCTTGATGACACTTTATTAGGTTATGAATCTTTTTATGCTTTTAGAAATAGATATGCAGTCATGGTAGATAGAAACTTTGGTGGTAGAAGAGTACAGATACCCGCAGGATACAGAAGACTTGATGAGTTATCAGAGATATTAAAAAAGTTTTCTGATCGTGTGTTAAAGCAGGATTGTCTCGATCTACCAGAAAAAACTTATGTGGAAAGACAGATAGAACTTACAGAGGAACAGAAGAAGACATATGCGACTATGAAATCCGCGGCCCTCGCTCAACTAAATGGTAAAATGGCAACCGCACCTCATGTATTAACTCAATTAATGCGTCTACATCAGATAACCTGTGGGCATTTAAAGAATGATGATGACACTATTACAGAGATAAAAAATAATCGTATCGATGCATTGCTAGAGGTATTGGAAGAGATCGAAGGTAAAGCAATAATATGGGCTAATTATGTTTATGATGTAAAAAGAATTGTAAATGCTATCTCTAAAAAATATGGATCAAATTCTATTGTTCAATATTATGGTGCAATTCCAGCAGAACAAAGACAAAAAAATATAGAAAAATTTCAAGACTCGAAATCACCTGTAAAATTTTTTGTAGGCAATCCACAAACAGGTGGTTATGGTATTACGCTAACTGCTGCTAATAATGTAATTTATTATTCTAACGGATATGACTTAGAGAAAAGATTACAATCAGAAGATAGAGCACATAGAATAGGACAAAAGAAAGCTGTAACATATATAGATCTCATAGCGCCAAAAACTGTAGATGAAAAAATCAGAAAAGCATTACGTAAAAAAATAAACATAGCAACACAAATCATGGGTGAAGAGTTAAGACAATGGATATAAAGTTTGAAATAGAACCCGTATTTAAAATAGAATTTTTTAAAATTAAATGCGTTGATTTTAAAAATAAAAAAGCAAAGATAGAAGAAGTTTTAGGCCACTATCCTGAAATGCCTTTTGCTAATTTTTATAGTAACAGAAACAAAGCTAGGATTAACAAAGAGTTATTAGAAATATTTAAAGAAGAGTTTTATTTAATTAGAACTAAATTTAATGCTGCAATTATTTTAGATAGAGCATGGTCTGTTACTTATAATAAAGGTGATTATCATGTTCCACATAACCACAGTTCTAAAGGTTATGCTGGTATTATTTATTTACAACAAAGAAAAGACTCACCAAAAACAACTTACATACGACCTTGGAATAATGAAGAAGACAAAAGTGTTTTATATACTCCTGAAGTTGAACAAGGTGACATAATGATAGTCCCACAATTTTTAATGCACTATACCGAACCTAATAAAGTTTACTTTAAAAAACGTATTATATCATTTGATTTTCACTTAGACCCAGTATTGTTCTAATGGACTTAATTATTTTAAACGATGGATTATATCAACTACTGCCTGTAACAAAACAAATACTACAAGGCATAGAATTGTTTGATGAAATAAGTTGTTTTGATTTATGTGATTTATTAAGATTAAAACTTACAGGGTATGTAGATACCTTAAATTTACATATGATGAACGATGGTAGTGGTGCCTTCGTTGGTTGTATGTGTCGTTAAACTATATCTCTTGCTGACCCAAGTATGGGTTTATATTTTGTTTTACCTTCAGATCTATACGCATGTAAGAATGATGCACGTCTACCTTCAGGTATCCAGCTACAATGTATCCAGCCCGAGTTGGGTTCACCCGGAGTGTAGAATTCTAAAATTAATTGATCTGGTTCAAGATTTAATTTAATCCAGTCAAAAAGTTCGGCGTTATCTACACCAACACATTCGAAGTCTGCGGCCTCAGCTTTGGCATGTTGCGATCGTGCCGAGCTGCCAATGGCCATACATAATTCTACGCTACGAAAACCGCTGGTTATCTTTACCCTGCCAAAATGGTCACGTATCGGTTGCAAAATATTTTCACACAACTCTTTTAATTTTTCTATTTGTTCTGCGTTAGGGTTATTGTTAATGCCCTTACGTATAGCAGTGTCGCTTTTGGTAAGCTCTGAGAGAGTGAAGTTCCGTGTAAGATTCATTATTTAAATAAAACTCCTAATGCGAAGAGTACAGCAGATCCCGCTGCCGCTAAGAGAACCCAATAGACTTTATCTATCTTACCGCCCAATTTCTCGACGTCTTCATGTACATGTTTTAAATTCTTCTTGACACCTGATATGTGTCCATACAAAGATAAAATGTGTTCTCTTGTGTTTTTAGGTTCTATCGCCATAATTAATCAAATAATCTATCTATCGCCTCTTGTTTTTGTTGTTCTGTTAATTGAACATATGGTACATTACCAAATTTAGCGTTGGCTGCAACCACATTTGGATCAGCTCCAGATACCACTGGTGGTAATTGTCCCACTGGACCAAGATCTGGTTTTGGTAAATTTCTAAAAGGGTTTGTTATATTTGGTATTGATTCATTAGTTAATGAATACTCACTTAAAGCAGCTCTTAATTCTTCTATAGTGTCTATTACAGCGTCTATTGGATTAACTATACCTAATTGATCTGCTATTTCTTGAAACCCAATTAAACTACCTTGACTTATTTTCATAGGTCTAAATACGTTTTGTGATAGATAACCAAAATTAGGTCCTCCAATTCTTTCAGCTACCTCTGTATATAATTGATCTTCTGTTAAACCTAATGTTTCAGCTGCTTTTATATCATCCGCCATAGTTTTTTGAACTCGATACAAAGCTCTATTAGCATTTATATAAGCATCAAATATTTCTTCTGGTGTTACAGGTCCACCTTTTAACATTGTTCTAGTAAATAAAGCTTTGGAATTTCTAGTCCCTCGTGAATAATCTGCAACTTTATATTTTATAGAATTTGCAGGATCTATTTCAACTGCTCTCGCACCAATAATACCAGCTAACTCATTACCAAACTCATATTCTCTACCTCGTTTATCAAATCTTCCCGGATCATCATCAGGTTTTACTGACAATCCAATTCTTGTTAATTGTTGGTAGTTAAGAGGAGCTTGAGATTTTACTAAATGAGCTAAACTATTGTATATCTGATTGCCTAAACTATCCTCTTCATTATATACTCTAAATCCATCTCTTGTTTCGCCTCCTCTTATGTATAAATCTGCAAGCGCTTCTGTCCAAATAGATTCAGTAATAAAGGGTGCACCTAATTCTTTTGTTGATTCAAATAAACCTAAGATAAAATCATCCATAATTCCATCTTTATCTTGTTCACCTGCTTGAACTCTATTTATAACTGTTTGAATAGGTCTAGTTAAAGTGTCATACGCATTCATATGAGAAAAATCTACATATTTAAATTTACCATCTTCACTTTTTAAAGGTATTAATGTAGAATTTTTAGACCATTTAGGAACGTATCTTCTAATAGCTTCTAATTCATCTCTGCTAACATCATATAATGCTTGACCTGCTGATACCGCAGCGTATGGAATAACACTAGTTGTAACTCCCATACCTACTAATCTAGTTAAACCTATAGTGCTTAAAGGTCTAACTATGTCACCATTTGGTAATTCAACTTTATAAAAAATTTCATCTAATCCTCTTTTAACAATATTAGTTCCTGTTCTCATTATTTCTGCAGGAAACGACACAAAGTTTCCAACAGGATATTGTCTTAAACCTTTTACAAAGTCAGAAACATAAGCATAATTTGGAATGTTATTTCTTACTATTCTCGCTGCCTCATCCTTAATAGTTTCTCTGTTAAACTTAACAGTTTGACCAGCCATATTTAAAAAATTACTACCTTCTGCGATACCTGCTTTTTTGTATGCATTAAACAATCTGTCTTGTTCTTTGAAATAAGAAAATATTTTCCAAAAATCATCTTCTGCTGTGTATGCATCTTGAGCAAATCTTTTTACTCGAGACAATCCTTTAGCAAATTTATCAAAAGCTTTAATAGATCCTAAATAAGTTCCAAAATTAACATCTTTTAACAAAGCCTGTAAATCAGCTAGTTGAACTTGAGAATTAACAACTCCTCTTTGTAACAATTCTTGATAAATAGCATTACCTTCTTTTGTTCTTGGTCCTAATTGTATTGCTCTTAATGCTTTTATAGCTGCACCTTCTGCTCCCACAAAAGGTATTAAACCATTAGCTGTAGCAAAAGCTCCCGCACTTAAAAAATTACGCATATGTGTAAAAGGAGACAAAATAGTTTTAGCCATTTGCGAGGTAGCTTTTGGATATAAAATTAAATTAGCGTAAAGTCTGCCACCAAAACCACTGGTTGGACTAATTAAATTTTTGTTTACATTATATAAAGCATCCGCATTACCTTTTAATGTCCATAGTCCTGTCAATGGATTAATACTTGCAACATCTTCAAGCACTTCATTTTTACGGACTCTTTTTAAATAATCTGTTACTGTCTCTCCTGGTTTAACATTTATACCAGCATCAAAATCATCAAGTGTTTCTTGAATTGTTGGTTTACGTAAAACTTTATTTGCTTTTTGTGCCCAAATAGATTCACCTGTTTTAGGATCTAATTCACCTTCCATTAAAGCTCTCTGTTTTGATCTATCTGTTAAAGGATTTATTTGTTCTAATCCTTCTTCTCCTCTTTGAGATATAGTTCCAATTCTTCTATAATCTCCTGTTCGCGCTCCAGTGGCCTTTATCAATTCTTCTTCAGTATTAAAAAAAGTTTGAATAGGTGCTCTTCTTGCAGCTTCCTCTGCACTAAATCCTTGTTTAATTAATTCTTCTATTCTAGCTGCTCTAGCCACTGCTACATCTTCAGAATTTCTTCTTAAGTTTCTATAGAAATCATCTCTTCTAATAACAGTTGATAACATATTAGTACCATTTAAAATTGTTGACATAGCACTTTTATCTTTGCCTAAAAGTTTTTTTGCTAATGCTTGTGTTTCAGGAGTAAGTTGTATTAATTGTTTTCGTGGAAATTTAGCTGCTCTTTCTGCAAAAGATTTATCTACAAAATAATTTGGAATTTTAAATAGTACACTACCCTTATTAATTAAAGGTATTTTTTTATCAATAAAAGCAGTTTCATATATATCTGCTACAATTTTTTTTGCTTCTGTGTTTGATAATTTAACAGGTGTAGGTAAATTACTAGCAATAGTTTTTATATTTTTTTCTGCATCAATTATTAATTCTTTTGCTGGTTTAACATTGTCCGCTAATCGTATTGGATTATTTTGAAATACTTTATAACCTACATCTAATCTGTCATTTAATGTTTTAGGTAATAACTCTTTCCACGTTTGAAATACAGATTTACCTTTAGTAGGTTTGGTCATATCTAAAGATCTACCTTCAATAGATAATAACTCTCCCCAATTTTCTCTCATATCATTTAATGTATTTATAAACCCTTGTTGTTCTTCTTTAGATACTTTTTTTCCAAATTTACCCGCCTCTTTAACAATTAAATTATTTGCTTTTGCTGCTTCTTCAGCACTAATTTTAGGAAGAACAACCTTTAATGTTTCTTCTTTTTTTGCTTCTTGAGTAGCTCTTTTAATAGCTTCATCTTCAGATAAACCCTCTGATATAAATTTGTTTTTTAATTGATTAAAACTTTGCTTATCAATTAAAGCCTCCCCAGTCCTAGGGTTTATTGCAGTTGTTTTACCAAACACAATATTACCTTCTTCAAGTCCAGATAATAAAGTTTTGTTTAACTGTTTAGCGATTGCTGTTTGAGATGCCGCAGCTTTACCAGAAAATATATTAGCTCTATCTAAAAATGGTATTACAGAATCTATTTGATCATCTAATTTAAATGCAGCATTTTGAGCTCTATTTAAATCAGTGGCTGACATACCTTTAAAACCCATTTCTGTTTCAAAATATTCAGGATTCTTACCACTACGAGGTCTTAATCTTTGTGATACATAATCTAAAGCTTTTCCCATTTTTGTTTGTGCAACACGACCTGCCTTTGTAGAATCTGCCAATTGTTTTACACCAGAGCCAGCTAAACTTAATATACCTGTAAATGCGGCCCCCTCTATCCCAAGTTTTAATCTATTATATAATTCTCTTTCAGGATCATAATCTTCTCCTCTTTCTAATTTAGTAGGTCCCGCGTCAAATAAATCACCAAACGTTCCAACTTTTTCGGGATCAGAAACAAAAATAGCTTCTGCTCCACCGCCTGCTAAAGCACCAGCACCTAATTGAACAGCTTGTCCTTTTCTATTTAGTTTAGCTATTTGTTGACCTTTTTTAATACCTTCCATAATTGGAAGACCATCATCATCTAATAGTTTAAAATAATTACCTGATTTTTTTGAAGCTAATGCAGCCCCAGTTAATTTACTACCTATTCTACCAATAAGACCAACAGGGACAGCAATGTTAGTTAAAACTTCTGATATCTTACCAGCTGTTGTTGCTTCTGCATATTCATCAAAAGGATTTATTTTTGCAAAAAATTTTTCTACTTCCACAGCTGTCTCTGTGTCCGCACCTAAATCTATTAGATTTGCCCCAAAAGAAAAAAATCCTTCTGGTATTTTATAAAAGCCAGAACCAATACCAGCAAAAAAAGATCCTAAATTACTAACACCTACATCTTTACCGAATAATTTAGCTGTATCTTTTTTAGTTTCCTCTGTTGTTGTTGTTAGTTCGGGAAATAAATCATTGACTTGAGAATTATAGTTAACCATTTATCCTCCTATAAGTTATAAATTCTTCGTGGTTCTCCTTGTAAATCTACTTCTATAATACTTTTTAATGTTTTCTCAGCACCTGTTGTTGAATCTTTTACTTTATATTCAACTATAAAAGTATCTCCTGGTTTAGACGTTTCTAATTCTTTTGCTAATTCATTTTGTTTTACTGTTTTTTTAAATTTATATTTTTCACCAGTAATCTCAGAAGTAGCTCCTTGTATACCAACTGCTATCTCTCTATTATTCATAGTTCCACTTTTATTTGCAGCTAATAAAGATTTAGGTAAACTTACTTTATCACCTTCTGATATTTGAAATTTTATTTGTTCTTTAAATTGATTTATTTTTGCTTTGTCTCTTTTAGTTGCAGCTTTTTCTTTTAATAAAAATGTTGCTGCTGCAGTTTCAATTTTTTCCGCTCTACCTGGACCTGTTTGTGATTCAGCTTTCATAAAATCAGCAAATCCTTCTCTAACACTTGGTGCTCCTAAAAGTGCAGCAGAAGCTCTTCCAAAAGTATCTCCTAGATCTCTTCCAAATGCTTTTTTATATCCAAGTGTATCTTTAATCTCTTCTAGTGTTAATTCTTCATTAGCTGTATTTTGATCTTTTAAAATAGTATCATCGCTTAATAATTTTTCTGTTTTTTGTCTGTTAGCAGCTCTAGTTTCACCAGCAGAAAATATGGCATCCACAGCTGTTTTTCCTGGATCAACTTTTGCAGCCTCACCACTTACTTCAAAATCGGTATCCTCTATAGGTAGTCCAGTATTAGGATCTAAGCCTTTATCTTTAAATAATTTCTTTTTACCGCCTCTAGGGAAGAAACCAGGTGCCTCACCAATTTCACCACCTTTATCTATATATTCAAAAACATCACCTACATCTATATTAGTTTCATCAAAATTAAAATTAGGTCCGCCCATTTCTTTTAATCTTCTATATTCTTCAGGAGTTTTTGTAGATTTTGCATAAAAATCTGCTAAAGCACCTATACCTGTTCCAATACCAGCAGCAGTTCCATAAGCACCTGCAGCACCTCCAAAAATAGGAACAGCAAATCTTCCTACAACTGGGAGGTTTCTAGCTTTAGCTAAAGCTCTAGTAAAAATATTACCGCCTGATAGTCCACCTGTTGGTGGTCCTATTGGTCTATTATAAGTTCTTCCAAAACTTACACTACTTGTAGTTGGGACAGGCGTTCTACCACCTAAATCAACTAAACCCGCACTTCGATAACCAACTCTACCACCATCCATTAATCCAGATGTAATCCCCGTTCCGCGACTATCGACACGGCCACCTCTAAACATGGGTCGTCTTAATATTCTGCTCATTAACCAAAAATTCCTAATTTAGAACCGATACTAGCAATACCTGTACCTACACCTAACGCTGTAGCTAATGGACTTGCTGGTGGTGCCGGCGGTGCATATCCAACGGTTTGAGTTGGAAATGCCCCTGGTTGAATTTGTGCAAGTTGTTGTCCAATCAATCCTAGTTGTGTAAATGGTTGGAACTGTTTTTCTCTTTCAGCCGCTGCCGCTGCATCAAGTATTGCTTGTTGTTGTGCTTGACCAGCTTGACCTAGTTGAGTTTGAAATTGTCCAAGACCTTGTCTTGCAGCTAAGTCTTGTGCTGCCGCTGCTTGTGCTTGTTGAAAACCTTGTGCTAATAATTGTGCCTGTAATCCTGCTCTGCTTTGTGCTGCATTTCTTGCTGCTTCTGCTGCAAGTACACCTTCTCTACCACCCCCATAAGCACCAGCTGCAATTGCTTGATCACGTCTTGCAGTGTCTGCAATAGTTTGTTGTCTATCAAATTCTGATAAAGTTGTATCAATCACCTCTTGTTGGTAAGGTGACATAAATTGTTGATAAGCTTGTGGTCCTACTAATGAGTCTAATCCAGCAGCCGCGGTTCGCGCATCTTGTTGTAGTTGTGACTCTGCTGCAATCGTTGGTGCAAATTTACTTGTATCTATACCAGCAAAACCTGTAGGTACCGCACCTGCTCCTAATTTATCAAGTGATTTTAAAAAGGCGGTAAGCGAACCTTCTATTATCGGTGATGGTCTTGTTATTGTAGTTGTTTCAGCCATTATACTCTTGCCTCTAATTTATTCATTAAATCATACATTCGTTTTGCTCCTTTATTTACACTGCCACCACCTGCTGCTCTAACCGCATCTGCAGTCATTACAAATTCATTTTTACTTAATCTCGCAGGCACATCATCTGCTCTCTCTTTTTTACCTATCGGCACAAAGCCACCTTTTCTTAGATCCATCTCTTTACCACCAAGATTCATCAGTCCACCATCTTTGGCCATCTTAGGCATCACCATTCCAAACTCTTTAAAGAAGTCAGACTCTATCTCTTTGATCTTATCATCATCACCTTTTTGGATAGCTTCATCTCTTAATCTAAAAAAGTCTCCTGCTCTATCTACTCTTAAATTTTCATCTACGGATTCTACTGCACCTTTAATTCCTGAAAAATCTGGATCACTGCTACCACCCATCATTAATCCTACTCTACCACCGTCCGCGTACCCCGCTGCTGCAATTGTTTCTGTAATTTCATCGTCATCAAATCCATATTGTAACATCGCTAATCTAATTGCATCTGATGCGTCTGCGTTTGAGAAACCTTCACTTAATCCTGATAATGCATCGTCTATAATTTGTTGTTTATTGAGTCTTCTAGTTTCTGCTATTGCTAGATCTGTTGTTCCTTGAGTTATAGGTATTGATGCTGCTTTTAATCCTGCCATACTAAATGGATTATCTTTTCCTGCAGCGATTATACCTTGTAATTTGTCTGCTCCTGTTGCTGCAAAGTCTGCAGCTTTTCCTAAAAATGAAGTTGATCCTTGAGGAACATTCATGCCTTCACCTACAAAAAAACCTGCATCAGCTCCTGTAACTCCTGGAGTTTTACCAATTCCTCTTAATGTTTCTCCTGCACCTGGCGCGGATAGTGCACCAATACCAGAAGCAAGTGCTAATGATGCTGCACTAAAATCACCTTCGCTGCCTTCTTGTGCTAATTGCGATCCTAGATTAGCAGCACCTGCAGCTAAAGCTCTAGCAGCCATTTGTTGACCAGCAGCAGTTTTAAATATACCTGAACCAAAACCAGTTCCAAAACCTGGACCAAACATAAACGGTGTGGCTGCAGCTAAGAATGGTAATGCTGGTTTAATCTCATTTGGCACTATTTTATCTAGTGCTTTTGAAATAGGTCTAGTTATTTTTTTTAAAAATCCCATAGTTTCTCTTTATAATATATATTGATAGCAAGTTCGCAAAGCTTGTAAAAAGGCGAGTGTCTCACAATTTACAAGGTTTTGAGGCATACGTCAACGCTCCTATAACTTTGTTCCTGCACCAATTTTTATCTCTTCTACAGTAACATTAACATCTCTCCTAATATGCTCAGATTTAGTCTCTGTATTAGGATTTTGTACATCAGCCAGAGCTTCAGCGTCTGACATGTACTCTTGACCTGTTACTGTATTTGTTAGAGTTACCTCTGTTTTAGGCGTAATTATTGGCACTCTTTTGCCATCTATTACTTCGTACCTAACAGAAGCTTCTGTTTCGATAAAAGGCATTATCTATCCTCCCTGTTAATTTCTAGCACTGATGCAATTACATCTACATTACCACTACTTGCTTGCACCTTTAATATCTCACTTTCCATCATAATTAAAGGTTCACTTAAAACTTGTTCTTTTTCATTAGCAGATAAACTAACTTGGTTATCTACTACAAAAATATTAGAGCTTGCATCAACTAAAGTAACTTTAATTACAGCTGAACCCGCTGCATCTTCAGCTGCTAAAATAGATTTAACAATAGCACGAGAGTTACCAGGCACTGTGTATAAAGTTGTTAGATCTGTATTTGTTAAACTTTTCTTTTCGTTTTTGTATATATTTGCCATTATCCTAATCCTAACCAAGTAAATCGTTCTTGGTCTTCTTTTAATTGTGTTAAGTACGTAGAGTTTAATTGTTCTATGATTGTAGACAAGGCTCTATTAATTTGTCTTTGATTGTCTTCACTATATTCTTTTTTAGGTTCTGGTAATCTTACCACTACTTTAGCCATTACCCTCTCCTTCCATCAGGTTGTAAATCTACTTGAAATGTACCAAATCGCCATGACTCACCTACACCAGTATTTTCTATTTTTATATTAGCATATCGTCCCCTTGCACGAGTATCAACTTTAGTTGTGCTAGATGTAATTGTAAAAGGACTTAATGAAGTTTGTTCATCATCATCAGATGGAAAATCTTTTATAGCTAGTGTAATTTGATTGTTACCTGTTAAAACTTTAAAGTTTGGTAAAAATCTTCTCATGGCTAAAAATACTTCTGCCTGATCTTTTTGTAAAGAAAAACTAAATGATTTAATAAAAGATGTTAAAGTGGTAACGCTACCATCAGGATTAACTTGATCGGTTCCTATTTCATGTTCAAAAAATACGGTTTGACCTAATCCTGTTTCACCGATAATTGACGGAAATGTTCCTGTGCCAGAACTGTTATATGCAGTAGCGTATGGTTTAGGATAAACTAATGAATCAATCCAACTTGTTCTCATTGAATTTGTATTTGTAGCTGTGTACCAATTACCCATAGGCAGTCTTGCATTATCTTGACCATAATTATAGACAACATATCTATCATTAAAATCTGCGTTTTGAGTTGGATACCACCAGATTACTTCTGTGAATAGATTATTAATACCAGCATTTATTTGTTGACCTTTTGTAGTATTACAGTCATCATAAACAAAGTCTTCAACACTACATGGTAAAGTATTAACTGTACCATCAAAAGAAAAGAATCCATTGTTACCCATCCAATAGGCAACACCATCAATTTCTATAGCTGCATTCTTACCAATCAATCCACAGTTTGTGCCCACTTGTTCAAAACCAAACGTAAATGGAGCTCCAACAAATTTCATTGTATACAATGCATTGTCAGTCCAAATTAGAATATTTTCTTTTGCAACCAAACCACCCATAATTTTTGTACCATCTTGTAATCTTTGTGTCCCTGCAGTGTTAGTTGCTTGTGGTGTATATTTATTTATATTTTCGTCTTCAGAAAATCTTATAAACATATCATCTTGTGTGTCAGGACTTCCTATAGTTGTTTCTGTGCCAAGGTGAATTAAGTGTCTTGTTGTTGGTGATATCAACGTAACTCTAGTAGCCGTAGGGTTACCAGTATCTGTCGCAGCATCTATTCTTGTTTCAAATCCTGAAGTTAACATAGAAGCTCTTGTTGTAAGTCTAGCGGTTATTCCTGCATTCCATGTAAACGTTTTACCATTTGCAATGGTTGCAACTAATACTTCTCCAAAATTACTTAATGACCAAAGCCCTGGTTCTAATGTTACTGATGATGCTTCTACTGCACTTCCAAATCCAGAAAAGTTTGTAGCATTTGTAACTGTTGCTCCACCACTATGAGCTTGTCCATTTGATGTTCCAAATGTTGCTGTGCCTAACGCTCCTCTAGTAATACCTGTAATGTCAGATCCAGCTATACCTGTGTATGTAATTAACTCATCACCAACAGCTATCGTACCTGTTGTTGGAAAACCAGTTGTTGATGTTAAAGTTATTGCTGTCCCCGATCCACCTGTACCAGCCGTATCCGCGAGCAACGCTCCGTTAAGAGTTGTTGTTAAAGCACCTGTAATTGTACCACCATAGTTTCCAATACCAAAACCATAACCATAAGATTGTGCTGCAGGGCCAACAGGTTGATAAACTTTAACAGTCATACTACCACCCGTCGATATAACTGCAGATGCTTGATTTAAAGAATCAATTGTAAATGTTGTAGGAGTTGGAACAGTTAATACTTGAAATAATTTATCTTCAAAATCACTTGCATTTAATCCTGTGCCGCTTGGTAAAGTAACTGATGATAATTCTATGATATCTCCCACAGATAAATCATGATCTGTGCTTGTTGTAATTGTACAAGTTTTAACTGATGTGCTATTTGTTGCTAATGTTGAACTTGTAAAAGAATCTACAACTCCTGCATTGTTACATCTAAAAGGCGTAATATCAAAAAGTTGACCTTCAAAATATAANAATAAAAATTTNTCAGTGCCAAGTGCAACNTATCTATTACCNTCAGTATCTACAAAAGCATGTTGTTTTCTAGCAACACCAACAATAGAATCATTAAGTAATGATTGCCAACCACCTACTTTTTCAGGAAGNCCATATCTAAATCTAACATTATCAGAATCAACCCAACGACCCTCTGCTCCTACAGCAGTGTCTTGTTTGTCAATACCAGGAGCAAACTTAATTTTAGTAAGCATGCTTTACTCCTATGATGTNCTATTAGTTTTTATTTGCCANCCTTTTGTGGCAGTNGTAAAGATTAGTGTTACACATTGATTGTTTGTAGTTAAATCTAAATCAGATGTNCCACCTTGAATGTTTGATCCGTTTCTTCCAACTATACATTTGTTAGTTCCAAAACCATTAGATGCAGATACATCCATTATAGTTACTTCATCACCTTGTGATGGTGATGCAGGGAGTGTAATTGTTACAATATTAGCAACAGTATCAACACCNATTTGATCTCCAGCAACTGCTGTGTATGTTGTTTTGCTAGCTGCAGTTACTTCTGTAAATCCTTTTTCCATCATNGCTAAAGTTGTAGCTGGAACACTACCTCTAGAATAAACTAAAACTTTTGCACCCTCTGGAAGAGGCACTTGTGTAGATGCACTTTGACCTGTTGTTAATAAAGTTACAGTGTAGCTATCACCAGCCCCACCTCTAGTAGTTCCATCTTCTACAAAAAATACTCTGTTAGCATTACCACCAGATGTGGTTGCAGGCATTGTTAAACTTGCATTACCAGATAAAGTTCCTGTAACTTTAATATAAAGATTTTTACCATTCGCGGTCGCCGATCCGTCTGATAAATCTAAGTTAACATTACCAGAACTTAAAGTTACTTCTACATAACCTGATGTTGCTGTTTGTAATAATTGTAAATTAGTATTTGTAATNGCNCCCCATAGACCTGCTTTTTCGCCGGTTGCGACTAACTCTAATGATAAATCTGATGAAAATGTTGATGCCATATTAATAAGGTTTTATTGGTGTCCAAACCATTGTTGCTCCTGGTACTATATCGTTCCACGTAATAACTCCTGGTTCTACTGTATCTAACGTTAACTGAGAACCTGTAGGACTTATATTTGCGTCAGCAGTTATTGTAACATTACCTGTAGCCAAGGTCAAGTCAACACCTGAAGGTAAAACATTAACATCTGTGCTTATGCTAATATTACCAACATTTAAAGTTACTTGTGAACCTGTAACAGTGTGATCCACATCTGTTCTAATACTTAAAGTTCCAAGACCTAAAGTTACTTGGTTTGGTGTTAAATCTTCTGTGACTGAATCTGCAATAACACCAGCACTTCCAATACTAATATTTACCT
>FUFK010046141.1_pt1 | contig 17098 bp, 20 predicted proteins | sample 1021851 | NCBI WGS metagenome assembly FUFK01 (sample SAMEA51879418, study PRJEB19060) | metagenome | reverse complement strand
AGCTTGCATAATTGTTGTGGATATCATTTTCTTTTTTCTATCTATTCTAAAGAAAAGGTTATCTTTATGGTCAAATTCAAAATCCAACCAAGAACCTCTGTATGGAATAATTCTTGCGTTATATAAAACCTTACCACTTGCATGGGTTTTACCCTCATCATGGTCAAAAAATACACCTGGAGATCTATGTAATTGACTTACAACAACTCTTTCAGTTCCATTGACAACAAAAGTACCATTATTTGTCATCAAAGGTAAATCACCGAGATAAACTACTTGTTCTTTTATATCTCTTAGTGATTTTTCCTCAGTTTCTTCATTGATATCCCATATTATTAATCGAAAAGTAACCATGAGTGAGGCTGAAAAGGTTAAACCCTTTCTTTTACACTCATCTACATCGTACTTGGGATTATCAAGATAATAGTCAATATAATGAAGTTCAGATTTACCTGCATAGTCTTTAATGGGAAAGACTGAATTAAAGACTTCTTGCAGTCCAGTATTTGAACGGTTCTCTACTGACTTTCCTAATTGNAGGAACTTATCGTAGGAAATTTTTTGAATATCTACTAAATTTGGAACTTCGATCGTTTTACCGATCTTACCAAAAGAATAGCGAATTCGTTTTTTTTCTGTAAAGCTAAGTGGCATATTATATAGAACCTATAATAATTAATTATTTAAGTTCTACTTTTGCGCCTGCGGCTTCTAGCTGNGTCTTCATAGCTTCCGCCTCTTCTTTCTTAACTCCTTCTTTTAAAGTTTTCGGAGCACCTTCAACCATGTCTTTAGCTTCTTTTAAACCAAGACCTGTAATAGCTCTTACTTCTTTAATAACATTAATTTTTTGATCTCCAGCTGCTGTAAGCACAACATCAAAAGCATCTTTTTCTTCTGCTGCNTCCGCTGCAGGAGCTGCTCCACCTGCTGCTACTGCTACAGGTGCCGCTGCGGTTACACCCCATTTTTCTTCTAAAAGTTTTGAAAGTTCTGCTGCTTCCATTACTGTTAGTGTTGATAGCTCATCAACAATTTTATTTAAATCTGCCATTTTTTTGTCTCTCCCTAATTAGTCTTTTTTGTTTTGTAGTATTGAAATAATATCCTGATCTGGTCTTTGTAATAATCTTACAAGCTTTGAAGCAGGAGCATTNATCAATCCAACTATTTTTCCTCTTATTTCTTCAAGAGAAGGTAAAGTTGCAACCTTTGCTATATCCTCTTTTGAATATAACTGGTTATCAAAAAAAGCTGCCTCTGCAGATAGCTTTTTTAAATCTTTTTCAAATTTTTTACAAACTTTTGCAGTTCCAACAGGATTATTTGTAAAAATTAATAATTTTTGATTAGATAAAAAATCAATTAGACCTTTTTTTTCATCATCTTTGTTAACAAATATTTTAACGATATTATTTTTGGAAACTTTAGTTACTCCATCATTATTTCTAATTTCAGTTCGAAATTCGATCATTTCTTTTACTGACATCTCTGAAAATGATGCAACGAATATAGCAGAATAATCCTTTGACATTTGATCAAGGTTTTCAATATATTGTTGTTTTTCAGCTTTATTCATTATATTTCAACCCTTAAACCAAAACCCATAGAAGANGATAGATAAACAGAATTCACAAAGTTACCCTTCAATCCTGACGGTTTTATTTTTTTTATTTCATCAATAAAAGAAGTTACGTTTTCAGTTAATTTACTTTCGTCAAAACTAACTTTACCTAAAGCAGCATGTATGGTTCCTGCTTTATCATTTTTNTATGCTACAAGTCCTTTATTGATATTTTCAATTGTACTTTTTATNTCATTTGTNACNGTNCCTGTTTTAGGATTAGGCATTAAACCNTTNGGACCTAAAATTTTAGCAATTTTACTNACAANAGACATCATGTCTGGAGTAGCTACNATTACATCTACGTCAATCTTTTTTTCAAGNGNNGNAACNAAATCNTCNCCNCCAACATNTTTAGCACCAGCTGNTTTAGCCTCCTCTGCAGCNTTTCCTTGAGCAAAAACTGCTATTTGAACNTTTTTTCCTAANCCATGNGGNGGTATNAAACTNCCTCTGACATTTTGATCAGACTGCTTAGAGTCAATACCTGTATTGATTGATACTTCTAAAGACTCATCAAATTTTACATATTTTTTTTCTTTAATAATTTTAACTGCATCAGATATTTTGTATGACTTTGTAAAGTCTATACCTTCGATTTGTTTTTTTTTGTTCTTAGTTAAATTCATTATACAATTTCCATNCCCATTGACCTTGCTGATCCNAGTATTATTTTTGATGCTTGATCAACATCATANGCATTAAGATCTTCTAATTTTTCTTTTGCTATCTCTTCTACCTGTTTCATTGTAACCTTACCTAATTTTGCTCTACCAGGCGTTTGACAGCCTTTTTTTATTTTTGCAGCTTTTTTTAAATAGAAAGTAACGGGTGGTTTTTTTGTGACAAAATCAAATGATCTATCTTTGTATGCTGTAATTATAGTTGGGATAGGTGCACCTTTTTCCAAATCTTTTGTCTTATCATTAAACTGTTTACAAAAATCTTGAATGTTTAATCCCTTTTGACCCAAAGCAGGGCCAACAGGAGGTGCAGGATTAGCTGAACCAGCTGGAATTTGTAATTTTATGTATCCTAAAACTTCTTTAGCCATGCTATTAGCCCTTAACCACTTGTGAATAATCTAGTTCTAAAGGTGTCGGTCTCCCAAAAATTGAGACGGACACTTTAAGCTTTTGTCTTGAACTGTCAACCTCTTCTATAATACCACTAAATGAAGCAAATGGACCATCAGACACCTTAATCTGTTCACCAACTTCATACTCAAACTTAGGTTTAGGATTATCAACACCTTCAGTAATGTCTTGTAATAATTTAGATACCTCTCGTTCAGATATGGCAATTGGCTTATCTTTCGTGCCAAGAAAATTTGAAACTTTTGGTATATCTCTTACTAAATGCCAAGTGTCATCGTTCATTATCATCTTGATTAAAACATATCCTGGGAAAAATTTTTTTTCAGAGTTAACTCTGACACCTCTTCTTACCTCCACTACTGCTTGAGTAGGAACAGATACTTCAGAAATCGAGTCTTCTAAATTGACTTTTTTTGCNTCATCTAAAATTGAGTCTGCAACTTTTTTCTCAAAGCCAGAGTGNCAGTGTACAACATACCACTTTGATGTATCNGTATTTTCAACCATTAAATTATCCTAGAACTATTCTCACAATAAAAGAAAAAAATTGGTCTAAGAGCATTAAAATAATTGCAGCAATACTAATTACAACCAAAACGATACCTGCTGATGTGAAAGTCTCTCTCTTGGAGGGCCAGGTAACTTTAGATACCTCCTGTCGAACTTCTCTTAAATATTTAGCAGGATTAAATTTCATATTTTTATTTATATTTTTGGCAGGAGTGGCAGGCATCGAACCCGCAACCTCCGGTTTTGGAGACCGGCGCTCTACCAGTTGAGCTACACTCCTTCATATTAGTATTACTGCAGAGAATATTTTTATTCGATAATCTCTGAAACAACTCCTGAGCCAACAGTTCTACCACCTTCACGAATAGCAAAACGTAAATTGTTATTCATTGCGATAGGAGCAAGTAACTCAACTTCAAGTGTAATATTATCTCCAGGCATTACCATTTCAGTACCTTCAGGCAATTTAATTGAACCAGTAACATCAGTGGTTCTAAAATAAAACTGAGGTCTGTAATTTGCAAAGAAAGGAGTGTGTCTTCCACCCTCTTCTTTGCTTAAAGCGTAAATCTCTGCTTTAAATTTTTTGTGAGGTTTAATACTACCAGGAGCTGCCAAAACTTGGCCTCTTTCAACCTCTTCCTTTTTAGTTCCACGAAGAAGAGCACCAATATTATCTCCAGCTTCACCTGAGTCTAATAGTTTTCTAAACATCTCAACTCCGGTACAAACTGTTTTGGTTGTATCTTTTAAACCAATAATTTCAATTTCTTCACCTGGTTTAATAACACCTTGTTCAACTCTTCCAGTAACAACAGTACCTCTTCCAGAAATAGAAAATACGTCTTCAACTGGCATCAAGAAAGGTTTATCTAATTCTCTTGTAGGAGCAGGGATATACTCATCAATTTTTGACATTAATTCAATGATTGAATTTTTACCAATATTTTCATCTCTGTCTTCTACAGCCGCAAGAGCTGATCCTTTAACGATTGGAATATCATCACCAGGGAAATCATATTTTGATAGTAGCTCTCTTATTTCAACTTCTACAAGCTCTAATAATTCTTGATCATCTACTTGATCAACTTTATTTAGGTAAACAACTAGTGCTGGTACACCAACCTGTCTAGCTAAAAGAATGTGTTCACGTGTTTGAGGCATTGGACCATCAGCTGCGTTAACAACTAAAATACCTCCGTCCATCTGAGCAGCACCTGTAATCATATTTTTTACGTAGTCTGCGTGACCTGGACAGTCGACGTGAGCATAGTGTCTTTTATCAGTTGAATACTCGACGTGCGCTGTTGAAATTGTTATACCTCTCTCTTTTTCTTCAGGTGCTTTATCAATTTCATCATACGCTGTAAACTCTGCACCACCTTTTTCTGCCAAAACTTTTGTTATTGCTGCAGTAAGTGTAGTTTTACCATGGTCGACGTGACCGATAGTTCCGATGTTGACGTGTTCTTTCGATCTGTCAAATTTTTCTTTAGTCATTTTAAGTTGTTACCTCTTTTTAATATCTATTACTTAATTTTTTCAATGTACTTGGAGCGGGTGAAGGGAATCGAACCCTCGTAGCCAGCTTGGAAGGCTGGAGCTTTACCATTAAGCTACACCCGCGATTTAGCGGGTAACCACTTCAAAACATCCACAAAATCAAATCCTTGTGAGTTCCGATAAACTACTAATTTTTCTTTAAAATTCAATAAGAAAAGTGAAAAAAAGTGGTGGAGGGAGTAGGATTCGAACCTACGTACACTTGCGTGAACAGATTTACAGTCTGCCGCCTTTAACCACTCGGCCATCCCTCCAAAGTGTTTAAAATCAGGTGTTGATTAATAGATAATTGTCTTTGAAAGTCAATAGACTTCCTTAATTTTTACTGTTATTTAAAACAATGCTTATTTCAGGGGCTAATTCTTGCACTAGTTGTATAATTCATAATCCTGATAAAATTATTGAAATTTTTATAAATATTGAGAGACAATCAGCTTTTGCAAAGTTGATAAAGCAAAATAACCTAAATAATAAGACAAAGTTACTAAAGAAAGACGATTTTAATAGACTTGGTATTAAAAATGATAGATTTATCAGTGATATAGTTATACGAAGAGAAAAGTATAAACCCTCCAATTTAGAGGAAATTATTATAAACACCAAAAAATCTCTTATTATCATTGCCGATCAGATTACAGACCAAAATAACCTTGGAAACATTATAAGAACAGCTCTGTTGATGGGAGCTGATGGTTTATTACTATCAGAGCATTCTTCGGCAGATATTAACGATGTAACGTCAATAACCTCGTCTGGAGCTGTTGAAGTGTTGAAATATCACGTTTCTAAAAATATTAACAGAACAATAGAAGTTCTAAAAAAATCTGGCTATTGGACTTATTCCCTAGATATGAGTGGTGAGGAAATGAATACAGAATTTAATTTTGATAAAAAATCTGTCATCATTGTAGGAAATGAAGGAAAAGGGATTAGAAGAAATATTTTAACAAATAGTGACTTTAAAATAAGTATCCCTCAAGAAAATGTAGNTGGTATTGATAGTTATAATGCAGCAAATTCTCTAGCAATTGCTGCATATCATTTCAAAATTAGTACTTTTTAAATATTGTTTATTTTAGATTTTAATATAAATAATAACACAATGCCGGCTTAGCTCAGTTGGTAGAGCAGTTGATTTGTAATCATCAGGTCGGGAGTTCGAGTCCCCCAGCCGGCACCATTTNCTTTTNNTAATAANTAANCCATGAACACATATAATTGATTATTTTNAATACTTACATTAAGTTTAANATCCATGGTTTCGNATATCGATCAATTTGGTAGAGATACCACAAAAAATAATAATCCAAGTTTTAACGAAGAAAAGTCAAAGAAAATTTTAGACTCATTAGCTGAAATAAAAAATCAATTAGAAAATAAAGACTATAATCCAAATGTTGATGACTCATCACCAAGAATAAGAGTCAGTAATTTAAAAAATAAATCTGATTTTGATGAACTGAAATTAAAAATTGAGTCTTTAGAAAAAAAAATTAATACCATTGATACATTCNTGAACAATAAATCAAGTATNAAAGNAGNTCATGAACCGACGTCTAAGAAACTTGATGGGGANTTAAGTATTTTTCATAAATTAGATAATCAATCATCAATACAACAGAACAAATCATTGCTAGTTCTTGAAGATGAAGGNGATTTTAATAGATCAAATTTTAATTTATTTCGTTTTATAATGNCAATTAATTTTCTAATAATAGTTCTTATAGCTTTAATTGTTTATATAAAAGACATACCGATCAAAGATATTATAAGTATTTTTTTAATTAGTTGACTGAAGGTTGAATTTTTTCAACACTTGCTGCACTAAACTTAAACTCAGGAATTTTACCAATCGGATCTAACTGCGGGTTTGTAAGTACGTTTGCAGCAGCCTCAGCAAAACAAAATGGCATGAAAACCATACCTTCAGGAATTTCTCTGTCACTTCTNACCTTAATAGCCAGTGATCCTCTTTTTGTTTTAACTAAAACTTGATCTCCAGGATTAATTGTCATCCTTTTCATGTCCCACCTATTCATACTGACTATTGCTTCAGGTTCTATATGATCNAAAACATTTGCTCTTCTTGTCATAGAACCAGTGTGCCAATGTTCTAATAATCTTCCTGTTGTCAATATCATCGGAAAGTCGTCATCTGGTAGTTCCGCTGGTGGTATTAATTTAGCAGGTACTATTTTTCCTCTTCCATTTGCGGTAGGAAAATTTTCATTGAATATAATCTCATTTCCAGGTTTGTTTGGATCATCACATGGGTATGTAACAGAGTTTTCGTTTTCTAGTCTTTCATAAGTAATATTTTTTAGAGAAGGCATTACTTGTGCCATCTCATTAAAAATATCTCTTGGATGTAAATAACTCCAATCTAAACCCATACCTTGGGCTATGGCTTGAGTAATCCACCAATCTTGTCTCGCTGAACCAGGAGGTGGTACTGCTTGACGACCTAATTGAACTTGTCTGTTAGTATTTGTATAAGTTCCAGTTTTTTCAGCATGGGCTGATGAAGGTAAGATTACATCTGCATGCCAGGCAGTTTCAGTCATGAAAATATCTTGAACAACTAAATGTTCTAATTTAGCTAATGCTGCTCTAGCATGATTTTGATCAGGATCTGACATTGCAGGGTTTTCGCCCATAATATACATACCTTTAATTTCATCTTCTAAAATTTTGTTAATAACTTCAACGACAGTTAAACCTTTTTTATCATCAAGACCTGTCTTCCAAAAATTTTCATATTTTTGATGGATACTCCCATCTTCAACTGACTGGTAATCAGGAAAGACCATTGGAATTAATCCGGCATCAGATGCACCTTGAACATTATTTTGTCCTCTAAGCGGATGTAAACCTGTGCCTTCTCTTCCAATCTGTCCTGTGGTTAAAGCCAAAGCAATTAGACATCTAGCATTGTCTGTTCCATGCACATGTTGAGATACTCCCATGCCCCAAAAGATAATGGATCTCTCTGATTTAGCATAAAGTCTGGCAACTTCTCGTAACTCTTGAGCTTTGATGCCACAAATAGCTTCCATTTTTTCAGGTGAAAAATCTTTTATCTCTTCTTGTAATTTTTCAAAGCCCTCTGTTTGTCCTTGAATATATTGTTCATCATAAAGTTTCTCTTCAACAATGGTAAATAAAAGCGCGTTGAGCATTGCAACATCAGTGCCCGCTTTAAATTGCAAGTTATATGTGGCATGTTTTGTTAAGCCTTGTTTTCTTGGATCCATAACAACTAACTTGGATCCTCTTTTTGCTGCACGTTTTAGATATGTTGCTGCAACCGGATGGTTTTCAGTAGGCCTTGCACCTATAACAATGACACAGTCAGCATCAGATGCTGACATAAAAGGAGCTGATACAGCTCCAGAGTTTACACATTCCATTAGTGCTGCAACAGAGGATGCGTGACATAATCTAGTACAATGATCAACGTTATTTGAACCAAAACCAACTCTTACCAATTTTTGAAATAAGTAAGCTTCCTCATTAGAACACTTAGCTGAACCAAAACCTGCTAAACTTTTTGGTCCATGATCCTCTTTTAAATTTAAAAGACCAGATGAAGCTCTTTCAATTGCGTCTTCCCAAGTAGTCTCTTCAAAATAATCATAGATATCAGCATCTTTAATTTCAAGATTTGGGTCTTTTTTAACACCAGCTTTTCTCACTAATGGTTTAGTGAGTCTTCCATCATGATTGATATAGTCAAAACCAAATCTACCTTTTACGCATAATCTATTTTCATTGGCAGGTCCGTTTTTACCATCAACGTACAATATTTTATCGTCTTTTACGTGTACTTCAGTTTGACATCCTACACCACAATAAGGACAAACACTCTCTACTACTTTATCTGAATAAGAGTCTCTTTTCCCCTCATTATCAACTAAGGAGGACTCCATTAATGCTCCTGTTGGACAAGCTTGAACACATTCTCCACAAGCAACACAAGTACTATTACCCATTGGGTCATCTAAATCAAATATTACCTTCGCTGTTGACCCTCTGTATGCCATTCCGATTACGTCGTTTACTTGTACTTCACGGCAAGCTCTAACACATAAATTACAATTTATACATGCATCTAAATTAACACTCATCGCTTTATGAGACCTGTCTAACTCTATTTTATCTTTACTAGGAAAACGACTATCGCTAACACCTAATTTTTCAGACCAATTCCAAAACTTTGACTCAGGGTCAGGAGAATTATTTTTTTCTGGTTGATCAGACACAAGAAGTTCAAAAACCATAGATCGTGATTTTTCTGCTCTTGAAGAGTTAACTGTAACCTCCATGCCTTCAGTAGGTTTACGAATACACGACGCTGCAAGAGTTCTCTCTCCTTTAATTTCAACCATACATGCTCTACAATTTCCGTCTGCTCGATAACCTGGCTCAGGTGAGTAACAGAGATGAGGGATATCTATGTTATTTTTTTTTGCGACGTCCCAAATCGACTCGTCATTATTAGCTACATATTCGTTGCCATCAATTTTAAATTTAATATTTTCTGACATTAGTTGGTTACCTCCTCTGGGAAGTGTTTAATAACAGAAAGCATTGGATTTGGAGCAGCTTGTCCTAAACCACATATAGAAGCGTCCATCATTGCTGATGATAATTCTTTTAAAAGGTCTACATCCCAAGATGATTGGTTCATAAGTTTAAGAGCTTTTTCAGTTCCGTTTCTGCATGGAGTACATTGACCACAACTTTCATCATGGAAAAAGAACATTAAATTTTTGGCAATATCTTTCATGTTATCTTTGTCAGATAAAACGACTACAGCAGCTGAACCTATAAAACATCCATGCTCTTGTAGCGTGTCAAAATCAAGTGGAATATTATCTAATTTTGCAGGAAGTATTCCTCCAGAGGCTCCTCCAGGNAAGTATGCTTTAAATGTATGACCCTCTTGNATACCACCACAATANTCNTCAATAAGTTGTTTTATTGTGATCCCTGCTGGAGCTANCTTNACACCNGGGTTTTTTACTCTTCCCGANACAGAGAACGTTCTTAGACCTTTNCTNCCATTGAGACCATGACTACTAAACCAGACAGCACCTTTTTCCAAAATCTCTCTTACCCAAAAAACTGTTTCAACATTGTGTATTAATGTTGGTCTACCAAAAAGTCCTACTTGAGATGGAAATGGAGGTTTATGTCTAGGTAAGCCTCTTTTACCCTCTAAACTTTCTAACATTGATGACTCTTCACCACAAATGTAGGCGCCAGCACCTCTTCTAAAATGAATTCTTGTTTTAATATTTAAATTTTTTTCTTCTAAAATTTTAATTTCTTTCTTTAAAAACTTTATTACATCAGGGTACTCATCTCGCATGTATATATATACATCTGTTGCCTCAACTACCCATGCAGCTATTAACATTCCCTCAAGGAATCTATGAGGATCTCTTGTAAGATAATGATGGTCTTTAAATGTTCCTGGTTCACCCTCATCACCATTAATTGCCATTAATCTAGGTTTATTTTCTGCTCTAACAAATCTCCATTTTCTGCCAGTTGGAAATCCTGCACCACCAAGACCTCTCAAACCTGATTGCTCCATTTCTTCTATGAGCTTCATTGGGTCTTTTTTATTTTCAATACAATCTTTTAGAATTTTATATCCACCATTTTTTACATAATCGTCATAGCTAATGTAATTTGGTATAACTGGTTTTGTATCTTGCTCCTCTAAGGCTTTTTGAACTACACTTACATCTGCGTTTACAAAATGTTTTTTTCCTACCTCAACTACTGGTGCTTGATGACACCTTCCCATGCAAGGTGCTCTAACTACTCTCACATTAGAGGATACGCTATCACTTAAATTTTTTTCTAAAGTTTTGCATCCGTTCATCTCACATGTAATACCATCACAAACTCTAATTGTTGTTTCAGGTGGGCTGATATCATCCTCTTTATAAATATCAAAGTGAGCATAGAATGATGCAGTCTCGTAAATTTCAGTTAAAGGTAAATTTGTTAATTCGGACAGTGCTGTTAAATGTTTTGGTTTAAGACATTTATAATGGTCTTGAATTAAGTGAAGGCTTTCAATAAGCATATCCCTTTGTCTAAAATATTCATTAGGTATAAGGTTTTTAAGATCATCAATTGACTGGTCATCACTTTGGCGACCCTTGTTGAATTCTAATGCTTTTCTTCTACCAGAACCTGGATGAATCTTACTTTGTGAGTCTTTCATTTGATTTAATTTAGTAATTTTTTATTAAGTTTCAATTATCAAAAAGTNATTAATTGATAAGTATTACTTATTAAAGCTTTTTAAGAATTTTAAAAAGTTATTTTTAATAGGTGATGGGCGATTATCATCAATATGAACTATACCTACCTTATGAGATATTTCTGGAGAAATTAATTGAATAAAATTTGTATTCTCATCGTAGTTAAATGACTGAGTAAATATATATGGCATAATTGTTGAAAATTCTGAACTATTTACGTGAGAGTAAATATGAGTCATAGAGTTTGACTCAATTAAAACTCGNGGATTAATATTATTCTCTTTAAAAANAGCATCTAATATTCTTCTAAATTGATTTTCTTTAGAAATTAAACATAGATCTAAATTACCAATTTCTTGCCATTTTAATTTCTTTTTATTTTTTAAATTCTTTTTTTTAGATATGAGAAAATATGTTTCTTTATATAAAGGTATCTTCTCAACTCCTAATATTGGTTCATTTTCTAAATAACTTATCCCTAAATCTAATTTGAAATCATGAAGATTTTTATCAATTTCATTAGAAGACATAGAAATTACTTGCAATTTGACATTTGTAAATTTTTTAACAAAACTATTTAATAAAAAAGAAACTTCCAATAAAGCNGTAGGAATAACACCTATTNTTAAATTTCCAGTTAAATTGTTTTTTAACTCGGAGCTTAACTGTTTNATATTAGTGTACTCTTTGACAATATTTTTAAATCGTTCCTTTAAAATTTCTCCCTCAGAAGTTAATCCAATATAGTTCTTTCCTCTTTTTACTAATCTNACCCCTATTTCATTTTCTANAGCNTTTAGCTTCATAGATAAAGCAGGTTGTGATATTTTTAATTTTTCTGCTGCTCTATTGAAATGTTTTTCACTATCTAAAGCTAAAATAATTTCTAAATTCTTTATTTCCATGTATTTTTAAAATAAATATATATGTAAATGGATTATTATCTAGATACTAAAGGCTTTGAATGCCCTATACCTGTCTTAAAAGCTGAAAAATTTATAAAAAAGTTAAAAAAAAATGATGTTCTTACAATAGAAAGTGATGACCCGTTATCGCAATTTGACTTTAAAAATTTTTGTGAAGAAAAAAAATATGAGATCATTTCACTAAAAAAAAATGGGAATTTAGTAAATATCAAATTTAAAATTCAATAAATCTAATCTTTTCGCCTTTTTTAATTTTATCATTTCCTTCAGGGACAAACGCTAGCCCATCTGCCTCAGAAAGAGAAATTAGTTTTGCAGAACCTTTTGAGTTATGAGTATAAAGTATATTTTTAGATAATTTCACACGATAAAATTTTGTTAAATTAGATTTTTTATTTTCTGAAAATCCAGATTGGTAAAATTTGGTAATGCTAGAATTATCTTTGCGAGAAGGATCTATAAATAAACTTACTAAAAAAAATAAATTAGTGAAAACAGCTAATGGATTTCCTGGAAGTGAAAAATAATAATTGAATTTTAGTTTTGAAAAAATTACAGGTCGACCTGGTTGAATTCTTACATATTTAAAAAGAAGTTCAGTGTTTTGACTTAGAAATGACGATATGTAATCTTTAGAGCTAAATGAGGAGCCACCTGAACTAATTATAATATCAAATTTATTTTGATTTTTTTTATAAAATTTATCAACTTTTATTTCATCGTCTTTTAAAATACCTAAGTCATGAACACTTATATTAAATTTCTTTAAAAAATGAATTATTTGATATTTGTTTGAGTCATATACTTGATGATCTTTTATTTTTTTGCCAGATTTTATTAATTCATTTCCTGAGGATACGACAGCAACTCTCAAAGTTTTATATACCCATAAATTTGTTATCCCTACTGATGAAAGTAATGCAATTTTTATGAAATCAATTTTTTCATTTTTTTTTATCAATATTTTATTTTTTTTTAAATCCTCACCTTTTTTTTTTATATCTTTATTAGATATTTTTGAATATTGGACTAATAGATTTTTTCCCTCAACTTTTGCGTTTTCTANTGAAATAAAATTTTTAAAGTTTTGTGGAATAATACCTCCTGTATTTATTTTATAGGCTAAATTGGGATTTAATCTTTTATATGAATGTCCAGCATTTAGNAGCTTATTAGATATTGACACTTTGTTGAGATTTTTATTAGAAACAATATAACCATCTAATCCTGCAGTATTTTGTAAGGGTAGATTTATTGGTGAAGTAATTGTTCTTGATGCTACTGTATTATGTGCTTCCTTTAATTTAATCTTAGACTCTTGAAATAACTTCTTTTTTTCCCGAATAATTATTTTTTGCGCAAGTTTGAAAGATATTAGCCTAGGAGTTTTCATAATATATTTTAGAGGCAATTTNTTCTATTTGACTGTGATTAAAGGTCTGAATTGGATGATCGATATTATCGTCTGTNACGATATATTTAACATTATTTATAGATTTGTAGAGGTAGTCTTTGTTATTTTTTTGTAAGCTTACTTCTAACTTTATCAAATCATCAAATCTCTTAAATCCCTCAAATATTAGCAAATCACAATCTTTGTTAATTTCTACCAGACGTTCTAAATTAATATNTGACTCAGCTTTCTCTTCTATGAATGCAAGTCTTTTATCTGATACTAGTGTAGTTTTATATGCTCCGGATTTTCTAATTTTATAGCTATCTGTATTAGGATGATCAATGTCAAAAGAATGNTGAGCATGTTTTACCACACCAACTTTTATTTTATTTTCTTTAAAAAATTTTACTAAATTACTCACTAAAGTAGTTTTGCCACTATTTTTCCANCCAATAACAGCTATTGTTTTCACCTTGTCACCATAATACAATCAAGAAAAAAATGACAGATTTTTTAATCAAACCNAGTGTAAATAACAGATCTTTATTTAAATTAAAAAAATCAATTAATGAAAAAGGCGAAATAACAAAAATTCCAATCATTGAAGAAAAACCACTCACGCTATACTTAAACAACCAAGAAATAGTGACAATAATGACTATAGGAGATTATCCAAAATATTTAGCTATAGGTTATTTATTCAATCAGGGAATGCTTAATAATATAGACGATGTAAAAAAGATTGAGTTTCATAAAGACCTAAAGACAGTTGTTGTGAGAACAAAGAGTAAAACTAATTATGAAGAAAAATTAAAGAAGAAAGTAAATACNTCTGGTTGTGCACAAGGGACTGTATTTGGAGACTTATTTGAAGAAATAAACACCATTTCCTTGAATAAAAAAATAAGAATAGATCATCAACAGCTTATGAATTTATCCAAAAAAATTAATACTGAGCCAAGTTTATATTTATCTGTAGGTGCAATACACGGTTGCGTCTTATGTCAGGGAGATAAACCTTTGTATTATTTTGAAGATGTGGGNAGACATAATGCTGTTGATAAAATTGCTGGTTTGATACTTGATAAGAAAATAGACGCAAAAGAAATGTCTTTTTACACTACTGGCAGGCTGACAAGTGAAATGGTATTGAAATGTATCAAAATGGAAATACCAATACTATTATCTCGATCAGGTTTCACTGCTTGGGCAGTTGAAATAGCTAGAAAGAAAAATTTAACAATGATTGGAAGAATTAGAGGTAAACGGTTAAATATTTTATCTGGAGAATTCAGATATACCAAAGATGAGTAAGCTTGTATCTGTAATACTAACGGGTGGTAAATCCTCCAGAATGGGTTATGAAAATAAAAGTTTTTTAAAAATTAAAGATAAGTATTTCATTGAAATTTTAATAGAAAGTCTTCAAGNAAAGTCTNATGANATTATTATTAATGCTAATAGAGATATNAGTAAGTACAAAATATTTGGTTATAAAGTTGTAAGTGATAAAATTNGNGGTTANAAAGGGCCACTAGCTGGGTTACATAGCGCTCTTGATCTATATAAAAACTCAAAAGAGGATTTATGGTTTGCACTTTTTCCCACTGATGCCCCAATAATAAACACAGGTATCATAGATAATTTTATCTCAATTACAGAAAAAAAGAGTAAAGTTTATATTTGTAAGATTGATAATATTATCGAACCAATGTTNTCTTTTTGGTCATCAAAAATATTTNCGGAATTAAANGAAGTCCTTTTAAAAAATAATGGTTATAAAATTATGAAATTTGCTGAAGAAATTGGATTTGATTATATAAATTTTAAAAAAAATAAAAAAATAGAATTTTTTAATGTAAACGACAAAAATGATTATACAGAACTTCTAAGTTTTTGANAAATTAACTAACAAAGAGCCNTTATNATTAATTTTTTTTTCAGAATGACGATATCCTCTCTCATTTAAGTAAGGAACTAAGTCCCTAAAATTTATGTATGTAAAAGCTGGTAAGCCTTTTCCAAATTTTAAAGGCTCTATAGTTATAAAAATTTCATCAATTAAATCAGCATATAAGAAATAATCATGAACACTTGTTCCCCCTAAAATTAAAACACTTTCTTTGCAAAGACTTTCAAATTCATCCCACTGATTAATATCTGGATTAAAATAATATTGATTTATTGAATTTTTAATTTGTTTGATTTTTTGGTATTTTCTAGAAAAAATAATTCTTGATCTAGACTCGTTTGGATTTAATTCATGAGTCTTTCTGCCCATAACTTGCCATTTATGATTCTTTATTAGTTTGTCTAAATGTTTTTTGTCTTCCAAGCTAGTCCATTCAAATGGATTATCTCCAGAATATTTTGCAATAAAACCATCGCTTGAACAAGCAAATGCTAAAGTGTATTTAATCATTAATTTATTTTATTAATTTTAAGTATAATATTTTATTTCAATATATGAATTTTTACCTACCTATTGCTGAAATATCCATAAATATTTATATATTAATTTCCCTTGGAGTTGGAATTGGTTTTATATCTGGGCTCTTTGGCATAGGTGGAGGTTTTATATCCTCTCCTCTTTTGATACTAGTTGGCATTCCTCCAGCTGTTGCAGTTGGAACTACAACTGTTCAAGTATTCGCCTCAACATCAACTGGTGTTGTAAGTCATTTTCAAAGAAAAAACATAGACTATCAGATGGGCTTAACAATGGTTATTGGTGGATTAGTGGGGACACTTTTTGGTGTATTAATTCTAAATAATTTAAAAACTATTGGTTTAATTGATAACTATTTAAATAGTATCTATATAATTCTTTTAATTATAACTGCTGTATTTATTCTTTATGAAACAGCTAAAGTTAATATCGTACATAAAAATAAAAAATTTAAATTACACCAGCATTCTTGGATACATGGACTTCCTTTTAAAATTAAGTATAGAAAATCTAAACTATATATAAGTGTACTAGCACCACTTTTAATTGGTTTTTTTATAGGTGTATTGACAGGGCTAACTGGTATTGGTGGTGGCTTTATACTTATTCCATGTATGATTTATTTTTTAGGTATGAAAACTATTTCAGTAATAGGGACATCTCTATTTAACATCACGATAGTATCCTTTGTATCTTTATTTTTGCAAATATACATAAATCAAAATATAGATTTTGTATTGGCTTTAGGATTAATAGTAAGTAGCTCTATTGGAGCTGCACTAGCTGCAAGGATAGTTGATATACTTGATCAAGAAAATTTAAAGGTAACATTTGGTATGTTACTATTAATTATTTCATCATTTTTAGCTTATGATTTATTTAGAACACCTGAGAACTTATTCATTATAAATTATGTATAAATATATTTTAATAATCATATTTTTTTTTAAAATTGGTTTTGCATCTAATTTTTCCTTAGATCAATTTGAAATTGAAATAAACTCAAATTTTTTAGGAAAAGAAGTAGTTTTATTTGGAAATAAAAATAAAGACAGTGATGTAATTTTTATTTTCCAGTGCCACAGCAAACATCACTAATTAATGTAATTTTATTAGCTGCAGGTGGCTTTTTTATGTTTGTATGTATGGATTCCACAGCAAAGTTCCTTGGTACAGTTATGCCTGTTACTCAAGCAATTTGGGGTAGATTTTTTTTTCACCTAGTTTCTTTAGTTATATTTTTTTTAAT
>FUFK010074846.1_pt1 | contig 17099 bp, 8 predicted proteins | sample 1021851 | NCBI WGS metagenome assembly FUFK01 (sample SAMEA51879418, study PRJEB19060) | metagenome | reverse complement strand
ATCAAAGCGTTGTCACCACAGGAATACGCAGCCACAACAAGAGCTAAACGCAAAGGTACAAAACAAGGCAAGCAGTTTGTTAAGCAACCTAAGAGCATAGCTAAGAAAGTCAGGAAGTATAGATAATGTTACAGAACTTGATAGGACCTGTTACAGGTCTGTTAGATAAATTTATAGAGGACAAAGATCAAAAGGCAGCTCTCGCCCATGACATAGCCACCATGAGCCAGAAACACGCTCAACAATTGGCACTTTCGCAAATAGAGGTCAACAAGGCTGAAGCACAGTCGGGTTCACTGTTTAAGGGCGGTTGGAGACCAGCAGTTGGGTGGGTCTGTGCGATTGCCTTCCTATATCATTTTCTCTTAAAAGACATAATTATATTCGTATGTGCATTTGCAGGTGTAGAAGTGCCAGACCTACCAGAGTTTGACATGAGTACNTTGCTTACAGTTCTAGGTGGTATGNTNGGNATTGGTGGACTCCGTACATATGAAAAGCAAAAGGGATTAACAAAATAACATCGAATAAGTGCGATGTTTGTGGGCATGACATGGAGAGCATAGAGGGAAGTATGCGTTGTAAATACTGTCAATACTTCTATGATATGAACAAAGAGTGGATAGATTTTGTCCACAAGAGATCGACCATAATAAAAAAGGAGGAGGAAGACGATGGAAGATAATTATCACGATAGTTTAATAGCACTACTACATCACGAAGGGGGATATGTAAATCACCCAAAAGACCCTGGCGGTGAAACTAATTTGGGAGTTACTAAGAGAGTTTACGAGGAGTATCTGGGCAGAGAGGTTACTAGTGACGAGATGAAGAACCTTCAGCCATCAGATGTAAAGCCATTATACAAGAAACTATACTGGGATCGCTGTAAATGTGATGATTTACCTAGTGGTCTTGATTGGGCGGTTTTCGATTGGGCTGTTAACAGTGGCACAGGTAGAGCCGCTAAAGCAGTGCAAAAGATATGTGGTGCAGCTCAAGATGGAGCTATAGGACCTAAGACATTAGCCTTAGTAAAAGGTCAAGACACAGAGTATATGATAGAAGAATTTGGCAAGATACGACAAGAGTTCTATGAATCCCTAAAAACATTTGATACATTTGGTAAAGGTTGGACAAGACGTAATAAAGAAACCACTGAGAAAGCCTTAATAATGGTTGAGGAAGATGACTAAAGACCCAAGGTTAGCTAGAGCAGGGGTTAGTGGGTACAACAAGCCTAAACGAACCCCTAATCATCCCAAAAAATCACACATTGTGGTGGCAAAAGAGGGTGACAAGATAAAAACCATACGCTTTGGTCAACAGGGTAAGAAGGTTGGCACTGTAAAAGGCACAGCAGGCAAGCCAAAGAAAGGTGAATCTCAGACAATGAAGAATAAACGCAAAAGTTTTAAGGCTAGACATGGTAAAAACATTGCTAAAGGCAAGATGTCAGCCGCATATTGGGCAGATAAAGTCAAATGGTAAAAGGCATAAAATTCTTTTTATTCTTTAATTTATTCTATTTTGAACTTTTAGCTTACGAATTTATATGATAAAAGTACTGTAGTACTTTTGAAAGGTTATGAATGGCACTTCCTTTAATTTTAGGTCTACTAGGGTCAACGCTTGGAACAACAGGGGCGTTGGGTACAGCTATAGGGGCTATAGGGGGTGGAGCTTTAGGCTCTGGTATCGGTAGATTTTTAGAGACAGGCGATTTAGAAGAGGGTTTAAAGACAGGAGCTACTAGTCTTATAGGGGGTAAAGCACTAGGTGCAGTCCTTGGAGGCATGGGAGGTCAAGCAGCTACAGAAGGGGCAAAAGCAGTTCCCACGTTTGGTCAAGCAATAGCTCAAGACCCAACTAAAACATTTGGTAGCACATTGATGCAAGCTGCTCAAAACCCAATAACTTTAGGACAATCCACACTAGCCCAAGCGACAGTGCCACCACCAATGCCAAAGAAACCAGACCCTGTAGAGTTTGAGAACAGACAGGCAGGCATACCAAGAAACGTAGATAGAAGACCTCCGCCAGACTACAGACCAGGCTATGATGGTGAGTTTGACTATGGGATTACACCTAACTTTGGTGTTGGCTTGATGAGTGAGGATGATCCTTTGTACATGAGTTACGGTGGGTTGGTTAGTGGTTCTAGAGGTCAAATGGTTGAACAGGCTCGTCCAATGGGAAGAAGTTTACAGTCATCGTTTATGCCTGCGTTTATGATGCGTTCAGGTCTAAGAGATTTAGGGAATGACATAAGAAGCAGGGTGGGCGATAGAACAGAAGAAGATGTAGAAAAGTTTGTAGGTGATGTNGATAACATGGCTCAAGAAAGATTTGATGTTAATNTGTCAGAACCNAANCCAAGNTTTNAAGGNGCTTTTAGTGGTAAGGGTCAGATACAAAGAAGAGCTACAACGGAAGACCCTAGAGCAATGATGTTAAAAGAGGGTGGTCTAACGTCCATGAGAGAGGGTGGAGAGTTAAAACCAATACCAGAGGGTAACAAAGGATTACCAAATCTACCTAAAGATGTAAGAAACAAAATGGGTTTTATGCAAGAGGGTGGTGTGGCAGAGATCATGGCTCCTAATGTAGAGGACTCTAAAGAACTACAAACAATAATAATAAGAGCCGCCAGAGCGTTGCAAGGTGCTACAGAAAACCCAGAGAAAGATATTAAAGTGTTTGTTGAGAAGTTCGGTATGCAGGCACTAAACGATCTACGACAGAGGGTAGCGTCTGGAGAACTTAGTTTTGGTAGAGATGGTGGCATTAGAGGTATGATTAGTGGCGAAGGTGATGGTATGAGTGACTCNATAGAAGCAGAGATAGTAGAGAGTGCAGGAGACCCATCAGGATCAGGAAGACCGCTACAGGTTGCTAACAANGAGTATGTTGTGGCAGCAGACGTAGTGTCAGACATAGGTAACGGATCATCAGAAGCAGGAGCAGCNAAGCTAGATAGACTGATGAAAGATGTAAGACTAGCAAGGCATGGCACAACAGAACAACCTGATGAGAAAGATATGATGGGTGTTATGAAAAAGGCAATATCATGATTTTTAGTGCTGTACCAAAGCAAGTTATAGATATTGTATGGGATGATGTAGTCAAAGTATTAAAACCTGCTGTAGACACAGCAAAAGGTAAGCTAGGTATAAATGACATAAAAGATTATTTGTCTAAGGGTTTGTATGAATTATGGGTTGTTATGGACGGAACAAAGATTATAGCAGCGATTACAACTAGAATTATAGAATATCCAGAAAGAAAAGCGTTAGCGATGGATTTTATAGGTGGCACTAGAATGAAAGAGTGGTTACCAGAAGCCCAAAGTACCATAGTACAATTTGCCAATGACAATAATTGCAGTCATCTAGAAGGCTACGGTAGAAAAGCGTGGAGNAGATGGTTAAAAAAGTATGGTTGGGAACCAGATTACATAGCATATAGGATGGAGATAAATGGGTAAAGGCGGATCAGCACCTACAGAGACAAAGTCAACAGTTACGCAAACTAACCTGCCAGAGTATGTACGTCCATATTTTGAAAGACTTTTGCAAAGAACAGAGGCAGAGTCACAAAGACCCTATCAACCTTTTGAGGGTCAAAGGATTGCGGATGTTAGTCAAGATTTATTAACATCAGAAGATAGAATTAGAGGTATTGCAGACCAAGGGTTGCCTGGCATGAAAGATGCTATGGATCGTGTAAGGCAAGGAATGGATTTCAAGGCTCGTCAGTTTACAGGTGATGAGGTTAGCAAGTATATGTCGCCTTACATGGATCAGGTTGTAGCAAGACAAAAGCAGTCAGCTATAGATGATTACAGACAGCAACTAGCAGGTGGTAGGGCTGATGCTATAGCCGCAGGTGCTTTTGGTGGTTCTAGAGAGGGTGTGCAGAGAGCATTAGGAGAAGAAGCTTTATATGATAGACTAGCCGATATAGATGCTACAGGAAGACAAAGAGCGTTTGATCAAGCAACAAGCGCATTCCAAGCCGATAGAGCGGCGGATGTAGACGCTGAGAGAATAGGTTTAGGTGCTGCAGGAAACTTGGCAGGTCTATCAGAGAGAGCAAGAGCAGGAGATGTAGAGGCAGCCAGACTGTTAGAAACTATAGGTAAGGCAGGAATGGCAAGAGATCAAGCAGGATTAGACTTAGCTTATAGTGATTTTAACAGACAGAGAGCGTATCCACAGGAGAAGCTTGGATTGTTTTCATCGGTTCTTAGAGGTATACCAGTGCAACCATCTACAACCACAACACAGTACGAGCCTTTTGATCCACTAGGTAGAGCATTAGGGTATGGTCTTACAGCACTAGGTGCATCTAGATACGGAAGAAGAATGTAATGCTTAATATTTTACAGATAGAAGATCGTTTAAAAGATATGTCACAAGATGCTGTTATGGAAGCATTAAACAATCCTAACCCTGTTATACCTCCTTTTATGGCTTTAGCTGAACTCAACAGGCGTAAAAGAATGAATGACGATTTAGCGATGAGGCAGGCACAAAATCAACAGACAGTTAAAGATCAGGTGGTAGCAGGGGCAGGTATGCCTATGGGAATGGCATCAGACATGGCTACAGCTATGGCTCCTAAATCAGATATAGCAGGTAATACAGGATTAGAGGCAATGATGCAGAGCAACACTCTGCCATCAGAATATAATGATGATATAGCTATGATGGACACAGAGTTTGAAGATGAGCCTATGGAGATGAGAGAAGGTGGTCTCATAGATGGAGGTCCTAACAAGGCTAATTACGGTCTTGGTTTGTTAACACGAATTGCACCGTTTTTTAAGCCAAAGCCAAGCCCATCAACAGGCACGAGTTTAGTGCCTAAAAGCACAGAGGTCGGACCTTACCTAGGTCCGAAAAAACCACCTAGTTTTAATTTTAAAGACCTAATGAGAAAGACAGGTATACTAGGACTTCCTGGTTTGTTTGCAGGTGATGATGATGAAGAGGATGAGATAGGTCCTGAACAAGGTCCTCCGTTTATACCGCCAGAGGAAGATGATGATCCAGTAGATGTTCCTGATCCAGACCCAACATACGCTCCAAGTTATATACCACAGCTTATGAAACAGTTGCAGGAAGATAGAGAAGCACTAAAGGCAGGTAGAGATCAAGACATGGGTCTGGCATTAATGACCGCAGGATTAAATATAGCAGACAGAGGTCAGCTATCAGCAGGTGTTGCAGGTGTAGAACAACTAGCACAGGCTAATCAGGCATACAGAGAGAACCTCAGAAACCTATCTGGTCTAGGCGTACAGGCAGGTGTAGCAGGAGACACATTAATGCAGAAAGCAATGCAGGCTAGAATGAGCTACGACAAGTCCATAGAGCTTGCTAAGATGCTAGGAGCAGGAGACCTGATAAAAGGTATCGGAACAATAGGTGATCAGATGGCTTTAATAGACAGTGCAATACAGCTTGGTGTAGATGAAAATAATGAGCCATTGTCGCCAGAAAGAACAGCATTGCTAAATGCAAAGAGAGAGGCTCTATCAGATATTTATAAAATGCTCATAACAAGAACGCAAGGAGAGCTTGGTAAAGATGTGATTGCGAGTCCGTAATGCCGTTAAAGTTAATCAGAAGCCCTGTTACTGGAGAATACTATCCAGTAAATATTGCAGGTGATACACCCACACCAGAAGAAAAAGAAAGAATAAGACAGTATCTTCTTATGAAAGAAAGAGAAGTGCCTGCCGTTCAAGAGGAGATACAGAAAAAATATCAGCCCACATCTGGTTTCGGTGCATTTGGTGTATCAGCAGATCGTATGGGTCAGAGCTACATGAGTTTCTTAGAATCTATTAATAAGGGTCTAGGTAGAGAAGATGCTGCGGAATATTATGCAGACGAAGCTGAAAGATTAGGCGATAAAGCAGAGCAAAAGGGTGCAGGATTACAGAGCTTTGGTGAAATAGACAGTGTTGGCGATGCCGCTCGATTTGCAGGTGAAACGGTTGTTGGTGCTGTTCCTTATGTTGCAGGATCATTACTAGGTGCAGCAGGTTTAGTAGCGGCTCTTCCTGCTAGTGTTGTTGCAGGAGCAGGTACATTTTTAGGTGTTCCTGTTATTAGTGCTTTAGGAGCATCGATAGTTAACTACCCTATAATGATGGGTCAAAATAGAGAGCGTCAGAAACAGGAGCTTGCAAGACAAGGTTTGCCTATTGAGGTAGATGAGTCAGCCGCAGCTCTAGCGGCTATTCCTCAAACAGCTTTAGAGTCTATAGGAACAATTTTTATAACATCTGTAAAGAAAGCAGGACTTAAATTAAATCCAGAAGCGTTTGAGTCGGGTGGTTTGTTTACAAAATTAGTAGATAAAGCAACAGGTACAGCACCTAAACGTATAGCAGGTGCTGTTGGTACAGGTGCATTGGCGGAGGCTGCAACAGAGGTGGGTCAGGTATATTTAGAAAGAATGCAAGCAGGCTTAGACCTAACAAGTCAAGAAGCCATAGACGAATACATAGAAGCAGGAGTAGCAGGTGGTCTAGTTGGTGGTGTATTTAAGGGAGGTATTACAGGTGTTAGTGAATTTAATGAAAGAAAGAAGAAAGCAGACAAGCAAACAGAGCTAAACAATGACCTAGAAGAAGAGTATAGACAAAATGTGGAAATGCAAAAAAATGCACAGCAATCATTTACAAATAACCCTGCATTGCTCATGTCAGAAGAAGGGTCACCAATCACTGACGGTTTAACTAAAGCAGGAGATACACTAGCATCAGAAACAAGAGAGCCTAGACCTGTAAGACCAGACGAGCTAACAGCGAAACAATTAGCAGTCATAAGAAATGAGAGAACAAAGAAGGGTGTATCTCTGGATGAAAGGCAGTTTCCTATTACGCTAGAAGAGATAAGAGCAACGCTAGGTCCTAGAGAAGCAAGAAGATTGGCTGCCAAACAAGGCATACCAGTAAAAGACGTTAACACAGCCACAGTTAGTAAGTTTAGCTATGATCAATACAAGAAAGTATTAGAAAACATTAGGAAAGATAAAGAAAGAGATTTTTCTGAAGATAAGATTAATAAAATAATACAAAAGACAACAGGCTTTAAGTCAGGGGAACTGACACAAGCTATAAGAAACGAGCTTGTTGGTAGGGGTCATCTAAGAGCTACACAGGATCGTGCATACCGAATGGAGACAGGTATGTCTATTCCTGTTGGTGAAGTCGAGTTCCAGAAAGCCAGAGAGTTTACAGAGGGAAGACTAGCAAAAGAATCCAAACAGCTAGACGACAGAATAATAGAAGCAGAAAAGCAACTAGAGACAGGTCAGGTAGAGGGCAGAAAAGAAAGAGGTAAGAAAAGATTTACCATGCCAACTCTGGCACAACAGTTACAGGACAAGATAGAACTAGCTAACAAGCTAGAAACTATGAAGGACAATGTTACAGAGTCTGTAGTGCCTGCCATAAACAAACTTATAAAACCCTACATAGCAAACAAGACAGTCAAGCCTTTCAAGACACCGCTAGATGTGTTCAAAGGCATCAACACAATATTAGGTAGTGCTACAAGCAATAACTCTAGAGGTGTTCCCTATGGTCTTAGAAAAGAGATAAGAGACCTACAGGAAGAAGTTGCAAGAACAGAAAGAGGTATAGAAGCAGATAAGCAAGCACATATGTTTTTACAGACAAGTGATTTTAGTGCTGACAACGTAAAGTTTGGAATGCGAGGGTCAAGCCAGGCTAATGATCCAGAGATATTATTTGCAAGGCAAAGACAAAAAGAACAACAGCTAAGAACAAAAGAAAAAGAAGTAGAAGATGAACAAGCTATTGCAAGAGAGTTGAAGAAAAACGTCAGGGTTCTAGCAGATCAAGAAGCATACGAAAAACAAGTNGATAAAATTAAAGGTATTCAAGAAGAGGTACAAAAANTAAAAAGAGATGCAAAAGAGCTAGAAGACATTAGAAGAAAGCCAACNGCTAGTGTCACGCAAAATCAAGGTCAGAACCAATCAAACCAGATGAATGCCACAGCTAATCTGGGTGCAAAAAATCCTTTTGTTAATGAGTATCAACANAACCTAAATGANGTAGGCNATAGATTAAGAAGCTATCTAAAAGATGATCTAAAGCTAAAACCAGACAGGGTAGAGCTTATAACAAAAAACTACATACAGAAAGATGGCTTTGTTTTTGGTCAGGAACAGAGAGCAGGACACAACAAGAGAGCTATAACCCTAGCCATGCAGTTGTTTGATCGTGATACGATTGCTGACCCTACAAAGCAAGACATGATTCTAGATAGGATTAAAGGTACGCTAAATCACGAAGTGCTACACTCCCTCAGAGCGTTAGGATTGTTTACAGAACAGGAGTTCCAAACCCTTGTAAAAGCAGCCAACACAAGAAAGAAAGTCCTATGGCGTGAGGGTAAGGTTGTAGAAAGACAGTATACATATCTCGACAGAGTAAAAAGAATATACAGAAGAGATAGATTTCCTGACATGGACGAGAAAGCCTTCAACGACATGGTGCAGGAAGAGGCAGTAGCTGACCTGTTCCAAGATGCTATGGATGGCAAGCTAAAGCTAGGTGGCGTACAAAAGACATTACTACAGAGAATAATAGATTTCTTCAAAGCTATATACAAAGCCAATATCGACAATGAGTTTGATGATATTAGTCAGATTATAGAGGACGTTAAGTCAGGTAAGATAGGTATGAGAAAACCTCAAGAACTTAGCTCTGATGATCAAGTTAAGTTCTCACTTGGAGAAGACGTATATAACAATGCCCGAAAAGAAAAAATAAAAGTTGATGAGCTTGATGTTTATTCAAGGGTAGAAGGTGTAAACGCCAACAAACCAGATACAGAATTTCTAGCTAACTATAAAACCAGAGTGGGTAAGTTAGGGCAAGATGCCAGTAAGATAGGTCACAACCCTATAGGCTACAGACCTATTTATGAAGATGAGTATGTAAAGACAATATTAGTTCCTACAGACCAAGCCGCTAAGTTACTTGCCCCTATAGATATAGGCAATGATACAATCGACTCTATAGCAGAGGGTATAGAAAAATACGATGTAAAGATAAATCCTCCTCAAATATCCGTTGAATTGTCAGAGGACGGAAAGTCTTTACTCGTTACTTCAGGAGAAGGAAGGAAAAGAATACAAGCCTTAAAAAAGCTAGGATACAAAAATGTAGCTGTAGACCTTATGTCTAGAAAAGGAAAGGCTTACAAGTCAGAGTTAGAGGCTTATGCAAAGCCTAAAATACTTATAAACAGAATTGGGTATGACCCTACCAATCCAGACAAAGGTTCTAGAGGTGTAGTCTATAGTATAAATGACAACAACTATGCCACCATAACCCAAGAAAGAGANNTAGATAAGCTAGGTTTTTACTCCAAAGCCTTGGAAGTTATAGAGAAAATGCCACAGAAAAAAGGAACAGGAGAGCAGTTCCTTAAATATCTGGAGGGTAAAGTTAAGAAAGACGAGTTGCTGTGGACAGGAGTTCAGGATTATTTAGAGAATACAGATAAGGTTACTAAAGACGAACTATTAGCTCTTATGAGTTCTAACAGAATATATGTTGAAGAAACAGAGTTGCTTGCTTTTGGAAGACCAGAACAAAGAAAAGATTTAATTCAGCTTCCTAATCCCATTCCAGAGAAACTCCCTTCTGAAAAAGAAGCAATAGCAGATGCGTTATTGTTTAGTGATAAAAAAGGTAAAAATAAAGATGCAACTCCACGCTATCCAACAGGGGAGCCAGTGGTTTCCGACAAAGGAATTTTTGAACAGTTTGTTCATCCTGATGAATTAAAAGACTTAATATCGCAGGGGGCAGTGAGGACTTATGAGGGGTATTATAACAGACCGACAGACGGATTAAACATTGAATCAGCGTTAGATTTTAGAAAAGATGCCACAGAAACTGCAGCATTAAAATATCAAATAATAGAGGTAAAAAACGAGCAAGCAGTAAGGAAGATGATAGACCTTAGAAGAGATCAAATAAAAACTCTTAGAGAGCAAGGCATAATAGAAGAAGCTAAAATACAAGAGTTTGAAGATATACTATCTATATTTGAGGATTCTAATGGTGAATTAACAGAAGATGCTTTTAATGAATATGAACGTATGCAAGAGAAAGCAGGACTATCCACTGAAAATATATTTTATGTATTAAGATTTGAAGGAGAAACTAATAGACGAATAAGAGACTCAAGAAGAGATCAAAAATATGATAAAGAAACTCTTGAGAAAGAGGCAGTATTTAAAATAACTCTTCCCTATCACCCACAAGGTCAGAATGTTCCTCGTAGAAAAATTATTCGTTCACTAACAAAAGCAATACAGGATCACGCAATACAGAAAGGTGACTTTGGAACGCCAGAAGATGTAGAGGCATATAGGCAACTTAGAGAAAAAGAAAATCAAGAAATAAGAGAACAAAATATTGAGATTGAAAAACAACGGGTAGAAATACAAAAACAAAATGAAGAGATAGCAAAAGCTAATATACTGGCATTGCCTGCGGATAATGAGAGAGCAACTCTAAACGGTGGGTCAAATTACAGAGTGTTTGAGATTGAACTGCCTGCTGAAGCATTTCCAAAGTTAAAATATAACCCAATACATTTCAAAGGGAAAAGACAATTAGTATTTGCTTTGGGCAGAGACAGGATAATGCCTGATGGAAGAAAAGGTTTATACATCGATCAATTGCAAAGCGATTGGGGTCAGAGAGGAAGGAAGTCTGGGTTTACAGACCCTGTCCGAAGAGAGGATGTAGACTACAGTATAAAGCAGATAAGAGATATAATTAAAGGTATAAAGGGATATTTCCAACAAAGGTTAGATGAGTTAGCGGAAGGGATAAATATAACTGATTTGACAGATAAAACTTTAGAAAAAAAAGTAAAAAAACGACAACAAGACTTAGATCGAGCTGAAAAAGTTATGGAAGAAAACGTAAGACAAATCAAAAAACTTCCTTTTCCTCTTAGGGATGGTAATAAAAATGTAGAGTTACTTAACGGTTTTTTTGTGCAATTAAATGATCTTACATACTCTGATATCTTGCCAAAAGAGGGAAAAAATTTAATTCCTGAATTAGATGATTCTGCTAATCCTGTAAGTGTTAGTTTTAGGAATCTTGGCTCTGCTAAGTTAAGTAGATTTAATGGTTTTGGTCAATATCCTAACGCTCCTTTTATAACACAGACACAGCATTGGTCTAAGTTGATGGTCAAGCGTCTGTTAAAAAGAGCATCAGACGAAGGATATGACTATGTAATATTTGCAGGTGGTAATTCAGTAGTTGATCAGTTGGGTCAACCAGAGGGTAATCGTAATTATTATGACGATCAATTGCCAGGATTCGTAAGAGATGTGTTAAAGCCTCTGGATAAAGAAGCTTTTCTGGGAACGTATCAAGATCAAATAAGAAAATTAGTTGGCAGAGGTATGACTGAGTTAACTCAGCAAGAAAGAGAAAGCATATTAAATTATTACGATTCAACTAGAGATGATAAAAGTAAAATGAATATGGATGTTGTCTATACTCCAGAACAACGTCAAGAAATGGTTGATGCAATAGTCAAGTTAAGGCAAACCACTGGAGTTACGCAGGCTTTGGTGTTGAACGCACTTCAGCGTAACCAATATAAAACAATATCAGCATCAGCTTTGGCACAAGGAATTGAAAGAGGAAATCCACAAATAGAGCAAATGTTGACTAGACCACTAAGTGAATTATTTGCAACAGCCCTTCCCACTGGCAAAGTGATACCAGTAAGTCAAGAGCAGAGAAATAAAGAAAGCAAAGCAATAAGGTCACAACTAGTTACATTTCCTGCGTATGAAGGAGAGACTGATATAAGGGGAGAGGTTCTTGTTTCAAAAACAAAATCAGATAAAAAGTACTATGATACTTTTGTTAATCATGACCAAAAAGGACGACCCAGAGAAGGAACGGATTTTGGATTGCTATATTACGATAATAAGTATGATGCACCCTCTAATGACAATTCAACTCGCACAGTCCGTAGAAACAGCAGACTTGATTACGGAGCTTTGCATAAGAGTTATGCCGTAAGATTAACAGAAAAACTAAAAGAACAGTTAGAGCTAGGTCAGGAATTATTTTCTCTTGGATACACACCTGAAGGAGACAAGGTTACTGGGATAGATAAGACTCTTATGGAAAGGGTTATATCAACTCTCACAGAGAACCAGTATCTCATATCCTCACTGCCAGAACTAGAGGATGACCCAAAGGGNGATCCGACACTTAACTTTAGAAATCTAATACCNTCCACAGGAAGACGTAATGTTCCTGTAGTGATGAGAGACTACCTGACACACAGACAGAACAGAGCAGGTGACTTTAGAATAAACCTAGATGACGTAACGGATGCTGATAAAGATAACATTTCTACGATAATGGCAGCCGAAGCAGAGGTTGCACTAGCCAGAGATGGCAACGCAATAGGATGGTATGATGCTAAATTTAGAGCGGCTAAAAGTTTAATTGGTCTTATACGTCCAGAGATACTCAATAACCCTGAACATGATGCAGTGTTTGATTATGCGTTGGCAGTTACATCTAANGGTATAGCAGTCAATCAAAACTTTGATTATGCATTAAGACAATATGATTATTGGGTAGAGAACGGTAAGTTTGAAGAGGTAGGTTATGGGCAGTCAGCAAAGGCTATGGAAGCTCACTTTGCCTTGTACAATACGCTCACTGACCTAATGAAGTCTGGTGACTATAAGAGACCAAAGAGACTAGACAATTACCCACCAGAAGCCATAGGCGTAGACATAGAACATTTCCTCGACAGAGATATAAAAATCAGAGACCTGATAAATGACCCTGTATTGAGCGGTATAGCAGAGAGAAGTGGGGTAAGTCTTTCATCACTAGGCTCACAGGAGAAGAAAGACACTGTGGTTAAGATGTCAACGATTATAGGGTCGAAGATAGGTGGTGGATTCTATCAGAACCTCAGAGGTAACTATGATCCTTTGACTATGGATAAATGGTGGATGCGTTTCTTTAATAGAATTACAGGAAATCCATTTAAGATACCTCAAGATAAAACACAGCTAAAAAATTATAACGATTTTCTACAAGAGATAACTGTTAACAAAGCTAATCTAAAGCCAATAGAAAAACAGCTTCTCAAGCAAGCTAGGAACATGATAGGAAACGTGCCTCTGCGTAGAGACATGACAGCTAGAACAAACCAAAGAATGGATCAGCGAGTTATTGATTTAGCTATAGAGTATTCAATTTTAAGAAATGCCTACTACAATAGAATGTCTGACGGTGCTATAGAGGGCTTTCCAGATGGTGTGGTTGGGAAAGGTCCTAACAAAACAACGCCAGANGAAAACATACTTATAAGGTCTACAAACAGAGATAGATATGACCTTAATCAAAAACCGCAGTCTGTTTTACTAGCGGATAGCATAAAGAGAAATTTTAAAGACTTCCCTGCTGACTCACCAAGAAGTGCGACAGATCGTGAGTTGATGAGAGAAACAACAGAGATGGCTATAAAAAAATTAGAGCAACGTGGTGTAGTTGCCAGAGGTGCTTTAACAAACTCTGACTTTCAAGCATTAATGTGGTTCCATGAAAAAGAACTTATGGACAAGTTAGGAGCTAAACTAGGGAGCGGAGAGCAAAATGATTTTGTAGATAGTGCCATACAAGCACTAAGAGAGAGAGGTATAGACGATGACACGATTAAGGAAACACTCCCCATTGCTGAACGAGGAAGGATCGTTGGTGCAGGAGATGCCGAAAGAAGAGTTGCCGAACCTAGCGAAGGCTCTATTGCGGCTAGGCAACAACTCGCAACTTTCAAAAGCGTTAAAGAAAAGAACGACATCACAAGAAAACAAGCAGAAGACATCAAGAAAGAGCTAGATCAAAAGAGACAGCCGTTCTACAGCTTGGGGTACATACCAGAAGAAAGAGAAAGAGACAGAGCAAACTTTGAAAGCACACTGAGAGCTAACGTGCAGGACTTCCAACATAAATGGAACTACAGTGCATCATCAGACTTTGTNGCNAANATANTAGGTGGCATCAAGATAGGACAAAGCTTTCAGCTAGGATACAGNGATGANAAAGCCAAAGCATTATCTGATCTGTTTATTAGAAAGTTCCAAGANAGAATGATACCTGTNTCCAGAATGGTNGATGAGTTACAGGAGAAAGGATTCAAACTAACAGATGCTCTCAATCCTATCATGCAGGCTAGACTATCACAGGGTAAAGCAAACGAAGAGATACGAGATAAAAGAGAGACAATTCACAAGGATGTGGTCGAAGCTGTATCAAAGCTTAACTTTACAGATGCAGAGTTTGAGCAACTCAAGAGCGTATCGAATGCTGCTACTGACCCTGACCAAGGAGGTGAGGGCTACATAGAGGTGGTCATGAAAGATTTCATGCCATCGTTCTGGAGAAGGATGTTGTTTGGCACACCAAGCAAGAAGTTGGTCATGGCAGAAACATATCTCTATGCTCTACACGCTAAAGANAGAAACAACTATGTCAGAGAGATTGATGTAAACAACATCAATCAGTTTAAGGACAGAGGNTCTGGTATGTCTGACAGAGAAGCAGATGCCATACTNAACTGGTTTAGAAACCAGGAGAGAGAACTAGAAAACCTCAACGACATACGCACAAAGATACANAGAGTCATAGACGATACCAACGAGGTNAGAAGAAACTCTGGTCTACAGGCTATGTTCTTGCGAGGGTCAAACTGGACGAACTATATACCTTTGAGAGGTGCTTTCGATCCAGAAGATGAGACCGTTGACTTTAANAATGCAGGTCAGCGTAAAGCCCCACTGTTTGGTAGTAAAGGTAGAGAAGACCCTGTAGTCAAAGGTAGAATAGATTATGCTCCTAATCTNATTGTAAACGCACTAACACAGAACGCTAACTCCATCATGAGGGCGGCTCAGAATAACGTGGGTCGTGTGGTGTTGGACATGATCAGAGAAGACCCTGTGATGCTNCAAGAGTTTGCAACCATACAGGACACAGTGCCAGAAAGAATGTTTGTGGATGCACGAACAGGGGTTCTAAGCAAGAGACCTGCCACAAGGGATGATGTTGCAAAAGACAAACACATATTGATTGTAAAAGAGAACGGCAACGAAGTTGTCATACGGTTTAATAGTGCTGTGGTTGCAGGTGCGTTCAGAGGTGATACTGGTGCAGGAGATGCGGCAAGCAACTCTTACTTGATGATGGCTAACAAGTTCAACAGATACTTGTCTAGCATTAACACCACGTTTAACCCAGAATTTATTATTCCAAACTTTGTCCGTGACATACAAACAGCGGCGGTCAACATCGATCAGTANGAGGGTGAGAGACTAAAGACAATAGTTGTAAAAAGGTCACCTGCTATGGCTAGAGGTATATANAGAGCCGTACAGAAGAACGATATGTCCTCACCAGAGGCACAGATGTACGAAGCATTTGTAAAAGCAGGAGGTAAGAACGTAACCAACCAGATGACGACACTTGGTGATCAGGTTGCTGATATACAAAACACCTTGAATGCCATATCCGAAGGCGGAGCTAGAGGTGGGTTAGCNAAANTNAAAGAGAATTTTGTAGGTAAAAAGGTTGGCTCTTTAATAAACTGGATAGAGAATACCAACACTGCTATGGAAAACGCAGTTCGTGTATCCACATTTGAAGCTTTGTTAAACACAGGTCGATACACAGAGCAACAGGCAGCCCTAGCCGCTAGAGAGATTACAGTGAACTTTGCTAGAGGTGGTGAGTATAAAACATTCCTAAACTCTNTGTATCTGTTCTTCAACGCATCATTACAGGGAACATTTGCCCTAGCAGAAGCCGCTACAAGATCAAANAATGTAAGACGTTTGTGGGTGGGCATAGTCGTAGCAGGTATATTGTCTGATCAAATCAATGCAATGTTCTCTGATGAGGATGAAGATGGCATTCTTATTTACGACAAAACAACAGACTACACATTAGAACATAATTTTCTCATACCTAATTTAGCAGGTAAGGCTATGGATGCAGTAAGAGATGAAGAAGATAATGTCATACAGAAAAACTCTTTCTCTATCCCACTGCCCTACGGAATAAACCTAGCGTTTAACGTGGGCAGGTCTCTCAGCAGAAGAATGAGAGGAGCATACACCCCTGCACAGGCAACAAGTTCTATAATGTCTACAACATTTGAGGCTCTTAATCCTTTAGGTGGTTCCGAAAGCATTGGTAATATGGCTTTGCCAACAGTTGTTGATCCATTCTACAGCCTATTAGCAAACATAAATTACGACAGAACACCTATAACAAAACAAGTATCGCAGTTTGCGGTGGGTACGCCAGATAGTCAGACATACTGGAATAGTGCAAGTCCTATGTCTATAAGCATCGCTCAGTTTCTGAACAAAGCTTTAGGTGGGAACGAAGTAAAGAGCGGAATGATAGATGTCAGTCCAGATACGTTGGACTTCTTGTTTAACTATTTTACAGGTGGTGCAGGTATGTTTGTCCAAAGGACAGCGACATTTGGATACGACTTGTCTACAGGAAATGTCTTTGAAGCATTTGAAGATGGTCTCACGGGAGAAGCGGTTAGGGAACAGATTAGAAAAACACCAATACTTAGAAAAGCCATTACGTCCGTATCAGAAAGAGAAGATACAGGTAAGTTTATACAGAAAAGAAACGTCATATTCGGTGCGAAGAAAGAACTAAAAGAAGCCATAGCTAGTAGAGATATGGACGAGATTAGAAGAGTTAGAAATAAGTTTCCTAAAGAGTTAAGGATATATGGAATAATCAGAGCCATCAACACCAAAAGACAGAAGCTTACATCACTCAGAAACAAACTGATCAGAGCAGAGAAGACAGCCAAAAACAAAGATGTATACGAAGCTAGGATAAAGAGACTAGATAAGCAGATACAGGCTTTGATAGGTAGAGGTAATTCTCTAATGAAAAATATCGAACTCGACTTCTTTACAGAGTATGGCTTAACAGGGTATTGATA
>FUFK010046399.1_pt1 | contig 17108 bp, 10 predicted proteins | sample 1021851 | NCBI WGS metagenome assembly FUFK01 (sample SAMEA51879418, study PRJEB19060) | metagenome | reverse complement strand
TTAATAGTTTGTAATGAAATGTGAGAACTCATATTAGTACACTCAATTTCATTGATTAATTTTTGCTGAAAAAGATCGTATTCTTCAATTGAAGGTGAAAGGATTGTAATCTGATAATCCACATTAGTGCCTGTTAGTCTATGTACTTCAATTATTTCATCGTATTTTTGAATAACTTTTTTAAATTTATTTAACCAAATTTCTGTATGGTTCTGAATTGAAATTGATAAAAAGACTTTAATTGGTAGATTTATTTTTTTGTTATCAATTAAAATTGTTTTTGCGATAATTACTTTATCCTCCTCAAGTTTTTTAATTCTATTCCAACAAGGGGTGTTTGATAGTCCAACTTTTTTTGAAAGTTCACTAAGAGGAATAGAAGAATTTTTTTGTAACTCTTGCAGTATCTTTTTATCGATTAAATCCATTCTCTATTTTTATATCTTTTTAGAATATTTTTCTATATTTTATATATTTTAAAGAATTTTAAGGAAAATTAATCTTTTTTTCTTTCGTTTTATAAAAAATATTTCTATGAGTTATCATCGGTATTTGATTTTCAGATTGTACACCGACAAAATAGTACTAAAGAGAAAGGTTAAAAAATGACAACAGTATCTCATCACCCTGAGACTATCGCTCTTCATGGTGGAAATTATAGAAAAGACGAAACAACAAATTCAGTAGCTGTTCCAATTTATCAAACTTCAAGCTATCAATTTAATAGTCAGGAACACGCAAGTAATTTGTTCAGCTTAAAGGAATTGGGAAATATTTACACAAGAATAATGAATCCTACTACTGCAGTTTTAGAAGAGAGAATTGCACAACTTGAAGGAGGACTTGCTGCTGTAGCTGTTTCATCTGGTCAAGCTGCGTCTGCATTCGCAATCCAAAATTTATGTAAGGCAGGAGATAATATTGTTTCTTCAACAGATTTATATGGAGGTACTTGGAATCAATTTGCAAATACTTNTAANCAGTTAGGAATTGAAGTNAGATTTGCTGACCCNAAAGACCCTGAATTATTNATTAAATTAGCTGATGATAAAACAAAAGCATTTTATGCAGAAACTCTTCCAAACCCAAAGCTAAATGTTTTTCCCATTGAAGAAGTTGCTACATTGGGTCAAAAAATTGGCATACCACTTATAGTTGATAACACAGCGGCACCAATAACTTGCAAACCGTTGAAACATGGAGCTGCAATTGTTGTTCATTCTTTGACAAAATGGATAGGTGGACATGGGAATTCTATTGGAGGTGTAATTGTTGATGGAGGTAATTTTGATTGGACTCAATTTCCTGAACGTCATACTTTATATAATCAACCAGATCCTAATTATTGGGGATGGGTTTTAGGTGAAGTTGTTCCTGAAGTACTAGGAGCAAATATTACTTATGCTGTTCGAGCGAGATTTGTATTATTGAGAGATTTAGGAGCNGCACTCTCACCTACTAATGCTTTTAATTTTATTCAAGGCTTAGAGACATTACCTCTACGTTTTCAGAAACATCAAGATAANGCTGAAAAAGTTGCNNATTACTTGACTGGAAGAAAAAANNTAAATCGTGTTATTCANCCAAAATATCAGCTTGGNATCAACAAAGATAGAGCTGAGAAATATTTAGAGCATGGTAATGGTCCACTAGTTGGTTTTGAGTTAGAAGGCGGAATAGAAGCTGGAAAAAAACTCTTTGACCTAATATGCAATGAAAAAAACTATGATTGTGTAATATCTAATGAATCAACTTACGTTAACAGTAAGTTTTTGGAAAACATTAAAGTAATTGTTTTTTTAAATACTTCTGGTGATATTTTGAATAATAATGAAAAAATAGCAATGAAAAGCTTTATCAGAAATGGTGGGGGATTTATTGGAATTCATTCAGCTACAGACACAGAATATGAGTGGGAATGGTATGGGAAATTAGTTGGAGCTTATTTTATGAATCATCCAGACATTCAGAAAGCAACAATAATAACAGAAAAAAAACACCACTTTTTAACAGACCACCTAAAAGATAGATGGAGCATAAAAGATGAGTGGTATAACTTCAAAGATTTCAACCCAGACATAAATGTTTTATTAAGTTTAGACGAGACTAGTTATGAGGGNGGAGAAAATGGTGAGTATCATCCCATTTCGTGGTACCATGAGTTTGAAGGTGGAAGGTCATTTTATACAGGTTTGGGGCATGTTGGCGAAACCTATAAAGATTCTAGGTTTGTGAAAATGATAGAGAAGGCAATTTTATATACATCTGGTTTAATTACTAAATAAATTTTTTGATGTATTGCTGCTGTCAAAAACCCTAAAAGCAACTACNTCNGCCTCGGCGGTTACTNNATTATTACTTTCAACATANCATTTAATNAGTACTTTTTTTGGAGTATANCTNTTNACAACTGCTCGTAACTTAACTTCTTTNTTTGGTGTAGGTTTTATAAACCTAACCTTAATTGTTCCGGTTGCATATCTATAATGTGGCTTTGAGCTCAACTCTCTTTTCTCAAATTTATATGCATAAGCCATAGCTGTTCCCATTGTGTGGCAATCAATTATAGTCGATATTATACCCCCATTCATAATATCCTTCCAGCCTTGATGAAATTGTTTAGGCTTCCAAAAACATACAGACTCATCACCATCCCAAAAACTTTTTACGTGTAAACCATCCTTGGTTTCTCTACCACATCCAAAACAAACATTACCAGGCATATTATTCTGAAAAATCTTTGGTGAATCTTTTGATAACATTCTATCTTAAATAATATTAGTAAGTATGATAAAAACTATTGATCTAAATTTTCAAGGTATAAAGTCAACAGTTGCATGTTTTCTGTTAAAGATAAACAAAGAACTTGCATTAATTGAATGTGGACCAGAGAGTTGCCTGAAAAATCTGAAGAGTGAGATCAAAAAAAATGGAGAAAGTGCTGAAAACATAAAGCATGTTTTCCTTACACATATTCATCTAGATCACGCAGGTGCTGCATGGTGGTTTGCAAAAAATGGAGCAAATATTTACGTCCATCCGTTTGGTAAGTCTCACTTAATTAACCCTGAGAAATTAATTGCTTCTGCAAAAATCATATATGGCAAAAGTATGAATAAACTATGGGGTAATATTGAGGGAATTGATGAAAATAAGGTAATACCAGTGAACCACAAAGAAAAAATTGAAATTAATCATGTAGAAATAAAAGCTTTACATACACCAGGCCACGCTAAACATCATATTTCCTGGGTTATTAGAGACTCTGTATTTACTGGAGATGTTGCGGGAGCTAAAATAAATAATGGACCCCTAGTACCAGCTTGTCCACCTCCAGACATTAACGTTGAGGAGTGGGAAAAGAGTTTGGAGATAATCAAAAAAGAAAANCCAAAGTTCCTTTACTTTACTCACTTTGGTAAATTCTCATATAAAGAAAATGAAATAATAAATCTTCAAAATACTTTGAAAGAGTGGTTGATATGGGTAAAAAAAAATAAAGATCAAAATGAAACTGTTCTGATAGAAAAGTTTAANGTTTATATCAAGAAAAGTTTAAAAAGTAAATTAGTAGATGACCAAACAATTGAACAATACTGTATAGCAAATCCACCATATATGAGTATTTTAGGATTGAAAAGAGTTTTAATAAAAAAGAATTATGATAAAGCTTAAAACAATAAAAGAAAAAGAAATAGTACCNGGTTTTTTTGGAAAATTTTGTCATGGTGATAAGATGACTTTGGCTTTTTGGGAAGTGAAGAAAGGGTCCTCTATACCTGAGCACAACCACGTTCACGAACAAATTCTATTTGTTCAAAGCGGGAAGTTTGAACTAGCCTTAGAAGGTGAAAAAATTACTGTCAAAAAAAACGAGTTAGTTGTTATTCCATCTAATAAGAATCACTCTGGAATTGCACTATCTGACTGTAAATTGATTGATGTTTTTACACCGAAAAGAGAAGAGTATAATAATTAATAAATGGAAATATCTAATGAAGATTTCAAGAAGCTGATATATCAGGCTACTGATATGATTACAGACTGGTATGATAAAAAGCTTCGGGGATCTAAAATATACAATAACAAAAGTCCTGCAGAAATCAGAGAAACTTTTAAAATTAAGAGTAAAAATAAAGGGACCAAAGCACATGAAGTAATTAAAAAACTTGAAAAAAATTTAATTGATTCGTCAAATTTTAATCCAAGCCCAAACTATTATGGTTATATAACTGGGGGAGGTAATCAAATTGGAATAATTGCTGAATATATTAAAGCAGCACTAAATCAAAATAACCTCAAGTGGCATAGTGCTCCTGCAAATAGTGAAATAGAGAAAATTGTTATCGAATGGATATCAGAATTTATTGGGTACAATAAAAAATGTGGTGGGGTTTTAGTCAGTGGTGGTTCTGTAGCAAACCTTATGAACATAGCGGTAATGAGAAAGGTAAAAGGAGGTAAAAAAATTAAAGAAAAAGGAATATATAAAGAAAAAGTAATGAGGGTCTATGTGTCTGAGGAAGGACACTCAAGTATCGATAAGGCAATGGATATTTTGGGGCTAGGATCTGAAAATCTTGTCAAAGTTAAAAGAGATAAAAATTTTAAAATTCAAATTAATGAATTAGAGAAAGAAATAAACCATGACATAAAATCTGGACTTAAACCAATAGGGGTAATAGGAATAGCCGGTACAACAAATACTGGTAGTGTTGATCCTATGGACGAAATAGAAAAGGTTTGTAAAAAATTTGATTTATGGTTCATGGTAGATGCTGCATATGGTGGACCAGCAGCTGGTCTTAAGGAATATAAAAGTTTATTTAAGGGAATGGAAAAAGCAGACTCTATTCTTCTTAATCCACATAAATGGATGTTTGTNCCATTTGAGGTGGCATGNGTTCTTGTTAAAAATCAACAACAGCTAAAAAACACATTTTCTTTAATCCCCGAATATTTAATGGGTGGTGCAGATATTGATGAGAGGGAAGACTTAATGAACTACAGCATTCAACTGTCAAAAGATTTTAAAGCTTTAAAAGTATGGATGACTATTGAAGTTTATGGACACTCTGCCATTTCAAAAGCAATACGAAACGATATAGAGATGGCATTATATGCATATGAAAAAATTAAAAATAATGATTTATTCAAGGCGTTACACAAGCCTGAATTGTCAATTTTTTGTTTCAAGTATATAAGTAAATTAAAAAATATCTCAGATGATATTTTAAATAAAAAAATTATTGAGGAAATAGAAAAAGACGGTAGGGTTTTTCTTTCTGGAACTATTATAGATAAAGAGAATGTCCTTAGGATAAATTGCATAAATCACAGAAGGAACAAGAAAGATATTGATTTTCTGATAAGGGTATTGGAGGAGATAGGATCAAAAGTAGAAGATAAACTGGGAAATCTATCCGTCTAAAATTTTTAAATACTTCTCTTTAACGTAATTATAAGCTGGTAGGTGCTGAGCAAGAATTGGTTCACCNTCTGGAAGATCATTTTGTTTATATGGATCTACTTGCTTTCCATTTCTCCAGAATCTGTAACATACATGAGGGCCTGTAGCTAAGCCTGTAGAACCAACATATCCGATGATATCGCCCTGTCTAACATTTTTACCAGGCTTAATTCCTTTTGCAAATTTAGACATGTGAAGGTATTGTGTTGAGTATATATTGTTATGTTTTACCTTTACAAAATAACCGTTATTTCTACCATATCGAGCTTCAATTATTTTTCCGTCAGCAACGGTCATTATCGGAGTGCCTCTTGGTGCAGCATAATCCGTTCCTAAGTGGTCTCGATATCTTTTCAAAACTGGATGGAACCTTTTCTTTCTATATCTGGACGATATTCTATAAAAGTTAAGAGGAGATCTTAGAAAAGTTTTCCTTAAACTCTTTCCGTTTTCATCAAAATAATCGTTACCTAAACCTTGATTATATGAGAAGGCGTAGAAATCTTTTTCATTGTGTGTAAACCTTGCAGCCTTAACATTACTAATTCCAACAACAACGCTGTCAATTATTTCTTCAGTGTAAAATATTTCATAATTATCTCCAGGGTTAATTCTAAAAAAGTCAATCTGCCAGGCAAAAATATCAACGATTTTATTTACGAGTTCAATAGGATAGTTAAGGTCATCAAAACTCAGATAAAGACTCGAATTTATTTTGCCCTCAATTTTCTTTTCGTTATAGGTTATCTTTCTTTTTATAATACTAGCCTCAACGCTTTCATCAAGTGAACAAACTAGATAATCGTAAACACTTGTCTCGTAAACAAAGAAGGATGGTTTTGGGTTATTATGTTTATAAAAAAGGGTGAAAAAGTTTCCATTTTTAAGTTTTTTTAAATTAAAAAACGGTTTTATTGCAAGGCTTGCATCATAAATCTTTTTATTAGATAGTCCACGTCTAGATAAAATATCTGAGAAATTTTGACCCCATTTAATCTTATGTGTTTCATACCTAAAAGAATCTAAATTTATACCAAACTTAAATTCAGGAGTATGAACAATTATTTCTTCGGAGTTTTCAATTAAAGGAATGGTAGATTTTTTTTGAGAACAGGAGTTTAATATTAGAAAAAAAAATAAAAATATTTCAATTCTCATAAAACGCATCAATACCTTTTTTTAAGTTATCAATATATTTATCTATATTCAATTCATAACCCCATGGAGGAAAAATTATTTGATCAGAGAAAGGGTTTATAACAACGTAATAGGGTTGAGCATTATTCTGAAAACGAGATATTTGAAAATCAGAATTTTGCCTTCCTATAGACTTTTTAACCTTACCATCATAACTTGATACATACCAGTTTTCTTCAGAAAGAACGGTTTTATCATCAACATAAAGTGATACCAAAACATAATCATTATTTAATATGTCTCTTACCCTTTGGTCAGGCCAGACCCTTGCCTCAATATCTCTGCAGTTAACACAACCATGCCCCGTAAAATCTAAAAGTACTGGTTTATTAACTTCTTTTGCATAACTCATACCCTCATCAAAGTCAAAGAAGCCCTTGAGACCATGTGGCAACTCAAAAATATCAGCAAACTTTATATTATCATAAAATNTATCGTTTNCAAGGTAATCCGAAAAGAAGGGTGTTCTCTTAAATGTTTTAATATCAANATATGTCGGACTTTGTGGTGGTAAATACGCCGCAAGGTACGTTAACCTATTTCCAAAAATACCAGACAGTAATGTAAGGGATAATAATAAGATGGAAACACCCAGCATTGAGTTCACTATTCCTTTATTTAAATTATATCCTTCAGGAAGCTTAATCATTCCAAAAACATATAAAGCAAGAATAAATAGTAAAGCCGACCAAATTACTAGGATAATATCTCTACTTAACAGATTAAAGTGATAGGCTTTGTCAACGACACCTAAAAATTTAAATGAAAAAATAATCGCAATAAAACCAAGTATTACTCTTAAAGTTATCATCCACCCACCTGACTTTGGTAAGGACTTTAATTTGTCAGGAAATATTGCTAAAAGAGTAAATGGTGTAGCAAATGCGGTNGAAAAAGCTAACATACCAAGTACTGGNTGAATCTTTAAGCCACTTGCGGATTGAACNAGTATACTACCAACCAAAGGACCTGTACAAGAGAATGAAACAAGAACCAATGTTAAGGCCATAAAAAATAAACCAATAAATCCTCCTTGGTCAGACTTTTTGTCTATTGACGTGATTATGCCAGAAGGAAGTGTCAGCTCAAAAAATCCAATTAGTGATGCACCAAAAATTAGAAATAGTATAAAGAAAATTATATTAGNAACCAAACCTGTTGCTATATCATTAGCTGTTTGTGGGCCCATTAATAATGAGAGGAAGACGCCAAAAAAAGTAAATATTATAATAATTGAAAGGCCATAAATTAAAGCGTCAAGTGTTGAATTTTTCTGAGTTTTATTAGCAAAAAAAGAAACCGTAATAGGTATCATAGGAAAGACACACGGGGTTAAAATCGCTAAGAAACCCGCAAGAAAAGAAAATAAAACAAAGGACAATAATGATTCATTCTCTTTTACATTTAAATAATCAACTGATAATACCTCTTTCGAATCTATTTTTTTAAAAAAACTAAAATCTGTCTCTAAGGGTATACACATTTTTTGTATCTCTGAGCAGACTTGATATGATATAAAACCACTAACGGATAAGTTATTATTATTTTTGATTATAGATTGAATAAAAGCACCACCATTGTCTAAGTATCTTACATCTGCAAGCCAGACTGAGTCAAACTTTGTTTTTACATTTTTAACCTTAATATTTTCGTCTAAGCTATAAGTAGCATTTTCATCAAAATCAAACATTGTGTAAGGTCCTGCCTCTGGATCATTATCCGAGGAGTATATATACCAACCCACCTCGGTGGTAGGCTCAAAGATTAGGTCTAACTTTTTAGAATCAGAATAATTGCTGCTATCAACTTTGAACTCCCAAGATATTGGCTCGAGTATTTGAGAATAGGATGAAAATAATAGACCAAAAAAAAGGAAGGATAATACAGCTTTTTTACTCATTATTTTTTTGAAAAATTTTGATAAAACGATGTTATAGTCTCAATACCCATGTAAAAATTATAAAGCCCAAAAGATTCATTTGGGGAATGAATAGCATCTTCGTCTAGTCCAAAACCCATAAGAATAGAATCCCTTCCTAACTCTTTTTTAAAATGAGAAACTATTGGGATGCTCCCACCATCATAAGTTGGAATTGGTTCTTTATTCCAAACCTCTTTAAATGCATCAAATGCTGCTTTATATCCTTTTGTATTTGTATCAACAACAACCGGCTCACCACCGTGATGTTCAGTAACTTTGATTGAACACGAAATTGGGCAAATAGACTTCAAGTGATCAGAAAATAATTTAGTAATATCTTTTGAGTTTTGGTTAGGGACTAGTCTCATGGAAATTTTTGCAAAAGCTTTAGATGGAAGAACTGTTTTTGAACCCTCACCAGTGTAACCACCCCAAATGCCATTTACATCAAGTGTTGGTCTAATTCCTATTCTCTCTGTTGTAGAAAACCCTTGCTCTCCATACTCCTCACCTATTTCAATATGTGATCTAAAATGACTAATATCAAATGGTGCAGAATTAATTTTTTCTCTAGATTCTGCGGAGTGATCCGAAACGTTATCATAAAACCCTGGAATATTAATTGTCCCNTCAGGATTTTTNANAGAGGATATTATTTTACACAGTTCATTAATTGGATTATTAACAGCACCCCCATAGGTTCCAGAATGTAAGTCTCTATTTGGACCAGTTANCTCGACCTCCATGTATGAAAGGCCCCTAAGCCCNACAGTAATCGAAGGAGTTTCGTTGTTAATAATACTTGTATCTGATATTACAATAACATCAGATGAAAGTTTTGTTTTGTTTTCTGAAACAAACTTTTCTAAATTATCTGATCCACACTCCTCTTCACCTTCAATCATAAATTTNATNTTGAAATTTACTTTATCTAATTTTTTTAAAACCTCATAAGCTTTTAAGTGCATAAACATTTGTCCCTTATCATCACATGACCCTCGAGCATAAATTTTTTCATTTTTAATAACTGGCTCAAAGGGTGGAGAATCCCACAATTCATATGGATCAGCAGGCTGAACATCATAATGACCATAAACAAGAATAGTAGGAAAAGATTTATCGATAATTTTTTCGGCATAAACTATAGGGTGTCCAGCTGTTTTTATTTTTTCTACAGCATCTAAATTTAATTTATTAAACTGATCAACCANATAGTCAGCNGCCCTGTCTACTGAGTCTTTAAATTTGGGGTCNGCGCTTACAGATTCAATACGTAACAAATCATAAAGCTCATCTAAAAAACGGTCCTTNTTACTATCGATATAGTCTTTTATTTGCATGGTGCAAATTTAATTAAATGAATTATATGTTTACATTATTTGTACCTTAAAATCCATCATCATCATCAGATATGGTTTTAAAGATTTCATCTTCTAAAAATGTGTCAGATGGTGATAACAAATCATACGGTTCTGTGATATTAAAATATTTTAGTCTGAAGTTATTGACATAGTTTAGCACATCATCCTCGTTCGATAATAGTATATTTATATACTTACCACGAGAGTAGGTTATTTCATCAAGTTCTGAGTTTAAATCAGTGTCAGAAGAAATAATTTTTAATTGATTTCTATCGTAAGACATATACAACCAAAACTCTGGGGATGGCTGTAAAAAGAAAGATAAAACGTAGTCATAATCGTTATTATATTCAATCTCAAAAAATCCATCCATTGAGGCATTAATATCAATATCACCAATATTCGATACGTTAACAACAGATGTGTTATACCATGAGTTGTTTGAAGAGGACCAATTAAGTTTTGTATTAGGTAATACAAAAAAACTATTCATTATGGGGTCAAGCTCTATGAGAGACCTGTAGCTACTTAAAATTGTATTTTCATAGATTTCAACTTTCTCATTACCAACAATATCCGAAAGCCTAACTAAAAGATCTTGTTCATTATCATGAGCTACACCAGCGCCATAATTTTCTATTGATTCATTAAATAACTCAGCAATATCATTTATCAGAGATCTCCTTATATTTACATCAATTATATATACCCCCTCTGATTGTATGTCCATGGAATCAAGAAAAGTACTTCCAGTCATTGATGAATAAACCTTAAAATTATTGTCATTGTCAATTAGACTTACACTGCCTTCAAATGACAACATCCTGTCTAATGGACTAAATAAAAGTGAGTTTCCGTTATAGACTTCCTGGTCTCTTTTTTCATTTGTTTCAATAAGGTAAACTTTATCAAAAGAGTCGTATGATAAAAGACCAGTAGGATTAAAAAATACTAAGCTTTTCTTTTCAACCGAATTATTGAAAAACTCAAAGTAAAGATCATTTCCATTCTTGGATATCGCAGATGAATAAAAATTATCTTGTTCTGATATATTTATGGAAAGTTGATCTCCTGGAGCAAAATAATTATTATATGATATCGCCCTATTTTCATTAAAGTTTTTTATTTCTGATGGTATAATTTTTCCATTAAATAAGAGCTGAGCGTTATTAGCAAAAAGTTCAATATTACCAAAAAAGTTAAACCCTGGCTCCATAAGTATTGGTGACTCTTTGTCTACTACACCTGACGAAAACGATGTTTTAATTTTTTGTTCATTTTCATCAAATGTTTCAACCAGTTTAAATTCTGAAAAGGGTATATTAAAAGTATCATTATTAAAATTTACATATTCGTAAATACCACTACCAATAAATTGATCCTTAGAATTAATATCCACTGATGCATTAATGAACCTGTGATATTCATTTATAGTATCTAATATAATTTCAGAATCATAAAGCTTAGATATGCTAAAGTTTTCACCAATTTCAACTTCACCGTTTCTAGGTAAAATAAAAGCATCAGATATCTGTAATTCGTCAACATCGTTTAATTTAAGTTGCTTTTTCTTTAAATCAATATTAGCTGAATTACTTGTAACGCTCCAATTTGAAAATAAGTCTTCTTGAGGAAAAAAAGATGGTGCGATATCTAATGTGTTTTTATTATAAAAAAACAAGTCTTCATTTATAATGTCCCAATCTACGTTTTCTGCTGAAGTGTAAGTTTTATAATATGGTAAATGATAGTTTTCCTCATCAAGATATTCTGCCATTAAACTAATTTTTTTGTCATTTACATTTAAAACCAAAGACACATCATTTGACTTTAAAAAGCTCGAATCATAGGAATAATGATTAAAAATGACAGATGCTTGATCCGAAGTAACAAGGTCAGAATTAAATAGAAATTTATCAGAAATAAAAATTGAACTATTATATAGCAAGGATCCCTCTGAACTTAAACTGTTTCCTGAAATCCATACATCTCCCTTAATTTCCATAGATCTATCAAATCCAGTAAATAGGGAACTTTCATTCTCACTTTTTACTCGAGATGAATCATGCCTTAGATAAAAATAGTCGTCAGATAAATTGTAAAAACTAAACTTAGAATTAGAAAAATCCATGTCAGGGTAATTAAAGTCTTTTGATTTTGAATACCCTCTATAGAGAAATGCTTTATCAGTAAAACCTGATACGGAGTCAGGAAAAAGCCTTATTTTTTTAGAGAAAACCCTTAACTGATTATAGGAAATACTGCCATCCGCGTAAAGGCCAGTAGAATCAACTTTTAAATTTTCAAATACATTAATTTTATTATCATAAGCTGGAATTCCTTTTTCTTCTAATGCTAAATCAAAACCAAAAGAATTATCTGGCATTGTTATGAGTTTTGCCTCAAGCGGATTAAAAATATTATTTGAATAAAATGTNCCTGGAAATTCAAATTTTGGTAGAGTGGATTTGTCTAAGCTATCAATTCTAAACTGATCTATTGAAAAATAAAAACTACTATCGTATTCAGGACCATAATCTTCCGGCATACTGAAAAAAACTTTGGTGCTTTTATCTGAAACAAAGTATGGATAATTAGGAAGGAGTTTTAAGGAAGATTTATTTCTAGGATTATTAATTAACAAGTCACCTCCTATATTATAGAGATAATTATAATTATCAATAAGATCTTTAGAAGCAATCATCTTCAAAGTATCAATTTCAATTAAGTCTAGCTTATAGGAGTTATAATCAAAGAGTAGGTCTACACCAATAAAATCAAAATTTCCAACAGAAATATCACCAATTAATTTAAGGTTTCGATCTTTACGTAATTCTACTTTACCAAGCCTTGGAAACACTTCCATTTTATTTTTATTACTTAGTGTTATTTTCTCAACCCCATTAAAGAACATNCTTCTTANNTCAATATCATAGATAATGTTTTTTGAACTAGGNGATATAGAGTTAAATGAGTACTCATCATAATCNGATCTCTTTAAATGTGACAAGAAATAATGTCTGGTTTTTGGGAGCACCTTAACGAAACCACTTAAGGGATCAAATGAAATAAAGCCATCTCTCCACAAGTCAATAATTCCTCCTCTTATTAAATCAGAATTTGTTTTTAATGCATAAGACAAATCATCAATAAAAAAATCTAACCTCCTGTTTTTCATTACAAAATTGTAGGTTGCCTTAAGTATGTTTATGCCATTTAAATCTGTTAATTCATTCATTATCCTGTCAGAATAATACTTTGTTGATTTAACTTCCACTGGTCTTTGATCAGGGGCTATCATAATACCAAGNTTCATTATTCTTTGTCCTGGGGTATAATATAAGTAGTCAGATATTATTTCAACCTCAAAAAAAGTAGAATAAAAAGGAGTATTTTTTAAACTACCCTCTAAATTAAATAGCTGAATCTGATTGGTGTTAATATTATATTTTAATTCTAAAGAAGGGTGATATAAAGAGTCATTTTCTTCAATAAATGAAAATTGAGTGTCATTAGAAAGAATTTGATTATTTATTAAGGAGAAAGACTTAGACCTTAAAACAATTTCCTTATCGTTCTCAAGAATAAATATTAACTCAGATTGATCTCTCTTCTTTGATAAGGTAGATAAGGTATTTCCATCTATATAAACACCTGCTTTTAATTTTAAAAATTTATTTATAACGAACTCATTATTACTTGAATTTGACTGAAAAACAAACTGAGGAAAACTCTGGTCTTGTTTAAATGGATCATAAGAAAAAACACCAAGTATTGGTTTATAATCTTTAGAAATTAATTTTGAAGAATTAGAAATTATTTTCCCATTTTTAAGATCTATTGAAAAATTATCCAAAATAACTTGATTAGTGTTTATATAAACACTCTCAAAAGAAAAATCAATTTTCCCATTTTCTCCTAGAATTATATTTAAATCTGGGTAAAACTTCAATTCATCAGTTTCAACAAAAAACTCTCCGTTATTGTGGACATATTTTAAAGAGACGTTTGAGAGTATAAAAACTACAGACCCAGATGAAGCTCCATAATAGGTTAAAGATTCAAAAGGAGGAGCCTGATCAATATCAATTTTAATTTTTTCGTCACTGTAGAGTTTATAAGATGGTGATTCTATGAATACATTTTGATTAATTTGATTGAGGGTTTCCTTAAAATAGTTATCCTCTAAGCCCCTATTTATAATACTGTTTAGATAATAATTTAAAAGGGATTCAATTTTATTTTTAGATATTAACTTATTTGAAACAATTAAATTAAAATATTCAAGAAAATAATTAAAGTTGAACTCATTTTTATAGTTTAATGTGTTTAAGATTGAAAGAAAGACCCTTTTTTCCTCATTACTCAGATTATCGTTCCAAATCGATATGGTTTTTTGATATTCGTCTTTTTCCTTTATTGTTATTTCTGTAGAATTTAATTTTTTTGATAAAATGGAAACAAAATTATTCTCATCAATTATGGATATCTGTTGAGATGCTAATGAAAAATAAAGAGAAAAAAAGATTAAACTTAAAATAAGTTTTTTGATATAAATGGAAATTGACATGATCTCAATTTATTGAATTAACTATATCAATAAAATCTTTAGCGTTGAGCGATGCGCCACCAATTAAGCCGCCATCCACATTTTTAATATCAAATATTTGTTTTGCGTTTTCCGGCTTGACACTACCCCCGTAAAGTATACTTATATCATTTGACAGTGATGAGCTGTATTTACTTTTAATTAAATTTCTAATGTNTCTATGCATCTCACTAATATCATTTTCAGATGCTGTTTCACCTGTTCCAATTGCCCAAACCGGTTCATATGCAATAATTAGCTTTTTAAACTCTGAACTCTTCAGTTTAAAAACAGATNAATTCAATTGTTCCTCAACAAAGGATAGGTGAGAATTATCTTTTCTAATATTTATTGGTTCACCACAACAAAATATTGGTGTAATATTATTTTCAAGTAGTAAACTAGTTTTTGCAAAAACAATGTCATCAGACTCACCAAAAACTTCTCTTCTTTCACTATGACCAACTAATNAAAAGGGAANGANAAATACTAGAAAGCATTTTAGCAGAAACCTCACCGGTATAAGCACCTTCTGAATAATTACTTGAATTTTGAGCTGCCACAAAAACCGATTCAACCCCTTCACACATTTTGGTTACAGTATTTAAAAAAGGAAAGGGAACTGATAATATTTTTAAAACCTTTGTATTATTGGATTCTGATATATACTTTAAAAAATCAAAAGTTAATTTTTTTGATGAGTACTCATCATTATTCATTTTCCAATTTGCTGCAACTATTTTTTTTGGCATACTACAAAATTAGCTTAATTATTTAATTTGATAGAATGATTACCTAAACGAACATTTTCCTTAAATATTTTCCAGTCTTATTATTATTTGAATTAACTAACTTTATCGGTTCTCCCTCAAAACAAATAGTGCCCCCATTCTCTCCACCTCCAGGTCCCATATCAATTATCCAATCTGCTTGCTTTATAAGCTCTGTGTTGTGTTCAATTATTATAACAGAATTGTCTCTTTCTATCAGGTCATTAACTGATTTCATAAAATTTTCTATATCCATGTTATGTAGACCTGAGGTTGGTTCATCAAAAATAAAAAGTGAATTATTTTTGGATACTTTGTTGTCTTGGATAAGGTATGAAGCTAATTTTAATCTCTGAGCTTCTCCTCCACTTAAAGTACTAGAGGATTGACCCAGCTTCAAATAGCCTAAACCCACATCATTTAACGGCCTTAATTTATTGATAATTGTTTTTGAATTTTCAAAAAACTTTAGAGAATCCTCAATAGTCATGTCTAGTACGTCATATATATTTTTTCCCTTAATTTTCACTTCAAGAATTTTTTCTTTAAATCTCTTCCCATTGCAGCTATCGCACTCTAAAAAAATATCAGCCATAAATTGCATCTCTATTTTTTTAATTCCCTCACCTAAACACTCCTCACATCTCCCCCCCTCAACATTAAAGGAAAAGTCTGCAGGGGCAAGATTTTCTCCAATATCGGCAGACTCTTTTGAGTAAAGCTTTCTTATTGCATCGTATGCTTTTGTATAGGTTACTGGGTTTGATCTTGAGGAACGTCCGATAGGGTTCTGGTCAACTATTTCAATATTTTTAATTTCTTCTACATCACCAAGAATAGTATCGTATGCACCTTCTCTCTCAAACTTGCTCTCTAAAATCTTGGCAATTGCTGGAAATAATACCTGTTTGATGAGTGTGGATTTTCCTGAACCACTTACTCCTGTTACAACTACCAATCCACCTAAAGGAATTTTAACATCGATATTTTTAAGGTTATTTTCTCTTGCATTTTTAATTTGCAGAAACTTATTTAGTTTTCTTACTTGTGGAAAATATTTTTTTGTTTTATTAAATATGAATTGAGAAGTAGGGCCTTGTGTTTTTTTTGATATTTTATTGGTATCTCCACAATACATAATTTCGCCGCCATTTCTACCTGCTCCGGGACCAATATCCACCAAAAAATCTGAGGACCTTATTACTTCATCATCATGCTCAACTACAATTACTGTATTTCCTACATCTTTTAAAGAAGTTAAAATTTCTATTAGTTTAGATGTATTATAAGGATGAAGACCAACCGTTGGCTCATCAAGAACATAAAGGGAGCCAACTAATGAACTTCCTAGAGAAGTTGCTAATTTTATTCTCTGAAACTCCCCCCCAGAAAGTGTACTTACTTTTCTGTTGAGGGTAAGGTAACCTAGACCAATTTTGTTGATATAGCCTAATCTTGAAATAATCTCTTTTAAAACTCTTTCGCTCATCTTTTTTTCAGAACTGTTAAGTTTTATGTTCTGAAAAAAACTTAAAACCTTATCAAGAGGACTTTCTAATAGCTCAACTATATTTCTGTTCTTAATTCTAACGTAATGAGCTTCTTTCCGGATACCAGACCCTTCACAATCCGAGCACTTGGTTTTTCCCTTATATCTAGATGAAATAATTCTGTATTGAATTTTATAGCTTTTTCTTTCGAGATATTTAAAAAACTTATTAATTCCTTTNAAGGGTCCCTTGCCATTCCACAAAATATCAATCTCATTTTTTGATAAATCTTTATATAACTTATGAATATT
>FUFK010057889.1_pt1 | contig 17119 bp, 19 predicted proteins | sample 1021851 | NCBI WGS metagenome assembly FUFK01 (sample SAMEA51879418, study PRJEB19060) | metagenome | reverse complement strand
CCACCAGATGAACCTCCCGGAACTAAATTTTTATCAATAGGGCTTTGAACATTACCAAAAAAACTTGTTTCATTTGATGAACCCATAGCAAATTCATCACAGTTTAGCTTACCTAGAAGTATTGCACCTTCATTCCAAATATTTTCAGTTACTGTTGACTCATAAGTTGGTACAAAGTTATTTAAAATTTTACTACCAGCAGTTGTTTTAATATTTTTTGTACAAAATAAATCTTTAACTGCCATCGGAATACCAGGCAGTTTTGAATTTAGGTTTGGTTTTTCATCAAATTTTTTTGCTTTATCCAATGCTGAAGTAAAGTCGTTTGTGATATAAGCGTTCAATTCACCAGATTTTTCAGATCTATCAATAAATGCTTTAGTCACATCAGTTGAGGAAAGTTTTTTATTCTTAATATTTTCAACCAGTTCTGTTAGAGATTGTTTTGTTATATCTGACATTATTCAATTACCTTGGGTACTACAAAATAATCCTCATTATCTTGAGGAGAATTTTTAATAATTTGTTCTCTGATATTTTTACTTTTTACTTCATCAGATCTTAATTTTAAGGTTGTTTCAGCAATAGAAGTTAATGGTTCTACATTATCCGTTTTTAATTCATTAAGTTTTTCAATAAAATCAAAAATAGAATTTAAATCACCAGCCAATTTTTCAGCTCTTTGCTCATCAACTGAAATTCTTGCTAATTTAGATATATGCTTTATTGTTTTAAGATCTATGCTCATATGCTATTTAAATATGACGCAAAGTATCACTTAAGTTTAGAATATACAATATGATCACTTTAGAAGAATTTAAAAAAAAACACATAGATAAGTGTAGATTGATAGGTTTAGACCTGGGTTCTAAAAGAATTGGTGTGTCAATCTGTGATGACAAACAATTAATAGCAACCCCTTTAAAAACAATAAATAAAAATTCACTTAAGGAACTTATTGATGAACTAAGACTAATTATTGATGAAAACGACATAAAAGGAATCATTGTTGGAAATCCATTAAATATGGATGGATCCTCAGGTAGGTCTGCTCAATCAGTAAAAGATACAACGGAAAATATTGAAAAAAACTTAAAAATTCCAATTTGTCTGTGGGATGAGAGGCTCTCAACAGTTGGTGCTTTTAACCTATCTAGCGAATTAGATATTAATGTGAGTAAAAGAGAAAAAAAAATTGATGAAAACGCCGCTGCTTTTATATTACAAGGAGCTTTGGATTTTTTAAATAATTAATACTTGCTATTATAGAGGTTTATAGTTATAGAGTTGGTTTTAATGGCAATTAAAACTAATCAAGCTATTAAAATTTCTCAAAAACACCTGTTAGGAATTCAAGATTTATCNATTAATGATGTNAATTTGATACTNGATGAAGCTAACTCATTCATAAAGGTAAATCAGAGTAAAAATAAAAAAGTTGATGTTTTAAGAGGTAAAACTCAAATCAACTTATTTTTCGAACCTTCCACTAGAACTCAAAGCTCCTTTGAATTAGCGGGAAAAAGACTTGGGGCAGACGTTATGTCAATGAATATTAGTAACTCAGCAATTAAAAAAGGTGAAACATTGATAGATACAGCAATGACACTTAATGCAATGCATCCTGATATTATTGTAATTAGACACCAAGATTCTGGAGCATGTAATCTACTTTCACAAAAAGTAAACTGTGCAGTCTTAAATGCTGGTGATGGTAGAAGAGAACATCCTACTCAAGCTTTATTAGATGCATTAACAATCATAACTCGAAAAAATAAAATTGAAGGTTTAAGAATTGCTATTTGTGGAGATATTCTCCATTCAAGAGTTGCTAGATCAAATATATATTTACTTAATATGCTAGGAGCAGAAGTAAATATAATTGCTCCAACAAATCTGATGCCAAAAGAAATTGAAAAATTTGGTGTTAACAAATTTACTGACATGAAAAAAGGGTTGAAAGATTGCGATATTGTAATGATGTTAAGATTACAAAATGAGAGAATGACAAGTTCATTTCTTTCATCTAACAGAGAATATTATGAATACTATGGACTAACACCTGATAAATTAGAGCATGCAAAACCAGATGCTTTAATTATGCATCCAGGTCCAATGAATAGAGGTATAGAAATAGATACAATTTTAGCTGATGATATAAATAAAAGCGTGATCAAGGAACAAGTAGAACTAGGCGTAGCTGTTAGAATGGCTTGTTTGAAGATATTTTGTAAATAAATGAAAAAGCAATATTTTATAAATGCAAATATAGTTGACCCTCAAAATTCAATAAATGAAGTAGGAGGTTTGATTATTAGTGAAGAAGGTAAAATTGAAGCTGTTGGAAAAAAAGTAAATACAAATAATTTGCCAAGTAGAGAAAAACCAATTGATTTAAAAGGTAAATATATTTTTCCAGGTTTGGTAGATATGAGAGTTTTTGTTGGTGAACCCGGATACGAATATAAAGAAAATTTTAGAACTTTGAGTAATGCAGCATTATCTGGCGGAGTTACTTCAGTAGTAACTATGCCTAATACTAATCCTATTATAGATAATGTATCTATTGTTGACTTTTTAAAAAGAAGAGGAAGAGATAAGTCAAAAATAAATATTTATCCATGTGCGTCTTTAACAAAAAATGTTGAGGGCACCAATATGACAGAATTTGGTCTTTTACAAAATAAAGGAATAATTGCTTTCACAGATGGAGTAAGAACAATTCAAAATCCTAGATTAATGTCGAGGATTATGAATTCAGCAAAAGATATAGGTTGTCTGATAATGCAACATGCTGAGGACTACGAACTAGCAAAGAACGGCATGATAAATTCTGGAATTATTGCCTCTAAACTAGGGTTATCTGGTATACCAGAAATTGCGGAAAGAATTTTAATTGAGAGGGATTTAACATTGTTAGAAAAAGTTAAATGTAGATATCATATATCTCAACTATCATCACAGAAATCACTTGAGGTTATCAAATATAGAAAAGAAATAGTCAAATTTACATCTGGAGTTTCTATCAACAACCTTTCATTAAATGAAAACGATATTGGTGATTTTAGAACTTTTTTGAAATTATCTCCTCCATTAAGAAGAGAAGAAGATAGATTGGCTTTAGTGCAAGGAGTAAAGGATAATTTAATAGATGTAATTGTTTCTGATCACAAACCTGAAGACGAAGAGTCAAAAAGATTAACGTTTGCTCAAGCAGCCACTGGTTCTTCAGGAATAGAAACACTGTTATCTTTAAGTTTAGAATTATATCATAATGAATCTTTAAAACTTGAGACAATTATTAAAGCTCTCACATCAAATCCAGCAAAAATTTTAAAAATAAATAAAGGGAATCTGTCTATAGGTAATGATGCTGATTTTTGCATAGTAGATATTAATAAACCGTGGATTGTAAAAAAAGATAAATTAATTTCAAAATCAAAGAATACCTCGATTGAAGATAAAAAACTTCAGGGAAAAGTTACAAATACATTTGTAAAAGGTAAAGAATTATTTAAGCTCTAGAATGGACATATTATTGATAGGTATAGTTTGCTACCTGATGGGTTCCATACCTTTTGGATTGATTCTTACTAAAATATTTTTGAAAAAAGATATCAGAAAAATAGGATCAGGAAATATTGGGGCTACCAATGCGCTAAGAACAGGAAATAAGATCATTGGTTATTCCACATTAATCTTGGATATTTTAAAAGCTGTCATTCCAGTGATATATGTAAAAATTTTTTATCAAGATCTTTTATATATTGCCTCATTATGTGCTTTTTTAGGTCATGTATTTCCAATTTGGCTTAAATTTAAAGGTGGTAAAGGTGTTGCAACATATGTGGGAATTTTATTTGCCATCAATTTTTATTTAGGAATTATTTTTACGATTTCTTGGTGTGTAACTTTTTTTGTTTCCAAATTTTCTTCTCTTTCATCATTAGTTGCTGCATTATCTGTACCAGTTTATTTATTGATTTTAACTCAAATTGATCAGGTAATTTTTTTTACAATCATGTTCGTTTTGATATTTTTTACTCACAGAGAAAATATCAAAAGATTGAAAAATAAAGAAGAAACCAAGACAAAAATTTATTAAATTGACTATCTAAGTCTTTTGAGTAGTTTGTATTCTATGAATTTGGTCATTGTAGAAAGTCCTGCAAAAGCAAAAACTATTAATAAATACTTGGGAGATGATTATAAAGTTTTAGCTAGTTATGGTCATATAAGAGACTTACCTTCTAAAAATGGTTCAGTTGATCCAGATCAGAATTTTAAGATGGAGTGGGAAATTGATAGTTTTTCAAAAAAATATCTTAAAGAAATCACAGATGCAGCTAAAGACTCATCTAAAATTATACTAGCAACTGACCCTGATCGTGAAGGCGAAGCTATAGCATGGCATGTAAAAGAATATCTAAATGAAAAAAAACTTTTAAAAGATAAAGAAATTGAGAGAGTTGTGTTTAATGAAATAACTAAAAAAGCTGTCATACAAGGAATTGAAAACCCAAGACAAATTGAACCATTATTAGTCGATGCATACATGGCAAGAAGAGCTTTAGATTACTTAGTAGGTTTTAACATTTCACCTATACTTTGGACAAAATTACCAGGCTCAAAATCTGCAGGTAGGGTTCAATCTGTTGCTTTAAAATTAATTACTGAAAGAGAACATGAGATTGAATCTTTTAAACCTGAAGAGTTTTGGACTTTAGATATAAAATTCAAAGATCAAAACGATCAAAAAATTACNGCGAGTATTAATGTGCTAGATAATAATAAAATTGAAAAATTTTCCTTTAAAAATAAAGATGAAATAAACAAAGCTACAGACTCTATAAATAAAAAAAAATTTAGTATAACAGACATTTCAAGCAAAGTTATCAATAGAAATCCATCAGGACCATTTACTACTTCCACCCTTCAACAGACTGCTTCAAGTAGATTAGGATTTGGTGCATCTAGGACAATGCAAATTGCGCAAAAGCTATACCAAGGAATTGAGATAGAGGGTGAAACAATTGGTTTGATCACTTATATGAGAACTGATGGAACTAATTTATCGAAAGATGCAGTATCTTCTTTTAGAGATTATATTCAAAAAGAAATTGGTAATGAATATTTACCTAAAGATGCATTAAACTACTCTGGCAAAAAGGCTAAAAATGCACAAGAAGCTCATGAAGCTATCAGACCTACAGATATTNTTAGAACACCTCAAAGTGTTAAAAAATATTTAAGTACAGATCAAAATAAACTTTATGAACTTATTTGGAGTAAAGCTCTATCTTCTCAAATGGAATCAGCNAAGTTTGATAGAAATACAATTANAATAACTTCTGACAATAATGATACTATTTGTAAAACTAGTGGGTCAGTCCTAAAGTTTGACGGATTTTTGAAAATTTATAACAATCAAAGTAAGGATGATGATGAAAGTATTTTGCCATCTGTATCTAAAGGTCCTATCAATATAGAAGCATTACTAGATGAACAACATTATACTCAACCTCCACCAAGATATTCTGAAGCGAGTTTGGTAAAAAAACTTGAAGAATTGGGTATCGGGAGACCATCTACATATGCAAGTATAATTTCTACTATTGCCAATAGAGGTTATGCAGAAATTTTAAATAAAAGATTTTTTCCAACTGACAGAGGAAAACTAATTTCTGCTTTTTTAGAAAAATTATTCTCTAAATATGTAGATTATAATTTTACAGCTGGATTAGAAGATCAACTTGATGAAATAACCTCAGGTAAAGAGAGTTGGATTAAAGTTTTAGAATTATTCTGGAAAGATTTTAATAATAATGTTTCAGAAGTTAAAGAAAAAAGAACAAGAGAAGTTTTAGATTTACTTAATGATAGCTTGGGTGAATTAATTTTTGATAAAGATAATGAGGGAAATGTAGTTAGAAAGTGCCAATTATGTAATACTGGGGTATTAAGTTTAAAAAATAGCTTTAGAGGTGGTGCTTTTATTGGTTGTTCAAACTACCCTGAGTGTAAATTTACAAGACCGTTATCTAAAGCAAAAGCCGCTGCTCAAGCTCAACTGGCTGAACCAAAATTTATTGGTAAACATGAAAATGGAAATGATATCTATTTAAAGAATGGAAGATTTGGTCCATATCTTCAGTATGAAAAAATTCCCTCTGATATAATAATAGAAAAAGTATCCAAAAAAAAGAAAAAAACTAAGAAGTTAAAATCAGATGTAAATGAACTTTTAAAAAATGTTTCGATACCTAAAGGACTAGAATTAGAGAATATTGATTTAGAAAAAGCAAAATTCTTATGTTCATTGCCTAAATCTTTAGGAATAAATCCAGATAACCAAAAAGAAATTACACTAAATACAGGAAGGTTTGGTCCTTATTTAAAATGTGAAAATAAATCTGCAAGAATAGAAAATATTGAAGAAATATTTTCTATAGGTTTAAATAGAGCAATAACACTTATTGCAGAAGCCAAACCAGGTAGAATGTCTTCCTCTCTTATCAAGGATTTGGGTGAACATCCAGAAGATAAAAAACCTGTCAGGATAATGAAAGGACAATATGGCCCATATATTAAATATAAATCATTAAATGCTACAATTCCTGAGGAAAAAGATCCCACAGAATTAACGATGGAAGAAGCATTAATATTGATTGAGAAAAGAAAAGAATACGATAAGAATAAAAAATCAAGAAAAAAAAAATGATTTATAAAATATTAATTATTTCTACTTTTATTTTTTTATTAAGTAAATCAGCTTCATCTTCTGAAACTGATTGTTCTCAATTCAAAAAGTTAAGTGCTAAATATATTGAATGTAATGCCAAAAAATTAAAAAAAAGTTCAACCCAAAAAGTGAATATTGGAAAAAAGAAATTTCAAGATTCAGGTTTTGGAGATAAACTTAAAAAATTTAAGAATAGTAAAACTCTTTCTGAAGTTATAAAAGATTAAATAAAATGAATTTTGAAGATAAAATTAATGAATTAAAGATAAAACTTCCCAAGGCAGCAGATCCAGTAGGTTCTTATGTTGCTGCAAAAATTTCNAATAAAATGCTTTTTATATCCGGGCAAATATCAATTAACGAAAAAGGTGAATTAATAAAAGGTAAACTAGGTAAAGATCTAGATACAGAAGCTGGATATAACGCTGCTAAAAGATGTGCTTTAAGTATAATTTCACAAGTTAAGAAAGCTTGTAATGATGATTTATCTAAAGTTAAGTCATGTATTAAATTAACGGGATTTGTAAACTCTACTGACGATTATAATGAGCAACCAAAGGTTATTAACGGAGCATCAGATTTGATTGCATCTGTTTTTGGTGATTCTGGAACACACACGAGAGCAGCGGTTAGCACAAATAGTCTCCCATTAGGCGTTGCTGTTGAAGTTGATGCTATTTTTGAATTAATTTAATTAATTATCTGCCAACCCCAAAATAAGGTATTCTTAGTTTTTTCATCTTTAATGGAGAATAAATATTTCTCATATCGTAGATCTTGAAGTTTCTTTTCTTTACTAATTTTTTAAAATTTAATAATTTAAAATCATTCCATTCTGTATGTATAATAATCAGATCGGACTTTAGGCAAGCTGACTTTATATTTTTGCAATATTTAACATTTTTTAAGTTTTTAAATTCATTTTTTTTACCCGTAGGATCAAAATACCTTATATGACAATTTTTTTTACTGAGATATTTAATCATAGGTATACTTGAAGCCTCACGCATGTCATCTGTATTAGGTTTAAAGGTTACACCTAAAAAAGTAATGATTTTATTTTTCAAATTATTATTTAATAAAGTAAAGATTTTTTTTGTTAATAAAATTTTCCTTTTTTCATTAGAATTAACTACACTTTTTACTATCGATAAATCTATCTTAAATTTATTACCAGTATCAATTAAAGCTCTTGTATCTTTTGGAAAACAAGATCCACCATATGCAGGTCCTGCTCGAAGAAATCTATCTCCAATACGTTGATCTGATCCCATTCCTAAAGAAATGTCTTTAATATCTACCCCAGTTTTCTCACATAAGTTTGCAATTTCATTTATAAATGAAATCTTTGTTGCTAAAAAAGCATTAGAAGCATATTTAATCAGTTCTGCTCCTCTACGAGAAGTATTGAAATATCTACTATTTTTTTTAATTATAGGCATATAAAGAGATTTCATTATTTTATTAGCTTTTTTGCTATCAGTTCCAATAATTACTCTATCAGGATAAATAAAGTCTCGAATTGCCTCGCCTTCTCTTAAAAACTCTGGATTGGAGACTACATCAAATAATTTTTTATTTTTTTGATTCTTCAAAATTTTCTCTATTTGGTCTCCTGTAGTTACTGGGACAGTGGATTTCGTAATAATAATTTTATATTTTGTAATATATTTTTTTAATTGACGAGCAACTTCAAAAACGTTTTTCAGATCTGCTGAATTGCTATTTTTTTTTGTCGGCGTACCAACACATATAAAAACTATATTTGAATCGAGTACAGCTTTTTTCAAGTTAGATGTGAAAATTAATCTATTTTGTTTAAGATTTTTTTTTAAGAGTTCCTCTAAACCAGGTTCATAAATTGGAACATTTCCTTTTTTTAAAGAATTTATTTTATTTTGATCTTTATCAACACAATAAACTNTATTACCTACATCAGAAAAACAAACTCCACTAACTAGTCCAACATAACCAGTTCCTATCATACATAGTTTCATATTTTTGAAATCTCAATTGAAGAGTTAATATACCCGTGCATTGTTCCACAATCTAAATATTTGCCATTAAAATTATGAGCAATGAAATTTTCTTTTTCATCTATTAGAGATTGGATAGAGTCCGTTATATGTATTTCTCCATTTCTTCCAGGTTTTTGTTTCTTTAATTTTGAAAATATTTTTTTTGGTAAAATGTATCGACCAATAACAGCTTTATTAGATGGAGCATTTTTAATTGAAGGTTTCTCAACAACTCTATCTATAAAAAAATTATTCTTATCTATCTTTTTTTTAAGCTTATATATTCCCCATCTTGATACAGTTTTTTTATTTACATTCATACTAGCCATGACAGATGATTTAAATCGATTATGGATATTAATCATGGCTCTTGAACAATTCTTTTTAATTATTAAATCATCAGGCAATAACATCAAAAAATATTTATCTTTTATAAATTTTTTTGTTTTTAAAACAGCGTCACCAGTTCCAAGAGGCTTATTTTGATAAACAAATTTTATCATTTTTTTATATTTTAGAATTTTTTTATATTCTGAAATTATTCTTATATCTTTTTTTTTTTTAATTATTCTTTTATAGAATGTATCATTATAGAAATAATCTTTTATCATTCTCTTTTTTTTAGAAATAATAAAAATAACTTCTTTAATACCAGCAGTTATACACTCATCAAGAATATACTCTATTCCTGGTTTTCCATTTATAGGAAGTAATTCTTTTGCGAAAACACTAGTCAATGGCAATAATCTTGTCCCTTGACCAGCTAGAGGAATAATTGCTTGTTTAATCATTTAAATGTTTTACTTATTAAATCGTTTTATACAAATGAAAATTTTATTAAACAATAGTGATTTAAATAAGGCTTTAACTAATGTCTCAAATTTAGGCTTTGTTCCTACTATGGGTGCATTACATAAGGGACACATATCACTTATCGAAAAATCAAAAAAAAAATCAAATAAAACACTTGTAAGTATTTTTGTTAATCCTAAGCAATTTAACAACCCTAAGGATTTCAAATCATATCCCAAAAATACTAAAAAAGACCTATCTGTGTTAAAAAAATTGAAGGTTGACTATGTATTTTTGCCTTCTCAAGATGACATCTACAAGTTTAAGAAATTCAAAAAAATTAAAATATCTCAAAAACAAAAAATAATGTGTGCGAAATTAAGAAAAGGACATTTTGAGGGAGTCTTAGATGTTATGAACCGTTTAACATATCTTATTCATCCACAAAAAATTTATATGGGAGAAAAAGATTTTCAACAATTACATTTGGTAAAAAAATTTATAGAGAAGAGATACAAATCGAAAATAGTTTCTTGTAAAACTATAAGAAATAAACATAAACTAGCTTTATCTTCAAGAATTTTTCTTTTAAAAAAAAAAGATATTAATAAAGCTCAAAAATTATCAGAAAATTTATTTTTTTATAAAAAAAGATTAGGAAAAAAAAGAATAATTGAAACAAACTTAAAGATTTATAAAAAAAAATTAGAGCAAAAATATAAAATAGATATAGATTATTTAGAGTTGAGAAGTAAGATAGACTTATCTAAATCTAATTTGACAAAAAATTCAAAATTATTTATTGCATACTTTATTAATAATGTAAGACTTATTGATAATTTTTAATTTCTACAAAAAATAAGCACCAACACCTAAAAAAGAAACAAAACCTATTACATCAGTAATTGTTGTAACAAAAACACTTGACGCGATAGCAGGATCAATATTCATTTTTTTTAATGTAACAGGTACTAATATTCCAAATAAACCTGCAACAACCATTGTTAAAATCATTGAAATTGAAATAATTAATGATAATTGAAAATCTTGAAACCAAAGCTGAACAATAAAAGAACTTATAATCGCAAAAATAAATCCATTTAAGATACCGATATTGAATTCTTTAAGAATATTTTGATTGAAATTATTTTTTGTTAAGTCATTTGTTGCAAGTGTTCTTACTGTAACAGCTAAAGTTTGCATACCAGCATTACCCCCCATTGATGCAACTATTGGCATTAAGAAAGCTAACACTACCATTTGTTCTATTGTTGCTCCAAACAAACTTATACAATAAGTAGCTAAAAAGGCTGTAAATAGATTTAACAACAACCAATTNAATCTTCTTTTNGTTTTAGTAATTACTCCNTCAGTTATTTCCTCATCTCCTACNCCNGCTAATCTNAATGCATCCTCTTCAGCTTCCTCTTTAAGAACAGTCAAAACATCATCCGATGTAATCATTCCAACTAACTTATTATTTTTATCAACAACACATGCAGAATTTAGACCATAATTCTCAAATGAATTTCCAACCTCTTCCCTATCCATATCAACCGGTACCAAAAAAATTGATTCATCCATTATTGATGACATTTTTGATTCTCTTGGAGTTCTCAACACTTTTGATGATGGAACAGCGCCAATTGGTTTAAAATTTTCATCAACTATATAGATTTCTAAAAATTCCTCTGGTAAATCCTTATTTTCTCGTAAATAATCTATTGTTTGACCAACAGACCAATTACTTGGGATAGCTGTAAATTCTCTTTGCATAATTCTAGCAGCACTATCTTCTGGGTAACTAAGTCCTTCTAATAACGCAAAACGATCTTTNGGTGGCAATAAACCTAAAATAGAATTCTTATTTTTTTCATCAATGTTTTCTAAAATAGCAATTGCATCATCAGACTCTAAATTTTTTAATATTCCAACTACTGCATCTGAAGAAAGATATTTAATTATTTCAGATTGGACTGACTCGTTTAATTCTACAAAAACCTCTGGATCTATTTTGAAATTATTGAGTTTTATTAAATTTTCTCTATCGTTTTCACTTAAATGCTCAATTATATCAGCTCCATCTGCCGGATGCATTTCTTTAAAAGAATTGGTAATAAAAAGAGCATCATTATTTGAGATTTTATCTGTTAAAACTTTTATATATTCCTTATTAAATTCAAAATTGACTTTTTTATCTTTGATTTTTTTAATTAAAGTCATAAATTTACCTATAATTCTGTCGGAACTTTTAATACATAATAAAAAGAATACAATTTTTAAATGAACATAGAAATTAAAAAGTCCAAAAATCCAGTAAAATATAGAGATGCTATAGAGTTTATGGAGCGAAGATTGAGAGATATTGATCAAGAAAAATCAAATGATCTAATTTGGACACTACAACATGAAGATATTTATACTGGTGGAACCAGTTTCGAAAAAAATGAAATAATAGATAAAACTATAAAAGTTTTAAAAACCAATAGAGGTGGTAAAATTACATATCATGGACCTGGTCAACTTGTTTTTTACTTTGTTATCGATTTAAGAAAAAGGAAAAAAGATATAAGAAAATTTATATCAATAATTGAAGCAACTATAATTAACACACTTAAAAGTTATCAAATTCAAACTTTTTCCGATAAAAAAAATATTGGGATTTGGTATAACGATAATTCGCAAATTAAGAAAATTGCTGCAATTGGTATTAGAATTAGTAAATGGATTGCCTATCATGGTTTCTCAATAAATATTAATAATAATATAAAAAAATATGATTCGATTATTCCTTGCGGAATTAAAGATAGAGGTATAACAAATTTAATGGAGATTAAGAGTCAAAATTATGAAAATTTAGAAGATAGACTAATTGATAATTTCATTTCTAATCTAAAAAATCTAACCTCTTAGCTTTAAGTAATTTTTTAAAATAATCTGGAATTAGTGCTTTATAAGTATATTTTTTTTTATTTATCATAAATCTTATCTGATGAGAGTGTAACATTAAGTTTTTATTTGTTCCCTTTGATGAACTTAAAGATTTATATTTTTTATCACCAAAAATAGGGTGTCCGATATTAAATAGTTGTTTTCTCAATTGATGTTTTCTACCTGTTATTGGTTTCATTTCAACTAATGTTGCATTAGAATTTTTATCAANTANTNTAAAAGNAGTTNTTGCTTTTTCAATAATTTTTTTTCCATTATCGTAACGAATTAAATCATCATTCCATTCACCTGTATTTTTTTCTAACTCACCACTACAAATTGCTAAATATGTTTTATGAACTTTTCTTAACCTAAATAAAGAAGTTAATAATTGTGCTGTTTCTCTATTTTTTGCTATAATAAAAACACCAGAAGTTTCTTTATCTAATCTATGAACTGAATAAGGTTTAATACCTTCAAAAATTTTACTACTACTAAATATATCAATTAAATTTTTTTTTGACTTAGTTCCACCTTGAACTGAAATTCCTGCACTTTTATTTAGAACAATAAAATCATCGTTGTTATCTATAATCAAATTCTCGTTAGATTTTATAACCTGATTTGATGGATTAAATTTTATTTTTTTTTGATTAATTCTTTCCTCAAAATTAAAATTAAATATCTTAACTTTATCATTAGTTTTTATTTTGAATGAACTTTTAACCTTTTTTTCATTAATTTTTATTTTACCTAGTCGAAGTGTCTTCTCGATTAATCCTTGTGGTATCTTACCAATTTTATTCCTTAACCATCTATCTACACGCATATTATTACACGTTGAATCAACGATAAAAATTTTATTCATGATTTTTTTTAAATTTATTTAGCTGTAGTTACTTTTATCTCTTCTTTTTTATCAGCTTTTTCTGAAGGATTCTTTTTCTTTTTATCAATTCTCTTTGCCTCTACATCTCTGTCTACAAACTCTATAATAGCCATCGGGGCATTATCACCATATCTGAAGCCTGCTTTTATAATTCTTGTGTAACCACCTGATCTTTTTTCGTATCTCTTGGATAATTTCTTCTTTACCTTGTTAGCTGATTTTATATCTTGTAATTTTGACACTAACATTTTTGTATTATGCAGCGTGTCCTTTTTTCCTAATGTAATTAATCTATCAGCTTGAGGTTTTAAAAATTTTGCTTTTGGCAACGTAGTTTTGATTTGCTCATACTTCACAAGTGAATTAAGCATGTTTTTAAGTAAAGCTTTTCTATGTTCTGAAGTCCTATTCAGTTTTTTATTTGCCATACCATGTCTCATTAAATCGCTTCCTCCAATTTTTTTGACATTTCAGCTATATTGTCTGGTGGCCAATTCGGAATTTCCATTCCTAAATACAAAGACATTCCTGTTAAAACTTCTTTAATTTCATTAAGTGACTTTCTTCCAAAATTAGGTGTTCTTAACATTTCACCTTCAGATTTCTGGACTAGATCACCTATATAAATTATATTATCATTTTTTAAACAGTTCATTGATCTCACTGAAAGTTCTAACTCATCAACTTTTCTTAAAAGGTTTTTGTTAAATTCCGGTTCACTTGAAACTTCTTTAACAGGTGCTTCTACTGGTTCATCAAAATTAATGAACATTTTTAGCTGATCCTGAAAAATTCTAGCTGAGTATGCAACTGCATCTTCTGCAGATATTGAGCCATTAGTTTCAACCTGTATTGTCAATTTATCATAATCAAGAGCCTTACCCTCTCTAGCGGTACTTACTGAGTATGAAACTTTCTTCACAGGACTGTATAAAGAATCAATCGCTATTAAGCCTAGAGGTGGTTCTTCTGGTTTGTTTAATTCTGCTGGCACATAACCTTTGCCTGTATTTACATTCATTTCCATATGAAAGTTTGTATTTTCATCTAAATTACAAATGACTAAATCTGGATTTAGAATTTCTACATCTGCAACTTTCGAAATATCTGAAGCCTTAATCTCTCCTGGACCTTTTGCATCAAGAATTAACTTTTTTGTACCCTCGGCCGCACACTTTAAAGCTAATGATTTTACATTTAATACAATATCAGTAACATCTTCTCTTACACCTTTGATTGATGTAAATTCGTGTAAAACACCATCAATTTGTATTGAAGTTACTGCAGCCCCTCTTATAGATGAAAGCAAGATTCTTCTTAATGAATTTCCTAAAGTAAGACCATAACCTTTTTCCAAGGGCTCAGCCACGATAGTAGCTTGAGTTAGATCATCACTTATTTTTACATCTAATTTTGTTGGTTTAATTAAAGATTTCCAATTCTTAACATCAACTTTTTCTATATCCATTACTAAACTCTCCTTTTTTTTGGCGGTCTTGTTCCATTGTGAGCCATTGGTGTTGTGTCTTTTATAGACAAAATTTTAAATCCTCTCGCTTGTAAAGCTCGTAGAGCTGTTTCTCTTCCTGATCCAGGACCTTTTACTTCCACTGAAAGTGTCTTCATCCCAAATTCTAAAGCTTTAGAAGCAGCAGCGTCGGCAGCTATTTGTGCTGCATAAGGAGTAGACTTTCTAGAACCTTTAAAACCTTTTTGACCAGCTGAAGCCCAAGAAATTACGTTTCCATTCGTATCTGCGATTGAGATAATTGTATTATTAAATGTAGATTGAACATACGCTATACCATTTAAGATACTTTTCTTTATTTTTTTTTTCTTTGAGTAGGAACTTTTATTTATTTTTTTTGAAGTTTTTTCAACTTTTTGTTCTTTACTTTCAATTTTTTCGTTCTTGGCCATAATTATTTCTTAAGTGGTGTTAATTTTTTTCCAGCTATAGCAATAGCTTTACCTTTTCTTGTTCTTGCGTTACATCTTGTTCTCTGACCTCTCACCGGCAATTTTTTTCTGTGACGTGAACCCCGATAACATGCTAAATCAATCAGTCTTTTGATACTTAATGAGTAATCTCTTCTTAAATCACCCTCGACTTTAAAATTTTGATCTATAAATTCTCGAATTTTTAAAATTTCTTCATCAGTCAATTCATTTACTCTTTTTTTACTAGGTATATTTAATGAAGAACAAATTTCTTTTGAAAATTTATCACCAATTCCGTAAATATAAGTAAGCCCAACATGAACAAGTTTATTTTGTGGGATATTTATACCTGCAATACGAGCCATAATTTTTGTGATAAATTGTGCCTTTTATATAAGAAGATAAATCAAAGTCAATGTCTTATAAATTCAAAAAAGTCTCTATTTTTCTTGTTATTTGACTAATTTCTTGACCCCCATCTATCTCATGAAAATTAAAATTTTTTGAGTAAAAATCAAGAACAGGTTTTGTTGTTTTCATATAGGTATCATATCTTTTTAATATTGTTTCCTGGTCATCATCTGATCTTTTTTCTAGAATTTTCCTTTTTTCAATTCTTTTTATTATCGTATCTTTGTCTACATTAAGAAAAAAAACACAATCTATTTTTTGATTTGAATTACTTAATAAAAAATTTAAGTTTTTAGCCTGACTAATTGATCTTGGATATCCATCGAATATGAGTTTACCCTTTTTTCTTGGATCAAGTATAATATTCTTTATGAGATCATTTACAATCTCATCGCTAACAAACTTTCCATCATTCATATTGTTGATTATTTTTTTTCCAATTTCAGTATCTTTTTTTATTTCTTCTCTTAATAAATCGCCTGTTGAAATTTGGAAACCTTCAATTTTATTTACTAAATATTTAGCTTGTGTACCCTTACCAGCACCAGGTGGACCAAACAATATTATATTCACTTATCTACCAAATTTTGTTTTTTTTATTAATTGTTCATACTGAGAACTCATCAGTCTTGTCTGAATTTGTGTTACTGTATCAATAGCAACTACAACAACAATAAGAATTGATGTACCTCCTAAATAAAAAGGTATAGGATAATTAGCTATTAAAAATTCTGGCATTAAACAAACTAATGTTAAATATAAAGCTCCAATGGTAGTAAGTTTAGTTAAAATATTTTCAATATATAGTGCTGTACTTTCACCTGGTCTAATACCTGGAATGAATCCACCATATTTTCTTAAATTCTCAGCAGTTTCATTGGGATTAAAAGTAATTGAAGTATAAAAAAAAGTAAAAAATATTATACCTGATGCATACAAAAGCATGTAAAGAGGTTGGCCTTGTGTAAAATATGAACTTATATTTAAGAAGGTGTCACTTTCAGAAAAGTTAAAATTTGAGAATGTGACAGGTAATAATAATAATGCTGAGGCGAAAATAGCAGGTATAACACCAGCCTGATTAATCTTTAATGGAAGGTGAGATGATTCACCACCGTACATTTTATTTCCCATTTGTCTTTTTGGATAATTTATNANTATTTTTCTTAAAGCTCTTTCCATNAAGACGATAAACATAATTGTAGCTATTAATAGAATGAAAATAAAAATTATCATAGTTGATGATATTGCACCTGTTCTACCTAACTCAAATGTAGTAACTAATGCCCTAGGGATTTCAGCAACAATACCAGAAAAGATAATTAGTGAAATTCCATTGCCAATTCCTCTTTGAGTAATTTGTTCTCCAAGCCACATTAAAAAAATAGTACCAGC
>FUFK010070375.1_pt1 | contig 17121 bp, 24 predicted proteins | sample 1021851 | NCBI WGS metagenome assembly FUFK01 (sample SAMEA51879418, study PRJEB19060) | metagenome | reverse complement strand
GCTTCAAATTTTAAAAAGGAACATGGTGATCTTGCACCAGATCTTGTTGGTGTTACAGAACTGACATCACCTTATTTCTTTGTACCACCATCAGGAACAACAGAAGAAAGACCGCAGGACTGTGAGCCTGGCACACTGAGATTCAATACTGATATTGGTAATCTTGAGATATTTCGTGGTGATCCCATTGGTTGGGAACAAATACAAAGAAGAGATAGTCAATATCTAGGTGGGGGAACAGGATCAAATACTGGAACTGGAGTTCGTGGTATAGTGGCTGGTGGTAATACTCCAACAGCTCAAGATAAAATCGAATATGTCACAATATCAACTTTTGGTAATATTCAAGATTTTGGTGATCTATTATCAGCTAATACAGCAATAGCGGGTCTTGCATCAAATACAAGAGGAATATTTCAAGGTGGTGGTAATCCTAATACCAATGTAATTCAATTTATCACAATTGCATCATTAGGAAACGCACAAGATTTTGGTGATGCATTGAAATCATGTGGATATAGTGCTGCACTTTCTAATCAAGTTCGTGGAGTCGTTGGTGGTGGTGGGCCAACAAATGCTATTGATTATATTACAATCGCACAAACAGGTAATGCAGTTGATTTTGGGGATTTAAGTAATACTGGAGAAGTAAATATGGGTTTTGCTTCATCAACTCGTGGAATAATGGGTGGTGGTCGTGCTTTAAATACCTTGGAATTTATCACCATTATGACCACAGGTAATGCAATTGATTTTGGAGATTTGACTATGGGTACACATGTTCCTTCTGGATGTAGTAACGCAACAAGAGGTCTTTGTAATTTAAGACCTAGTTCTGCTCCTTATTATCTAAATACAGTTGAATTTGTAACAATCGCAACAACAGGAAACTCAATAGATTTTGGTGATTCTACAAATAATGCTGGTGGAACTGGCCCGATGTCATCATCAACTCGTGGATTATTTGCTGGTGGATACGGTTCAGGTGATGGATTTCAAGCTGAAATTGCATCTTTTGAAATTGCAACTGCAGGAAATGCACTTGATTTTGGTGACATGAGTTATAGTGCGGATAATATTTGTGGATTATCAAATGGTCACGGAGGTTTATAATGTCACAAATTAACATCAGAAACTTATCAAACGAAAATGATGATGGATCACCAGAGATAATTGGTATATCTACATTTTCTGCAACTTCATTCTTTGTACCACCAAAAGGTACAACAGCAGAGAGACCATCAGACTGTGAGCCCGGTTCAATTAGATTTAATACAGATACATCAAACTTAGAATATTTTAGAGGAAAGACACTTGGTTGGAGTCAGTTTGAATTAGTCACTCCAAATCTTGGTGGAGGAACAGGATCAAATACTGGTGTTGGTGCTCGTGGACTTTTCATGAATGGATTTAATGCTAGTGGACAACAAACTAATACTATTGATTTTGTAACTATTTCGAGTTTAGGTAATTCAGAAGATTTTGGAGATTCAACTATCAAAACTTTTGGAGATGCTTCATGTAGTTCAAGAACTAGATCATTTCTTTTAGGTGGAGCAATGCCCGCTGGACAAGCAAAGGAGATTTCTACCAACGTATTTGCATCAAAAGGNAACGCAACAGATTTTGGTGATTTGACAGATAATAATTATGGTAATCGAGGATTGGCAGATTCNACTAGAGGTGTAAGTATGGGTGGAGAAGGGCCAGGCCCCTCTGCTGGAATGAATTTGATAGAATATTTCACCATGGGANCGACAGGATCTGCAGNGGACTTTGGTGACATGCTTAATAAGAAAATAGGGGTTTTTACTACTAATTCATCCACTCGTGGAGTATTTGGTGGCGGTAGAATTGCAGCACCTGAAACTGCTGCACTTTACAATAGTATTGAATTTATTACTATTTCATCATTAGGAAATGGTACAGATTTTGGTGATTTGACCACTGCAGTGTCTGGTGTTAATAGTGGAAATAGTTGTAATTCAACACGAGGTATGATTGTGGGTGGATATGATCATCCAGCAAATGCACCATCACTCAATTACTTCAATAACATACAATTCATAACAATTGCAACTTTGGGTAACTCACAAGACTTTGGTGATTTAACAGCAGGAAGATCTGGAGGTGGACATTGTTCTTCTCCAACAAGATCTGTTCTAGCTAATGGTCTTAATCCAAGTATGACTAATAGTATTGAAACTTTTCTGATAACAACTGCAGGAAATGCAGTTGATTTTGGTGATACAACTGAGGCAAGAAGAACCAGCACCGGTTCATCCAATGCTCATGGAGGTCTCTAAATAATCATATGGAAAAACCCTCACTCGATACGGCAAAAGCAGGTGCGTTACGTTTCAATACGGATAGCAGCCAGATGGAGATTTATGATGGGAATCAATGGACAGGAATATTAGGGACATCACCAGAACTACAAACTGGTGGTGCTCGTGGATTTGCAGTCGGTGGTAGGAATCCAGTGTATCAAGATACAATCGATTTTGTCACAATTCCAACAACAGGAGACGCGATTGATTTTGGTAATTTGAACGCAGGAAATGATTATCCTTCATCGTGTTCATCAAGAACAAGAGGACTTGTTTTAGGTGGAAGAGATCCATCTAATACAAACACCATACAACTCTTTACAATGTCATCATTGGGTGACACCAGTGACTTTGGAGATTTAAGTGGTCAGATAAGAGAGGCTGGTAGTGCTTCAAATCAAACTCGTGGTTTGAATTTTGGTGGAAAACAAGCACCCGGCGTATATTGGAATAATATTGAATATGTCACTATCGCATCCACAGGAAACGCAGTAGATTTTGGAGATATAAGCAATATAATTGGGACAATGGGTGCACTTGCATCACAAACTCGTGCAGTCATTGGTGGTGGTGAATATAATTCTCCTTATCCTACGACAGACGCTATTGAATTTGTAACAATCTCAACAACAGGAAATGCAACGGACTTTGGAGATTTAACAGATGGTGAATGGGCAGTAAATGGTTGTTCAAACTCAATTCGTGGATTATTTACTGGAACAACAAGTCCTACTCGTGCAGCGATTGAATCTATCACGATTGCAACATTAGGAAATAGTGTTAAATTCGGTGATAGAAATTATACTGAATACGCTTTAGCTGCATTTGCAGACTCCAATCGTGCAGTGTTTGCAGGTGGATCTGCTGTTGTTACAATGGATTATGTTCAAATAATGACAGATGGTGATGCGACTGACTATGGTGATTTGACTGTAGCAAGAGGAAGATTGGATGGATGTTCAAATGGTCATGGAGGTTTATAATGTCTGAATTTAGGGTCAACTCAATTACAAATCAAGACGGAAGTGCAGGGCCTCAGATATGTGGTGTTTCGACATTTAGTGGAACGTCTGGTGTTCGGATACCAAGTGGGCCTACAGAGTTTCGTAGACAAGATGGTGGTGGAAGAGGAAGAGGAAGAGGAGTAGTTGCTGGTGGATACAATCCATATACTGATACAATTAATAAGTTTGAAATTGCAACAACAGGTAATGCAATTGATTTTGGCAATTTAAATCAAGTGCTTAGAGGGCCATCTAATGGAGTGTCCTCATCAACGAGAGGTATTTTTGCAGGTGGTTTAGGGCCATCAGGTAATTCCAGTCTAAGTGTAATTACACATCTCACAATTTCCTCTGATGGTGGTGCAAATGATTTTGGTGATTTGATAAGAGCGAGATTTATGATAAATGGTCACTCAAATAACACTCGTGGAATATTTACTGGTGGTTATTCACCTTCATCACCAGCTGATCATACTAATAATATTGAATTTGTTACGATTGCATCGGCAGGGGATGCAAGTGATTTTGGTGACATAATACCAGTATCTGGTAAAACTTGGAGTACATTTGGTTCAGGATCATCACCAACAAGAGGAGTATTCGGTGGAGGATATTATGGTTCACCGGGAACAGATGTTACTGATATTCAATTTATTACTCTCGCGACATTAGGCAACTCTCAAACTTTTGGTAACTTAACTGCTGCAAGAAGGGATGTTGGTGGACTTTCATCATCAACAAGGGCAATATTCGCTGGTGGCACTAATGCACCCGGTGATCCAAATTCAACTAATATAATAGATTTCGTGACCATAGCATCATTAGGAAATGCAACTGATTTTGGTGACATGGCAGAGGGAGGTCGAAATAGGCCAGGATGTGCATCAAACTCAATTCGAGGTTGTTTTGCTGGTGGAAGAATATCTGGTAGTGGTGTGGATTCGATTAGTTTTCTTACAATCGCAACCACAGGAAACACAACAGATTTTGGTGATTTGACATATTCTCTATATGAACTTGGTGGATTCTCAGACTCGCATGGAGGGTTAGCACAATGACGGAACAACCACCAATTAAATCAACTCCCGTAGGAGCATTAAGATTTAATACTGAAAGTAGTAAAATTGAATATTTTAACGGTAATCAGTATGTAAATATCACAACAGGATCACCAGAACAAAATACAGGTGGAACTCGTGGATTTGTATCTGGAGGAGGAACTCCAACTCAGGTGAATATTATTGAATTTGTGAACATAAATTCGGTAGGAGATTTTACGAATTTTGGTGATCTTAATAATAGAGTGAATGGCCCTGCTGGATCTGCAGATAGAACTCGCGGAATAACAAGTGGTGGATACCAGTCTCCTAGTGGTGCTTATATCAACACCATAGATTTCATAACGATGGCATCATCAGGAGATGCATCAAACTTTGGTGATTTAACAGTTGCGAGAGGTTACTCGGCGGGAGGTAGTGATTCAACTCGTGGATTAACAGGTGGTGCATGGGGGCCTAGCAACTCTGATGTTATTGATTACATTACAATACAATCCACAGGTGATGCAGTGGATTTTGGTAATTTATCAGAGGCAAAGCAAGTTGATGCAACAGTAGCGTCACCCACACGCACAGTTTTTACTGGAGGTTGTACGGGGCCGAGTCCATCATTTGTTGTCGGAACCACTGATAGAATGGATTATGTGACCACCTCAACTCTTGGAAATGCAGCAGACTTTGGTGATTTACATCAGGAAACATTTGGAAATGCTGCTGCTTCAAACGCTGTGAGAGGTTTAATAATGGGTGGTGGATCAAGTCCAGAAAAATTACAAAATATTCAATTTATAACGATAGCAACTCTTGGTAATTCGATAGATTTTGGAGATACACCCTCTACTCACTATTATGGTGCTGGATGTGCATCTTCAACCCGTGCAATCGTTGCTGGTGGTTCAACTCCATCTACAATAAATAACACTGATTTTTGCACAATAATGTCAAGAGGAAACGGAACAGATTTTGGTGATCTATCTAATAATAGGGATCAAATGACTGGATTTTCAAATGGACATGGAGGATTGGGATAATGTCAGAAATCAGAATTAATAACATCACAGACAGATCAGGGTCAAGTGGGCCAATTATTGCTGGTGTATCAACAGTCACATCAACATCACATATGGTCATGCCAAGTGGCCCGACAGAAATGCGTGGTGGAAGAGGAAGAGGAGTGTTTGGAACTGGTTATAATAATGCACCTAACTCATCTTTGAATTCTATGCAATTTGTAACGATTGCAACTAGAGGAAATACAGAGGACTTTGGTGATTTAGCGGATTCAAGTATTGGTAAAGCAAGTTTTGGATCTGCAACTCGTGGATTTTTTGCGGGTGGAGATAGCGTTCCAGGCCAAGCAGATAACAAAACAATAGAATTTACAATAATTTCTTCGTCAGGTGGTGGAAATGACTTTGGAGATATGACTTCTACAAAAGCATACTTAAATGGCATGTCAAATGATGTTCGTGGTTTTATGGTTGGAGGAGCAACAACTCCAGAATACGTCAACCAAAATACAATTGAGTTTGTTACAATGGCATCCACAGGAGATGCAACTGACTTTGGTGATTTATCAGTAATAACACGAGCTGGTACTTCAGCAGCAAGTAATACGAGAGGAATACTTCAATTAGGTCAGACAAATCCCCTACCGGGAAATAATCTCATTGAATTTATTACGTTGTCTACACTTGGAAATTCACAACATTTTGGTGAAGTATCAACTCTGAGTAAAACAGGAGCAGCTGCGGTTGGAAGTTCAACTAGAGTATGTTTTATGGCTGGAACGGGAACAACGGGTAATGGATCTCATGTTTCAAATGTGATTGATTTTGTAACAATATCTACTCTAGGTAATGCACAAGATTTTGGTGATACAACTGTTGCAGTTTCTGCTCTTGCAGGAGCAAGTAATTCAACTCGTGGTCTTCATGCGGGAGGTAGAACTGGTTCACCAGCTGCTGAAGCATTACAAGATGTTATTGGATTTATAACCATCGCATCCACAGGTAATTCACAAGATTTTGGTGATTTAGTTACACCCACTAGATACTTAGCAGGTTGTTCTGACTCTCATGGTGGACTTGGAGACTAAATATCAATATGTCGAACTTTAAAGTAAACAGTATCATAGATCGTGAAGGTGCTCATGGCCCCACCATAGCTGGTGTTGCAACTGTAAATTCTACTGGTTGCATGTCAATTCCAAGTGGAAACACTGCTAAGAGAGTGACACTTCCACAAAGAGCAGAAAATATTGTTACGGATCGACTTTTTGCTAATTATGATCTCGGACATGGTGAACCTGTCGGAGTGACAACCGGAATGACACTTCGTGATGTAAGTGGTAACGGAAGAGACTTACCAATGGCTACAATCGCTGATACAAATAGTAATTTAAATAGAGCAGTCACTTTTGACTCTGAAAATGGTGGTGGTATAAGATTTACATATCCCGGAGCTCAATGGTGGAGAGAGGAATGGGGAAGTAAATATAATTTTACAGTAGGGAATCCGGGTGTAGCGACATATAATGAATTTTCTGTTGAGATGTGGTATAAAATACCATCAACTACAGATAGAATACATTTATGGGAGTTTGGAACTGGTAATGAGGGAGCTGGAACTTACTCAAATGTATCCATGAACTTAAATGATGGTAGAGCAATTTGGGTATATACTGATAATGGATCTCCATATCATTTATTCAGTTCATCAGATGATGGAGAATACACAGATGGAACAATAAGACATATGGTTTACACATATAATTATAGTGAAATTCGTGATAATGATCTTACATTAGGTAATGGTTTAGGTTATATGAACGGATCAGCGATAACTGATGTAACTTTTACTGGCAATCAAAGATGGAATATTAATCAAATCAAAACAGATGGTGCATCTCCATGGTTTGTTATTGGTGGTACTTATTTGGGAAGTCATTATTGGCCAAAGGGGTCAATATTATATAAGTGTGCTGTATATACAAAAGCACTTAGTGCCTCTGAGGTTTCACAAAATTATAATGCTCTTCTCTACAGGTATTCATAATTATGTCAGTTCAGTCAGGTTCAATAAGATTCAATACAGACTCTCTTAGGTTAGAGATATATAATGGCGAAAAATGGTGGGAAATAGACTCTACATCACCAGATCAACAAACTGGTGGAACCCGTGCCATCATTGCTGCTGGTTATAATGGATCCTCGTATATTAATAATATTGATTTTTTTAATGTAGACTCAACAGGAAATGCACAAGATTTTGGTGACACGCAAGACAATGCTGGTTGGCTTGGTGCATGTGCAGATAGAACTCGTGGTATATTTTTTGGAGACGGAAATAGTGGTGGTGGTAGTAATGTAATTTCTTTTATAACTATTTCATCACAAGGAAANGCAGCAGACTTTGGTGATTTAACTGATTCTAGAAATTATTTTGGAGGTCTAGCAGATAGAACAAGAGGAATAAGAGGAGGTGGATATGGGCCCTCTCCAACTTTTGAAATTAATACTATAGATTACATTACAATTCAATCAGAGGGTAATGCCATTGATTTTGGTGATCTAGTTAACACAGCACACGCTGGAGGAAAACTTACTCATGGTGCTGGTGTAAGTTCACCCACTCGTGGTATGTGGGGTGGTGGAGCATATTATGCTCCAAATGCAGTCGTAATGAACAATATAGATTTTATTACTATTTCAACTTTAGGAAATGCAGCAGATTTTGGTGATTTAACTCTTGCAAGAAAAGCAGTAACAGGTGTTGCTAATGCAGTAAGAGGAGTATGGTCTGGTGGATACACACCAACATATCAGAATACTCAGGATTTTGTGACATTAGCAACTCTTGGTAATGCGTTAGATTTTGGAGACTCAACGTGGGCTGGTGCGTATAAATCTGGAGCATCTTCTCCAACTCGTGGTTGTTATGCTGGTGGAAGGATTCCATCTGGTAGAGAAAATAGAATTGATTATATCACATTAATGTCCGCAGGAGACGCAACTGATTTCGGTGATTTAGTAAGTAATCATGATGGTGCTGGTGGTTGTTCAAATGGTCATGGAGGTCTTGGTTAGTTACCAAGCCCAAGAGACAGCAGAATATCTTTTACCTTTCTTCGCTTCAGTCACACCATGAGGGAAAAGAAATAAAGAAGGAAACATTATAATATCACCTTTACCAAGTGGGACAACATGATTCTCCCAAAAAAATAAATCAGCACCTTCATAGTCATCATTGAGATTTAATATAAAACTTAAAACTGGTATTCCCTTTTCATTCCCATCAAACAATGAGTGAATATGGTCATGGTGTTGTCTCATAATTTGACCACCACCATAACGATTGAAACGAATTGTAGAAAATTTGTTCATAATCTGTTGTGTTCTCTCACAACGTAAATATGCATACTTTTGATTATAAGCAGCACCAGCTTGTATCATAATTGGTGTTAATAGTTGTTGAAGTTGTGGTGTGATACTCTGAACATCAAGTTCCATAGTCTCTTCAGAACCAAATGATTTATCAACACTATTATACCAAGTGTGTGGTCTCCACTCTCTTGTTTCAATGTCTTTAATAATATGATCGCATAGATTTGCAGGAATTATACCTTTCTCTACATGGATGAGGTCTTTAAGTTGTGTGCGTGGGTCGTTCATTAGTTTACAGTTTGTAGAGGTCTTGCTTGTTCACATTTACGACAGAAGTCGTGCATGAATTTTTGTTTTTGTTGATAGTAACTATCTGATTTAAGAAGTTCTGCAAGTGGTGTATCATTTATATTACCACAACTATAGTCTTGATGATAGTCGTGACAACAGTAGAATACATTTCCTTTGACACCAAAATATAAGTTTTCAAAGTAACCTGCATTGCAACGTAGGGGTTCATCTCCCCAATCAATTGCACCTGTGGGTATTTTTTGTGTCTCACACTCTGCACCTTCAAGAGTTCCAGCTCGATCAATTAGACCTGTCATACTAAAGTTGATGTTCTTAGTGTGTTGAAACTTCTGATATACTTTCATAAATTCTTGTTTGTGATCTTCACCACCATCACCATTTACAATCACAGATATGGGAAAGTTAAGATATGGAGCTCTTTCAAACAAGTAACTGAAGTTGATAGAACATACGATACATCACAGTAAGTGATGATCCAGTCATATCTTTCCATTTCTTTTCATCAAGAGTTGGTATATTTAATCGGAACTGACGTATATTCTGTGGATTATCCAGTAAGAAATCAGTTAATTCAGTTGTAATCATACTACCATTTGAGATATGCTCATACTTGAACCCTGCATTGGTCATCAACTGTAGTTTCTCAGTAAATGTATCATCAAGGTTGGGTTCATTATATGTGGCAAATGATATGTCATTCAGTTCCCAAGGCTGATAAACAGATCGAATCTCACTTAGTATTTTTTTAAACAGATCAAGACTCATACACTCTTTAGGTGCAGGGGTATCATAGGCATTTGGGCANAACCAACACTTATAGTTGCAATGTGTATTGTTTTCTATCTGTGCGATCTTATATCCAAATCCATGAAAATCTGGTAGTGGTCTTGCTAACTCAGAGGAAGTCATACACAGCGATCAAGTGGTAGATATGTTAATGATTTAATATCTCCCATATTACCCTTAGGCCATGAGTTGAATGACAAACTGATACGTTCCTCTTCACTATTATTAACAGGAACACTATGTTGTAGGTTACTTGGAAATAATATTAACTCACCACGTTTCATAGGTAACATAAATGTTGCACTATTAAATGTATTATATTTTTCTGTTTGTAATGTTATATCTCTTTGACTTCGACTACGGAATTGAATCGGTGGTAGTGACTCATGGATTTGAGGATACCAAACACCACTTACCATACTATTAGGGTGTACGTGTTCATGATGTGATTCTCCTTTTTTATTTTTATTCAACCATGATTGAGTGATGACCATCTTATCAGTTGATGACATAATCTCTGTTACAAATTTATGTAACTTTGCTTCAATAAATGCACGAATGTTTGCTAACTCTGGTTTGTCTAAAACAAATGTATCTTCTGATTGACGATTGTAATGTGTATATCCACCTTGTTCTCCTTTATTTTCTTTTCTTGTTTCCGCATTTCTAATCCACTCTAATTCTCTTGAGTAATCAACTGGATATGGACATATCATTATAGGCACTGGAAACAACTGTAGTAACTCATCGCCCTGACCCATTTGATTTACAGGATAACCCATGGCTGGTTCCACAGAACCATCAGGTTTTTTTATCCCTAATTGTTGTTGAGGAGGTTGAGGTGGTGGAGTTTGAAATCCTTGTGGTTTTGGTTTCTTCGTCAGGTCACTAAAATCTATTGCGTTGACTACCATGAATAATATAACGTTTGATCTAATTATATATCAGATTTGTAGATAATGCAATACCGTACTTGACAGGTGTGTAATACATGATAAAATGGCTTTGTGAAATAAATTATTATGCAATTAACTGGATCAGAAAAATTAGTGTTTATCATATCATTCATGGCAATGATGAACTGGGGAGTTCGCATTGTGCAAAGTATGTTCAATACTTTTTTATTTTCCTAGATAGATTACTTATGTTGTTCTCATGAAAGATCAAGCTTCAGTAGGAGANGAATCTTCTGCTATCAAATATGATAGAGCATTATCTCTATTCACAGAGTCAGTAATGAAACCAGATCATGACTTACGTGGCTGCGCCCATAATCAAGGTTGTTATGATGANTTNATGGAGATAAGAGAACACGTTTTAGAATATCTTAAAACTTTAAAGGAAGTAACTCATCATACTAATCCTGATGAGAGTGATGAAATCGAAACGCAAAAACTTGTAAACGTAAAACCATTAACTAAGTGGCGATAAATGAGTGACGTTCATTATAAAAAGCATCGTGTCTTTCGTGAGACAGAAGATGTAATATTTTATGACATATCAGTTGAAGAATCAAATGCGTCAGACTTAGTGGTGCATACAGGCCCTGCAACATCTCCACCTGACGACAGTGTAGGAGCAAAGCAATTTTATATTCATAGTTTCCAAGACGACTATAATCGTGTTGTATCAGGTGAGAGAATATTTGAGTTGGTGAATTACAGTTGGAAATATCCATACCACATAGTGCATTTAAATGTCCATAATGGTGCATTGTTCATACCTCGTGGTACATTTCATAGATCCACATCTGGTAAAGATGGATCAATTGTGATCAATCAGGCAAAAAGATATGAAGGATTTAATCCTGATGCAGAGTTCTATCCAGTTTCATGTGCAACTAATATCGACTTATATAATGCGTTGGTGAAAGAGAAACCAGTAATACACAAACTCGGTGAGTAATTGTGCGTAGGCATAAATTTTTGTTACTAAGAATACTNTTTTTGAGCATTTCCTGACTAAATAGTGATAGAATTAGGAAAACAAGATGATCTAAAACTTCTTTGTTATTTCAAATTTCTGGAGAGTACAAATGCACAATCGCATATCATTCAATCAATTAGCTGGTTGGTTAAACATAGATGAGTCCATAGATAGTTCAATAGAACAAACGGAGATAGTCAACGACTACTTTAACTGTCTAATTGAGTGTGATGATGATCANGCAAGTTGCAAACGTTACTGTANAACAATNCTAATGTAACTAACAACCCCCGAAAGGGGGTTTTTTAATAAATACTTGTTCAAACCAAGTAAAAATACCTATGAACGATAAGAAGGCCGCAAAGAAGATAATTAGGATAGCAAAGACAAGACCAGACCTATATTCAAAAGCAGATGTGGTTTATGCAAAAATAATTAAGAAAAGAATCAAAGAAAACGAAAACTTGACAGAAGANANAGTATAGTGTAGAATAAAGTGGCTATATAATTGTTATGGACTCAAATTACAAGGACTATGTTTTAAAAGAACTTGACAACTTAGTGAGTCAAATGGTTGAGGCCTCTGAATTTAAAGCTTCAGAGAGTTATAGNGGATTAGTTGAGTCTTTACAGAGACANATAAACTANCATCAAGAGTGNATAGATAAGTGTAAGCAAATGCTTTTACTTATGAACGCAGATGTGCCAAAAAATTCTGAGATCAAAGTNGTTTCATCATATTGGAGTGATGATGAGTCAGANGAGGCAAAAGCTGCGTTTGATGATTTTTGGAAATCAGAGGACATCATGAAAGATGATGACACACCATTCTATGACCCAGAATAATGAAGTATCATTTATACAATGAGCATCATGTTCATCAAGGGACTTTTGAATCCATACAAAAGATGAGAAACTTTTTATGTGAGAGAAAGTATGACATATGATGACCGATGCATATATGTCAGATACGTTTGATTACATCAAACAAATCAAATGGCATTTTGATATTGAGGAGTGATTATGTTAGTTGATTTAACAAAAAGAGAGATCGAACTTATTATGTCATCACTAATGAAAGATGATACAACACACACAGAGTTGTATAATAAGTTTTCAAATTTAAGTCAAGTTTGCACTTGTAAGGAGAACAAATGATTGAAAAAGACCCAAAAACAGGACTCTGGAGACACCCACAACCAGTATCTAGAGATTCCTTAAATAACACAGAGGAAATGATTGATAACTTTGTGGCTGAGTGTGAACGACAGGCTGCTAAGTTGGAAATCACAGTTGACTATTACATTAAAGAATTTATTTAACTATCATGGCAAATTTTTATCGTATTGAAGAACTTACAACAGANGGTTGGACTCTGATTGAAGATCAGGCTGCAANNNTCACAAAAGAAAGATGTGATGAACTATTGACACAATATGTTAATGGTGGGCAAAATCCAAATAGATTACGAGCAGTNGCAGTGCAATAATGTATGACCCTCAAGTCAANGATTATGTAAGGTGGACAACAGCACTTGGTATGGTGCATGAGGGNTGGGTNTACTANAAAGGNAAACCAGATGANAATGCAAGAAGAATNAAAGATAAGTGGGTGGCAACATCTAACTACATNACGATTGAGATTGCAACNAAACCAAGACCACAGTGTGATCTATCNNCATTNTTTCATAAACGTATTCATGTGTGCTTATGTTGTTATGAGGATAACTGGAATGAGTTAGAATTTATAAGAAGAAGAGTAAGTAAACAAGATGACTCTGACCCCGACTTAATAAGTTATGGTGCATATAAGTCACAACAACACNGACCACTTGATATTCAATAAGTGAGCCCTNTAAAGTGTTCTTATTNTGTTAATCCCAAAGAAATTATGAACTCATCAGAAGTATTACACGAGATCAGAGACTTAAAAGATACATGGAGAAAGCAAAACTTCGTGTTCTCTACAACTCAACAAGCAAAGTTTGACAACTTACTTGAACAGAGAAGAGATATTGTCAAGTCCTATTACAAAAATAATCTTGTCTATAAAGCCTCTGCATCTAAATAATGTATAAGGTATAATAGATAGATGAAAACTTTTCGGGAATTTATAACAGAAGTATATGACCCTGACGTTGTAGGCAAGGCACAAATTCGTAAGCAAGGCGAAGGTGGTAGGGTAGGTCGTATGCGTAAACAATCTGAACCCGAAAAGAGAAGAATGAAAGCAGTTGGTGGTGGTAAGATGGTTCCAGCTAAAACATATAAAGATCGTAAGGATATTGGAACACAACGTAAGACATCAGACCGCCAACAACAACCCACTCAAGCAAGNGGTTCAGCAGCNCTATCNCCNAGAGANCANCAAGCGAANGCAAGAAGAGANAGAATGGCTGCTAGAAGTGGTGCAACTAAAGTTAAGTCAAAAGATTTGAAGAAACAGGCAGATAAANTATTAGCAACTAAAAAGAAAAAGACAGCAGACCCNAATTATAAACCACAAAAAGCNAGTGGAATGACTCGTGATGAGAGACANAGANTAAGAAATGCAGCTCGTAGATTGATGANNGATATGAGAAAAGGAAAAGAAAAACCNGCATCAGCCTATGACCCACAAATTAANAACTTNGGGAAAATGACAGGTTCAAGTGCNTATTCAAATACTGGTGTAGTTTCAAAAGGAAGAAAGAAAGNATCATAATAGAGCCCTCTAAATTGTTTCTATAGTGTACCTGAGTGCCTCTGTATGGCACGATAGAGTGATCTATGGTATAATATTACTATATTATTGTTTTTTGATGATCGAATTAAGACCACACCAATTAGAAGCCCTTGACGCTATGAATGACTCAGATAAGGGTCAGATCATAGTTCCCACTGGTGGTGGCAAGACTATGTGTATGATTGAAGATGTCAAGAGACAGTTCAAGAGTCCATTTATTAAGACCATTGTAGTAGTTGCACCTCGCATCTTACTTGCGAATCAGTTATGCTCAGAATTTTTAGAGCAGAATCTTGATGGTAACTATAATGTTGGTGTTGCTGTTGCTCATGTTCATAGTGGAGAAACACATTACTTTAGCACCACAAACACTAATAATATAACACACTGGGGTAGCACTAATCCACATAATCACAAATTAATCTTTACTACCTATCATTCATTACACAAAATACAAAATAGTATGGTAGAGGTAGATACAATATATTTTGATGAATCACACAATGCAGTTCAAAAGAACTTTATTGAAGCAGTTGAGTATTATTCAATCTATGCTTCACGTTGTTATTTCTTTACAGCTACACCAAAACATTCTCTTACACCTTTCAAAGTTGGTATGAATGATGCTGACATTTTTGGTCAAGTGATTTGCAATGTACCTGCACCTAAGTTAGTCAAGCAAGGTTATATTCTACCACCCAAAGTTGTTATCAATAAGATTGATTTACCTGATGATGACAGATTTACATACGAGCATGATAGAGATTGTGTATTAGAAACGATTGATGCTCAAGATGTAGATAAGATTTTGATTTGTGCAAGATCAACAAAACAGATTATCAATCTAGTTACTCATTCAACATTTGTTGTTGATCTCATATCTCGTGGTTATTCTTGGTTAATGATTACATCAAAAACTGGTGCAGTTATTGATGGTAAGAAAGTTGATAGAGAAGAGTTTTTCAATACTTTGAATAGTTGGGGTAAAGATTCCAGTAAGAGATTTGTTGTTCTACATCATAGTATATTATCTGAAGGTATCAATGTCAAAGGACTTGAAGCTGCAATGTTTCTAAGAAGTATGGACTACATTACTATTAGTCAGACTATTGGTAGAGTCATTCGCAAAGGAGACGAGAGTAAGACATTCGGATTATTATGTGTTCCTGTATATGATAAGGTCGGCATATCTACATCACGCAAAGTACAGGCAGTTGTTGATACTGTATTCAACAAAGGCGAACCAGCCATTAGCGTGGTAAGAAGTTAATGAGCCCTCTAAATTGTCCTATTGATGAATACAAGAACTAAAATGCCAACATATCACGTTAAATGTGTAGAGACAGTTTACTTTACTGTAAAGGTCGAAGCAGAGTCCGCAGAGCAAGCAGAAGATCTTGCACTTGATGACATCAACTCTCATGAACTTGTATCGGAAGCTACAACCGATTGGGATATAGAAGAAATTATTTTAGAATCAGAGGAGTGGTACAACAAATGAAAACTATTACATTAACTGATGACCAGTTCGACACACTATTTGAATATGTTGATAATAAAGTAACAACTATTGTTAATACTTCAGTTGATTATCAAGATTCAGAAATATTGGAAGATTGGGAAGATTTATTTGATGTTCATTCTATTTTGGAAGAAGCAAATAATTGAGCCCTCTAAATTGTACCTATTAGTGACAGACTATTATTATGCCAAACACACATATTGAACACCCAGAAGATTCTATTCTAAGTGGCGATCTTAGAGTTCTAAGATGGTTCACAGAGCAAGGTAANATATCAGTAAAGATTGATGGTAGCCCTGCGATTGTATGGGGAACTAATCCTGCAACCAAAAAGTTTTTTGTTGGAACTAAATCTGTATTCAACAAGAAGTTAATCAAGATCAATCATTCTCACAATGAGATTGATAAGAACCATACTGGATTTGTTGCAAAGGTGCTTCATGCTTGCTTTGATAATCTACCTAAGTCAAAGAAAGTTTATCAAGGAGACTTTATTGGATTTGGTGGCGATTATATCTATCGACCCAATACTATTACATATAGATTCGATAAGATAATCAAGCAAAATATTATTATTGCACCACATACATTATATCATGTGAAGCAAGATTTAAGAGACGCTATCGCAGTTCCAATACATAAACTTCCTATCAGTAGATATAAAACAAGAGTCAAATTTGTAAGACCACTTGCAGATATACAAAATGACAATGAGTCAATCAGATCAAAATGTAATTTTGCGAGACAGATGGCCACTCTATGTGAGTTTCCAACTAAGTCAAGTGTGGTTAACAAGATTAAGAAACAACTTAATGCTTGTATTCGAGAAGGACTCGAAGTTACCGAACTAATACAGGAAGGAATCGCAATTACAAATGATGTTGATGTAAATGTTATTCGATTATGGAAGTTGGTCGAGTCAATCAAACTTGAACTATTCCATTATATTCTAGTCGAGGATTCAATCGGGTGCGAGATCGCAGGCCATGATGTTGACCACGAGGGATATGTATTGGAAAATAAGTTTGGCACATTCAAGATTGTAGATCGAGAGGTATTCTCATATCACAACTT